>JAEEGL015223394.1_pt1 | contig 75869 bp, 57 predicted proteins | sample 9134231 | NCBI WGS metagenome assembly JAEEGL01 (sample SAMN16246548, study PRJNA631951) | gut metagenome | biome: gut microbiome; feature: rumen; material: fiber-attached | host: Bos | place: Iran: Karaj | collected 2018-10 | reverse complement strand
TAATATCTACAGTATCTATTTTATTAAAGTCATGTATTATTTTCTTATTCGTTAAACTTTCTATGTCTTTTTTTATACTATTTGGTATTTTTTTATATGCATTAAAACTCATAATTGGATAAATCTCATTATTCATATTTTTTATTTTTCTTATCTGATCAATACTCATATCAATTACTCTTAAAACATTTGTAAAAACAAATCCTACTTTTTTATTTTCTAATTTCATAACTCCTCCATATACTTATATTTTATGAAGTTATGTTCACTAAAGTTAAAAAGTGGATTAAGAAATTCTTAATCCACTTTTTATAAATTTAATTATTGTTTTAATCCTAATAAATCTAAAACTGCTAATCCTATTCTTTCACCTTTTCCATCATATGGCCATTCATTAATTGAATAACCAGGATTATCATTAATTTCGATTATAGCATAATCATCTTTATTAAAATCTTCTATTATGATATCGACTCCACAAATTTTTCCATTAAATGCTTTTGCTGCCTTTTCTGCAATCTTTTTAAATCTAACTGGCATTGTATCAGTATAATCTACGCTTTCACCACCTGTAGAACAGTTTGAATTTGATCTTAATGTAATTCTCTTACCTTTTGGTGGAACAGAATTAATATCTAAATTCTGAAGTTTTAAATATTCAATAACAGGTTCATCCATTTTTACAGGTGTTCCAGTTAGAAAATGCCAATCCTCTTCATTCTTCATTTTGATTAATTCTTTGATTGTTGATTTTCCGTCTCCTACAACACTTGCTGCTCTTCTATGAGCAACGCTTAAACATTTTCCATCTACGACTAAAAATCTGTATTCCATTCCTTTTTGATATTGTTCAATTAAAACATTTGTATCAAATTTGAATGCATAAGCTATAGCATTTAAGATTTGTTTTTTAGTTGCTGGTTTAGAAAAAACTGTGATTCCTATTCCATAATTTGTATTTCTTGGCTTTATGACTATTCTACTGTTATAGAATGGACTAACTAAGTTATCTATATCCTCTTCATCCATTTCATTATTTAATAAAATTGCTGTAGGAACATTTAATCCACTGTCAGCCATTATATGTTTTGCAATAAATTTATCGTCAGTTATAATTGGGAATATATATGTGTCTCTATCTGTTTTATTTCCTTCTATAACAAATTCTTTATGTCCATTTAAATCAAACTGGCAAACACTTTTTGCTTCATTTAATATCTCATAATTGATTCCTTGAGATATTGAATCTTTGATTAGAACAACAGATTCTGCAACAAGTTTTGGATATTTAGTAATTGAATATCTACATCTATATCCTTCTGCCATATGTTTTTTTGCAGCATCTAGTTTATCTAAACCTGTCAAAGTCCTATCTTTCACTTCTTCTAAAGCTTTTTGAGCTTTTAGATTACATTTTTTATTAATCTTCAATAATTCTTTTGCTTCTTGTCTTAGAGTAGTTGTCTCTCTATCAAATAAACAACCAAAAATAAATGCTACTAATATATGAATATCATTTTCAGAAATACCTGCTCTATTTTCAGGATTTAAATCAATATTTGATACTGTTAACTCATTTCCCTTTGAATTAATTTCTAAATTTCCAAAAACTCCTGTTAGTACTTTTTTACGTTTATTAAAGTTTTTTACTATTGTACTATAAGCATTTTTTAGATTGCTTGGTATACTTTTTAATGCTTCAATTAATTCTTCATAATATTCTTTATCAATTCTAAGACTTAATTTTATTTTTGAATCATATGAACTATTATCTGAATATGGCCAAATTAATTGTTGTTTATTATATAATTCAAAAATAATAACATTTGTAATTTCATTTAATTTGTTATATAAATCTGTGATACTTTTTTCATATGGTGTAATAATATTTAAACTATGATTGTTTGAATCTAATTTAATAAAATTGTTTTTTTCAGATTTTCCAAATGTTTTAGGATATGAAATTTTAACTGGATTTCCATTTTTATTACAAACTAAAACATTTCTCTGAATGCTTATTAAAAATTTTTCCTGTTTCATGTTCTATTCTCCTATAATACTTTATTATTAACAGTTTCTAATTGTAAATTAATAGCTGGTGTTCTATTATTACCTTCTGCCGTTGTTCCTGCTTCAATAGTGACATTTAAAGCATTAATAGGTTTTATTTTATAATAAGAAACTATGTTTTCATTTTGTCTATTTATAAACTTCTTTACTTCTGTTGTATTATTTTTTATTACTTTTGAAATATCTGTATAAAGTAAATCTGATTTACATCTTTCGTAATTAAATTCTACAAAATTGTTTCTTAAATTCTTTTCACCACTTAAATCTATTTCTAAAATAAAAGTTGGAGCTTCTGTTAAATTGTTCTCTCTATTAACAATCTCATAAAATCCAGATATAAATAGATTGATATTAATTCCTTCTGCCTTTAATTCTTTTACGGCTTTAGAAACAGCATTAAAACTATTGTTATTTCTACAGTCGATTTCTGTAATTAAACGAATTTTATGTTGTTTATTAATTTCGTATGCACCTTTAATTGCAGATTTAAATAAGTCTTTTCCTATACCATGAATTTTCTCTTCGTCTTCATGATATAGCTTTGCTAGTACTCCTGTAATTGTTAATACTTCTTCATCACAAGTTGGGAAAAATGGGTTTTGTTTTGATGAATAATTATTTTCTCTTTTTACAGTAGTTGCACCAATGATTTCATCATTTCCATACATATCTTTCTTTGTTGCAAGCATAATTGGATATTTCAAACAATTATTTAAAATGTCAGCAATATTTGGAATATGCATAAAATCTTTATTTCCTATAAAATTATAATCATAAAAATACGCAAGATTAAAAATCATATCTCTTACTTTATCTTTGTTTTTGATTGTTTGTAAAAGATAGAAATCTACATTCTTGTTACATCCTTTGTATTGTTTACTTTTCTCCTCCATTTCTGTAATATAGTGATTAAAAATCACCTGCTTGGGACCTTCTCCTTTAGATGAATTATTGTCCAATCGGTGTCTTGAGCTTTTTTTCTTTCTCATAATAAATTTTCTCCTATATAATTGGTAGTGGAGAATTTAGATGTCTTAAAAAGATATCTAAATCAACACATATACTATATTACTATTTTTTTCATCAAAATGCAATTTGTCAATAGGTGTTTAAAAATCGATTTAGTCATTTTTTTCCAATTATTTGATTATAAAAGCATATCTAAAAATAATTAAATCTCTTCCAATCTCTCTTTATCTCTTTTTATCTCTTTTTTACTATTCAATCAATTAAAACCACTCTTAAAGGGACTTGACAAAGAAAAAAGGCGGAAACAATTCCGCCTTAAGCTTTCTATTTTCTCTTTTTTCTATAGTTCCAAATTATTATTCCAGAAGCCAATATAAATAATGGTACTGAGAATATAATTGTTAAAACAATATTATTTTGTGTTGTTGTTGGTTTATAAGTATTTGTAGCATAATCTTTTCTAATTGTTAGATAATTATCTTTGTTTCCAAGATATGACATTGAATTAATAACAAAATCTTTATTACTTCCAAAATAAGATAATCTAGCTGAATCAGAAACAGCTTCATAATATTGATCAACCATAAATGCTGTATTAGCTATAATTACAAGTTTAGAAGTTTTCTCATCATCACCTGTTCCTACTTTCTTTTCAATAGAAGCTGCTATATCTGATCTTCCTGTTGAAGCAGTAAGAGCAGCATTAGCAACTGAATCTGCTTCTAAATTATCAATAAATGTTGATTCATCTGAAGAATATGCTAAAACATCTTTTTCTACTTTTAATGTATCTAGTGTTGTATCATCTTTAAATTTCAATCTTGCAGATTCAACTAATAACAAATAACTATCTGTATATATATCTGCTGTTATTCTATTATAAGGTGATACTTTTGGTGTAAATACAAATGGATATTTTGTATCTGGAGCTGCATTTGTATCATATTCTAATATAAATCCATTTTCGATTTCAACACCATATTCCTCTAAAATAGTTTGAAGATTTGGTACTGCATCTTCATCAGAACGTAATCCCATAGAGAAGAATATTGCTCCACCTTTATTAATGTATTCTTTTACTAGAGCTACATCACTTTCAGAAAAATCTTTTTCTGGAGAAATAATTGCTAATATGTCGCAATCTTCTGGTATTTCTCCTGTTAGTTCCATATTAAGTGTAGTAAACTCAAATGCTTCATTATTTAATAAATAAGTAATTGTATATAAATATTGAACATTTACTTCATCATGTCCAGCTGTGAAATAAATTTTAGGTTTATTCTCTTCTACTACAGCTAAAAGTGAATTTGTAAGTGTTTGTTCTGTAACATCTACTGTTTGTCCTAGTGTATAATCTGTAACTGAAAATTCGCTTCCATCTATTACTTTTTCTGAATCATTTGTTTTCATTATAACTGCGTAGTATCCGCTTGATAATCCATGCTCATTAATTATTGTTAGATCTTCCTCATCTGTAAGCCTTCTATAAGTAATTAAATTGTTTGTATCAGTATATTGTTTTAATAAGTCAAAAATTGAACTAGTTTCTGGATATCCATATACTAAAATACTAACTTCTTTATTAATATTTCTAATTACTTCTTTTGAAGTATCTGATAATGTATGAATTTTGTTTGTTGTTATATCAAATTCTGGAACGTCATGTGAATCCAGCCACAAATATAAGCAATAATGTGCTACAACTAAAACTGCAATTATTAATGTTAATTGTATTCCATTTACTAACCATCTTTTTCTAAAGCCGTGAGAGATTTTCTCAGAAACTTTTACTTTATTCTCATTTTTTTCCATTTATAAACCCCTCCTACTTTAAACTCTTTCTTTTTTGTAAGCCTATAATCGTTAAAAGTATAAATAAAACTGTTAAAGCTATAAATAAAATAACACTCTTTAATTTTACTAATCCTGTTAAAAATGATTCTTGGAAAAAGTATACAGTATAAAATGGTTTAAACAAATTAGTAAGTTGTGGTCCAAAAAGCATTAATAAAAATACACCAATTGTTGCAAAAGCTGATATAATTTGATTTTCTGTAATACTTGAAACAAACATTCCAATTGCTATTCCAGAAATACAAAATAGGAAAAATCCTAAAAGTGTTGTTAATGCAATTGGTAATGATGGATTTCCAAAGTAATTTAATATAAAGAAATACATTAATGTAAATAACTCTGCTATTAAAACAATTGTTACAGCTGCAAAGAATTTTCCAAGTACTATTGATGTTATACTTCTTGGTGAAGTAAATAATAATTGATCTGTTCCATTTTTTCTCTCTTCTGAAAATAATCTCATTGTAAGAAGAGGTAATGTAAATAATATAATTGTCGTTCCATCGTAAAATAGATATTCGAAATTAATGTATTGTGAACTAAAAATTCCAACGTAAAACATTAAACTTAATATCAATAAAAATAATCCAATAAAAACATATCCTATAGGTGTACATACATATGTTTTTAATTCTTTTTTATAAACAGCAAACATTATTTATTTCCTCCTTCCTCATTGTTTTCTTCAGACTTTTTGGCATCTTTCTTTGCTTCTTTTTCTGCTTTTTTACGAGCTTTTTCTTCTTTAATAGCTTGTTTTCTATTTTCTTTTTCTAATCTTTTATTATCCATTTCTGCTCTAATTTCTTCAATTTCTTTTTCATATTGCATTTTGTTTACTTCTTTTTGAGAATACTCTGGTCTGTCTTCAACTAATTTAATAAATGCATCTTCTAATGAATTTTCATACTTCTTCATTTCTAATATTGAAATTTCAGCTTTAGAACATTCTGCAAAAATTTTCTTTCTAATATCATTAGTAGAAGATGTTGTAATAATATATTCTTTAGTACTATCTTCTTTCGTTTCTAACAATTTTATTTCTTCTATTTCTTCAATATTATCTTTTAAAGTCATAATACTATTATTCAAATCGTCAACAACTATGTCTAAACATAAATTACCACTTGTCTTAGACTCTAAATTAGAAGGAGTATCTACGGCAACTATCTCACCTTTATCTATAATTATAACTCTTTCACATAATTGACTAATTTCAGAAAGAATATGAGAGCTTATTAATACTGTGTGATCTTTTCTAAATGATTTTATCAATTCTCTAATTTCTATAACTTGTTTTGGATCTAATCCAACAGTTGGTTCGTCTAAAATTAATATTTTAGGGTTTCCAACAATTGCACCAGCAAAACTAACTCTTTGTTTGTATCCTCTAGACAAATTTCTTGTTAAATTATCTTGTACCTTTTCAAGTCCTGTTGCTTTTATTGCTTCATCAACAGCTGTTCTTCTTTCTTTTTTAGGTACTAATTTTAGTTCAGCCATATAATTAACAAATTCTCTTACAGTTAAATCTGTGTATAAAGGCGTTCCTTCTGGCATATATCCAATTTGAGCTTTTGCTTTTTTAGGTTTTATATCAATATTAAACCCATTGACAAATATTTCTCCTTCAGTAGGTTCAATAAAACCAGTAATAAGATTCATAGTTGTAGTTTTTCCTGCTCCGTTACGTCCAAGAAATCCAACTATTTCACCATCTTTGATTTCAAAGTTAATATTTCTAACAGCGTAGAAATTATCATACTTTTTAGTAACATTTTTTACTTTAATCAAAGTCTTTTCCTCCTTTTTAATTCTCTATAAAATATTATATATATAACCTTAAAATAATCTTAAATTATCATAAGATTTATAATCAATTTAACTTTTTAGCAATAAGAGCTTTAATTTTTATTCCATCATTACTAAACATCTCTTCATGTTCTGTCATAATATTTTGTCCAAATATATCTTCAAAATGTAAATCATATGTTTTAGAAATTATCTCAAAATTAGATTCCATAAAATATTCTAAGGAATCTTCAAATAATTCATCAGAATCTGTTTTAAAATAAATTTCTCCATCATCTTTCAAAAATTCTCTATATAAATTCAATTGTCTTGGATGTGTTAATCTTCTTTTTTGATGTTTTGATTTTGGCCATGGATTGCAAAAATTGATATATATTCTTTCTATACTATCTTCTTTATTAAAAACATCTGAAATTTGTTCTATATTTTTTCTAATTAAAAATAAATTATTTGGGTTCTCAAAATTGTATGCTTGTTCAATATTTCTTTTTGATAACCCAAGCATTGCTTCAATCATATCAACAGCAATATAATTTTTGTCTTTATTTTGAGATGCGAGTGTTGCTATAAATAAACCTTTTCCACAACCTAGCTCTACATGAAGAGGTTGTTTTTTGGAAAATAAATTATTCCATTTTCCTTTATTAATATCTGGTTTATCTATATAAAACTTAGCATTTTCTAATTCTTCTTTTGCCCATTTTTTACGTCTGATTCTCACAAAAACAATCCTTTCTAATGTTTTTTATATGTATCTGTGTAAATTCTTCTTCTACTAATTTCTCTACCATTTAAACTTAAAACTCGATATGATTCAACAACTAGAGATTTAGATGTATTTTTTATCGTTCTAGTTTCTAATTTTTGTTCATATTCAACTTCTCTGCTTAAACCATATATTTTAGCAGATGCAATTCCACCACTTACTGATGTTGATATTTTTATTGGATAATCTCTATTATTTCTAAATTTAAAATCTAAAGATCCCCATGCAACAGTGGCATCTTGGCCAGCAGGGACATATGTTGAGACAAATGAATGGTTATGCCTCTCCATAATTTCTAAGTCTGCAGCTATTACAGCATTATATAATGTTGATGAGATTTGACAAACTCCTCCACCAACTCCATCTGTTACTTCGCCATTTTCATAAATAGCTGCATTTTTATATCCTGCACTTATTGTTCTTTTTCCAACAGTTTGATTATATGAAAATGTTTCTCCTGGCATCAAAACAAAACCATCAATTTTATTTGAAGCTAATCTTAAATTTGTAGTTCTATCTGGATTATTTACATATTTTGTTGAATATGATCCAAGTAAATTTGGGAATGCTTCTTGTCCTAAATCTTGAACAGTTACTTCTGGATATGTATATATTAAATCAGTTACATATTCTTCTGCATTACTATCATTACTAATTTTATTCATTAACTCATTTACGCTAAAATCTACACCTATTTTCTCAGCAAATACTGCATATGGATTTTTTGTAAAATAAGCATTGCTTACCTTTTTATATACTTCATTATGAATTGCCAATACATTAATTGGATCTGGGTATTTTATAGTAGTAGGTATATCTATTGATTTAGTGTTATAACTAATATCTTGTATTGCATATAAAATAGAATTTTTTAATTTCATAGTGTCTATTTCAGCACCATAATTTCCATTTGTAACAATTAATTTATCGTCTTCTATATAATATGATGCTTGTGATAGTTGATCTGGTAATAATGCTTGTATTTCTTCAATATACCTTGTTAAAGAATCATCATTATAAATTAGGTCTAAATCAATATTAACATTTGTTAATAATATAGATATATATTGTGTTATATCGTCAAACATTTTTCCTTTTTTAGATAAATTAAATGCATATTCTACCGCAGAGTCTATATCAAATCTTGCTTCGATTTGTTCAATTTCAACATAGTATTCGATATCATTATAAGTAAGAACTATGTGATCATTCATTCTACTTTTTAATTCGTTTGAAATAAGGATTTTAGCATCATCAACAGATAAACCTGATACATCAATTCCTTTTATATAAACTCCTTGCTGTATTACATCATTATTTTCTATTTTATTATAGAAAATAAAGCCAGCAAGAAATAACAATCCTATTACTACTATTAGTAATATAGCAAAAATAAGAATTGTATTATCATGTCTGAACATTTTTAATGTTTTTTTAACATTACCTTCAAAAAGTTCAAAATCTGGCATATCTTTTACTCCATTTTTTATTATTTATCTAAAACATCTTGCACTACAGAATGATCGCTATCATCGCTATCATCTTTTGAAAGTATAAATCCTGTAGCAATTGGCCTTGTTTTATGTGCTCCACTGCTATCTATTGGGTCATTAACAATACGGTTATTTACAACTAATACACTAGATGTTCCACCATCTAAATTTGCAGCATTATATGCTCCGTATTTTTGTAAAATTTCTATTAAATCATTCATATCGGCACCTGGCTTTGAAGCTGTTCTTCCATCTAATATTAAAAATAATACTATACCATCTTGTCTTTGTGCAATTGCAGTTCTTGGTGCTTCTCCCCATCCGCCATTACCTAAAACAGATGATGGTTTTCCATTTACAATTAGATATGGCCCAAATGTAACAGCATCTCTAATTCCTTTTTCTTGTGCTTCTGATACTGACATTTTGCCTAAAACAAACTTATCATCTTCAGTGAAGCCAATTATTCCACCTGATCCAGAATAAGATCTTTTTGTCAAATATTTACCAAAAGATACAGTAATACCAACTGGGCTTCCACCTGGTCCATTAAAGTTTTCATCATCAAAACCACCGCCATTAATTGCGATTAATGCATCATTATCTTCAGCCATCTTAGTTAAATACTGTCCAGATACATTTAATTTCTTAGTACAAACTGCATGAACTCTAGAAGGTTCATAAACAGCAACTAGATATCCATCATATCTCTTTCCTGATATTGGTATAATTTTATAATCATTATTTTTAGAATCTCGCTCTAATATTTGTCTTTCATATTCATTTTCATAAACAACAGAATTTTTATTTTTTCCAATTGATATAGAATTTGTGTCCGTCATTTCATCTGTCTCAATTACTCTATTTTTGTCAAGTATGTAAGCAATTGTATCATCATCATAAAACCATGTTGCATAATACTGATGAGACATAGTAGTCATTGCTGTTGTAACAAGCCACTCTCTAAATCCTGAGAATGGGCCATATAAAAGAAATAACACAAAAACAATTCCTAATGATGCTAATATAAATAGCATACCAAAAAAGTTTCTTGTTTTACTTGTTTTTTTCATTCTTGGTTTTACTCTTTTATATTCATTTTGTGATTCAGTAGTTGTTGAATAATCAATTTGATATTTTTCAACATTTATCCCATCTCTTATATCATCATATACTGTTCTTTTTTTACTCTTTTCTTGTTCTTCTGTAAAATTATTCATCAATTTTCTCCTTCATATAATTAACAGTATTATTTTATACAAAAATACTTTCTTTGTCCATACTAAAAGAATTGAATTATTAAAACATAAGCTTTATACTTCTTCAACTTTTTTGTTTCTATTAGAAATTTTTTCTTTTAATTTATTTATGAACTTATAAATATAATCATCTTTTAAAATTATTAACATTCCAATATATGTTATTACTCCAACTAAAACTTGAATCGCAACTAAAATTATGTTGAACATAAATTCTCCGTTTTTTTCTTCTTTTGCAAATCCATAAATAAAATTTGATATCGAACTTACACTTAATAATTTTCTTACTGCAAAGCAAAAGCCAAACATTACTAAAGAAGAAACAAGGTACTTTCTTGTTAATTTTAAAATTTCTTTTCCATTAATATCTTCTCTTACAAAGAAAAATTGTACTCCATCTACTACAAGTTGTGACAAAACTGTAGCTATACAAGCTCCAATTGAAGCATAAAGTTTAATTAAAATATAGTTTAAAACAAAATTAACAATTAATCCAATTGTAATAGAAATTGTAAATTCTTTTTGTCTTTTTGTTGGTAATAAGTATTGTGTACCAATAACATTTGCTACGCCCATTAATAAAATAATTGGACAAATTAAATATATTAATGTTACAACCTTGTCATAACCATCTCCCAAAAATACAGGCACAAATGCTTTTGCAACACTTACTATTCCAAATGTAAGGGGAAAACCTAAGAAAAACACAAAATTAAATGATAAATTTAGATATTCTCTTATTTTCTTTTTATCACCTGTAGCAAAAGTATTTGCCATTCTAGGTATCATAACTGTTCCTAATGATGTTACTATTGTAAGTAATAATCTTATTACTCTTTGTCCTTGCTCATAAAAACCAGTCTCTGATTTATCACTTACAAGTTTTCCTATCATTGTTGTATCTAATATTTTATAAATTTGATTTGCAATTTGTGGTACAAATAATAATGTAATTTGTGGCAAATGTCTTAAAAAATTTATATTTCTTACTTTTACACCTTTTAAATATTTTGGTAAATATAACCAAAGTGACATATTACCTAAGCAATCTGCCAAAGAGTATATTAATGTAAATTTTGCTAAATCTTCTTTAGTTTTTACAAAAATAAAAACTAGTGTCACACTACAAATTCTAACTAAAACATTTCTAGTAACTGTTCTTTTAAATTCTTCTATTCCTTGAAAAAACCAACTAATATCAAATGCAGCCCCTATTAATTCAAATAGTAGAATTCTATAATATAAACTATACTCTCCACTTCTCATAAAGAAAAAACTATAAACTAAAGTAGAAAGTATAATTGTTGTAAATCTAAAAATAACAATCTCAAAAAAGATTCTTTTTCTCGCTTCTAGATTATCTTGAGCATACGCAATCTCTCTTTGCCCATACATAGCAACTCCAAGAGAGCCAAACAAAATAAAATAAGTTACAATAGAATATGTGTAAGTATATATTCCTATTTTTTCAGCTCCTAATACTCTTGCTAAATATGGCGTAGTTATTATTGGTAATACTAAAATTAATACTTCATATATCAAGTTATAAAAATAGTTTTTAACTAAACTCTTTTTTGCCATTAAGCATTATCTCCTTTTTGTAATATACTTTATTATATTATCACTAAAACATGCTTTTTACAACAAATAAAAAAAGATTCTTAAGATTAATCTTAAGAATCTTTTTATTATTAATTAAATTCCTTTATATTTTTGGTTTTTGTTATATAAATAGAAACTTATGCCAGCAAGTGTAACTAATGCAAAAATGCTAAATAAACTTTCTCCTGTTGCTGGAATTGTTTTATTTGTAGTTGTTGTATCAGTTACATTTCCTAAATCTCCCCATTTGAAGTCATTTGCTCCATAGAAGAATAAATACCATTCGCCATTTGTCTTTTTATCATATAAAGCAAGTGTAACTGCTTCTTGATTTATATATTTTCCATTTTCGTTATCAGCCACAACATATAAATAATAATATGCATTATTATCTAAGTTATTTAAAACTATTTTATCAGAACTTGATGCACTATTAACAGTATGTTCAATAAAACTCTTATTACTTACAGTTACTGTTTTAGTTAATACACCATTATTTGATTTAGCATAAGATAATAAATCTGTCATTCCACTTGAATTTTTGTTTTTAATTTTATTTAAAATGTTATTATCAGTTATTTTTCCAATTTTTATTGTTAATTTTCTAGTATTGTTATTATTATGTGTAAATGTAGTAACAATTTGGTCTGATGAATCACTTAAAAATGTTGCATGAAATCCATCATTATTTTTGGCTTCTTCAAATCTTGTTAACTTTATATCTTCTGCAACAGCTTTTTTGTCACTTGCAGAACCTGGATTTTCTACAATAGTTAAATGCAATTCTTGATTTAATTCAACATATTTATCTAAAGAAGGAACAATCATTTTCTTTGTATTTTTGTCATATGTTATAACTTCATATCCACTTGATGAAGTACTTGTTAAATCTGGTTTTGTAGTAGAATCTTTAAATATATATCCATAGTAATAATGTCCATCTATTGGTTCTACACCTGTAATCTCAACTTGAGCATTGCTAACTCCTTGTTTTACCAAAGAATATTTTGCTTTGCTAAAATCTGTATAAGTTGTAGATGAATTATTGTTGCCATTGTCGCTATCACTATCATTGTTAGTACTTGTAGATCCAACTTTAACTCTAACTGATGTATCAGAAGTTGTAATATCATCCGTTCCGTTAGAAGCTTCTATATCAGTATAGCTTACTTCTGCTTCTTTTCCATCAGAATTTGTTTTTACTTTTAACATTACTTGGAAAACTTCTTCATCGCTTGAAGCAAATGCTGATTTTGTTAATGTAAGTCTCCCATTGTTAGAATTGTATGTAACAGCCCATCCATTTAATCCTTCAATACTTGTATCTGTTAATTTTTCAAATACTTCTTCATTATATTGTAAGAAACCACTAATTGAATTTAATCCATTACTTCCAACATCTAAATCAGATACTTTCATTCTTATTCCAATTTCATCACCTGATTTAATTGTTGCATTACTATTTAGTGTTATTGCAGCTTTATAGCTATATGCACTTGCATAAGTAAAACAAGCGCAAATAATTATAACTGCAATAATAGAAATCTTTAAAATACTCTTTTTCATTTTCATGATCCCCTTTTAATCATTATTATACAAAACTAGTATATATATAATAAAAATAAAAATCAAGGTTTTTATTTATTTTTTCCAAATTTATAATAATAGTTTTTTACATCACCAAAAACAGACTCTAAATACGTGGTTTTTCTGTTATTATCTGTCACTATAATATTAGGATAAATTTTTATCATTTTTTCATTTGGAAAATATTTTGATATTATTTCATTATTATTTCCATTTATCCCCTTTATATTTATTTTGTATTCCATAGACACATTATTTAAAAAATTATTTAATGCAACACATGTAATAAATATATCAAATAATAAAAATACCGATGTACTTTTAATTAAAATATTAAAATATCTGCATTTAATTAGTTTATAGTATAAGTAATTTATAAATGGATTAACCCAATTAATTAGCAAAACGCTTAATATCCCCCAAAGTATTGCGTAATATAAGCATGTTCTACCATTGATGTTTAAGAAATCATTTGAATAATCCCACCAAATCGCATGTAAAAATATTTCTCCTATTAAACTTGAAAAATATTCTATACTACAACCTAATATCATTCCATAAACAAACAATTTTATGTTTTTACTTTTATATTTCTTAAGTGAAAATATTAATATTACTGCTGCAATTCCATATATAATACAAAATGGACCATAAACAAAACTCTTTCTGCTCTCTAATGTCCATTTGGTAAATATAGCATATATAGTCTCTATTAAAAATCCTAGAAAACTATAAATTATTATATAAAAAAGTATTTTTAAAATAAGATTCTTTTTCATAAAAATATTATTTGTTGTTTTTATGAAAATATACAAAAAAGGTTTTAGATTTAATCTAAAACCTTTAACGTTTATTATTCAACGTCTGCAGAATTCTCTGGCTGTTGTGGTTCTGGTTCTTGTGTTGTAGTATTTTCAGCAGGCGGTGTATAATTTGGATCAGGAGCACTACACTTTGTGCATTTTCCATTTTCGAAGTTATGACCTGTTGCCTTATCAGCATTAGGTTTATTTGTAGTAGCATCATCTTCAGAACACTTATATATATCATATCCATCTGCTGTGCAGGTTGATGAAACAGATGATACAAAAACTGAATAATTATGTGTATGAGTAGGTTCTACTGTGTTATTGCTTGGAACAGTGTTTGTAACATTGTTATCTACAGAGTTTGTATAATCATTTGCTATATTGTTAACAGCATTATTTACTGCATTATTAACTGTATTATTTACAATATTGTTTACTGTATTATTTACTACATTTTTTGTTACATTATTAACTTCATTTAAGTTCTTTTCTACTTGAGGTGGAGGTGTAACTTGTCCTCTCATCATATCAGGTTTATATACTTTCTTTATTTCTTTATCAGTTAATTCTAAGTAATCTAATAAATCTGATACAATTTCTTTATTTTTGCTAACATTTGCTATTGCGAAATATAATTCATTCATCATTGCTGATCTAACTGATAAAACTTCAGTTCTTATATTATCCGCATCAAACTCTAAAGCACTTGGTATATAGCTAATTATTCTTGCTAAAGATAAATTTGTTTTAACATTTCCCATAATAAATGATGCTGCATTCTTCAAAATTGTTGGATTACCATTTTCAGATAAATTTTTTGCAATTGCTTTCATGAAATCTCTTTGTGTTCTCATTCTTCCATAATCATTATCACCATATGATGCTGGATATGAAGAACCATCATTATTATGCCTAAAACGTAACAATTGTTCTGCTTTATCTTTATCAATCAATTGTAAACCTTTTTTCAAATGAATATGCAATCCTTGAGTATCATCATCATAATTCATATCTATTGGTACATCAAATTCAACTGTTCCAACAGCAGAAACTATATTTGGAATTGCATTGTTTTCAATTACTACATAATAATCTAGTTTAATACCTGTTAAACTTTCAACTGCTTTTACAGTTCTTTTAACATCAACTTGATATACTGCATTTATTTTATCAAAACCACCTGCAACAACAGGATCATTTCCAATAAATGTATCTCTTGGTATTGAAAGCATTATAGCTTTTTGTGATTTAGGATTATAACCACAAACAATCATTGAGTCTGTTAGATCAGAACTTATATCTTTGCTTACTCCTAATAATAAAACAAATATTGGCTCATCTGTTCCCATAATATCAGATGTAACGCTTAAAAGAGCTTCTGTGATACTACCGTCTGCTTTCTTTAAATAATGCGCAAATACGCCTCCAGCAATTGCTACTATTAATAGTAACAAAGTAATAAGTATTAATATTACTCTTCTAACAATAGCACCTTTACTCATTTTAGGTTTTCCACTTGAGGTTCTTCTTTCTACTCTTGATTTTCTTCTGGGTTCAGCTGCATGTGTTCCATGTCTTCTATCACTTCTTGGAACATCAATTGTGATTGAATCTTCTTCATCATTTCTTTGAATATCTTCTTCTCTCAAAACTTTTTTCTCCTTTTATCTTTAGAATCTAATCTAAAATAGAATCTAATTCTTTCTTAATTTCGTCTTTTTCCATATCTTTTCCAATAAATACAAGTTTGATAATTCTATCTCCAACTTTTTCGTCCCAATTTTTCATCATATCAGGATTTTCTCTAATAATTTGATCTCTCTCGTTTTTAGGAGCAGTCGCTAGCCATAAACCACCTTCTCCAATTTGCATTTGATTACCAGCTTGTTCAAATATATAAGACATATCATCTTCATCTGAAAACCATAATATACCTTTGCATCTTATGATGTTTTTTCTCCATTTAAAATTAACAAATTCTTCAAATCTTCCTCTATTAAATGGTTTTCTTCTGGCATATACAAATGTTCCTATTCCATATTCTTCTGCTTCTCCTTCATCATGATGATGGTGGTGATGATGTCCGTGATGTTCGTGTTCCTCATGTTCTTCATCATGATGTTCATGTTCTTCATAATCATGATCATGATCATTCTCTTCTTCATCGTCATCATGTTCATTTTCATCATTTTCTAATTCTTTTACCCAAGCAGCAGAAGAAGCTGCTTTTTCAAAATCAAAATTATTTGTATCTATAATTTCCTTAACATCAACTTTTGCATAATTAGTTTCAATGATTTTTGCTTCAGGTTGTAATGCTCTAATAACTGCTTTTACTTTTTTTAATTCTTCTTCTGAAACATCATCTACTTTATTTAAAATAATTGTATTACAAAATTCTATTTGTTGAATTAATAGATTCTCAATATCTTCATCATCAATATTTTCTTTTACTAAGTCTTCTCCTGAACCAAATTCATATGCAAGTCTAGCTGCATCTACAACAGTTACTACATTATCTAATCTGCATATTTTAGGTAATCCATATTGCTCAGTTTGTTCTGAAAGAACTGTAATTGTTTGAGCTATTGGCATTGGTTCACAAATACCACTAGCTTCAATTAGAATATAATCAAATTTACCAGTTTTAACAAGTGCTGCTATTTGCTTCATTAAATCAACTTTTAAGGTGCAACAAATGCATCCATTGCTTAATGGTACTAAATCTGCATCTTTTTCGTTTACAATTCCTCCTTTTTGAATTAATTCAGCATCTATATTTACTTCTCCAATATCATTTACGATAACTGCTACTTTGTAGCCTTCTTGATTATTTAAAACGTGATTAATAAGAGTTGTTTTTCCAGCCCCCAAATAACCTGTTAATATTGTAATCGGAACAACTTTGTTCATTTCTTCCTCCTAATTTTTGCTTCATTTTTTTAAAACTTTTATTATTATACACTTTTTGCCAATTTTTATCAATAATAAACATTATTTTATGTATTAATTTTTTCTTAATTATCAAAACTATTTTTTAAAATGCCGCGTTTTCTGTTTTTTAATGAAAATAATAAATCTATAAAACCATCTTCATATGGAACAAACTTATTATCATTCATTAATTGTTTTATTTCATCCTTATTTGCCCATGTAATATTTTGTACTTCTTCTGGTTGCATTTTAAAACTATCCAAATCTAAATCACAATCATTAATTATATAAACATCTCCAAAACCATCTTCATAATTTATTGTAAAATATGGTCTTTCATTTGTAAAATCATGATTTAGTCCAATTTCTTCAAACATTTCTCTATGAATTGCATCTTCACTATCTTCTCCAACAATAGAATGACCTCCTGCAGAAATATCCCAAAGATTAGGATATTGTTTTTTAGTTGTTTGTCTTTGTTGAATTAACATTTCGCCATTTTTGTTAAAAACAGCTACATGAACTACTAATCCATATTCCCCTTCTTTTAATGCTCCTCTTTCTTGTCTTATGACAGTCTTTCCAGTTAAGTTCCTATATTTATCGTATACATCCCATAACTCCATATACATCACTCCTAACTTGGGAAAATTTTATCATATATTTTTAAATTTTCATATAGAAAAAACAAAAAAACTAGAAATGTAATATTTCTAGTTTTAAGTAGTTAAAGTAAATCTATAAGCCGGGTTCTGTCGCGAATAGTCATTTATCTAGAATATATATTGCTATATATTTCAAGCCACTCATAAAATCTATTAAATAAAAGACGAGCACTTTTATTTTCATTTAAGGTGTTGCTCCAGATAGGGTTTACACAGCCACTGCATCACTGCAATGCTGGTGAGCTTTTACCTCACCTTTTCACCTGAACCATAATATTTATGGTTGTTATTTTCTGTTGCACTTTCCCTGAGGTCACCCTCGCTTGACGTTATCAAGTATCTTTGCTCTATGGAGCCCGGACTTTCCTCTCATGTACCCTTTCGAGTATCATCAGCGACTACTCAATTTACTTTATTATTTACATTATTTCAGGTTCTTCATTAATAGGTGGTTCAGAAACAACTTTACCACTTCTTTTTCTAATTACACTTGGAATATTTCTACTAATAAACTCAACTAAAGCTCTTGATTTTGAGTTTTCAGAAACATTTAATGGTTTATCTACTTGTGTTAATCCAGCACTAGTATCCAAAAAAGCAAGTGGTACATATAATCCTTCATAATAATCTCTTCCTATTGCTGCACAAAGAAGTTCTTTTTGATCGCTATCTTTCATTTTTTCTATAGAAGCATCAAAATAATAAAAGTCTGATCCTATTTCAACTAAATTTGCCATATGATCTGAACCAGAATTGGTAGACCTACATTTTACTAAATAATTCTTTATACCAATTACATTTAACAAATGATTAAATGCTATAGAATTTGTATCAGGAAATCCTGGATTGTCTGTTAAGGCTGTTTGTAATGTCTCTAGATAAAACTCTTCTCCTTTGCTATGTGATTGAATATAGTTAGGATTAGAATTTATATTTTCAACAATATATTTAAATATTTTAATTTCATCCATTAATTGTTCTTCTTCTGTTCTAGGCTTTCTTCTTATACCTAAAAAGCCTAATATTTCTTTAGTATTATCATTAATTATCTTCTTATCCAATATTTCTATTCCTTCTAAATAAAGTTTTATTTTGACTACTGCATATATTAATGTAAGGGGTTTTTAAACACTTTTTTCATAAACCCTTTATTAATAATACCACAAAATGGCATATTTTTCAACCCTTTATCTTAAATTTATATTTATTTATTATATATTTAATCATTTTTATTGTAAATATAATAATTACTATTTTACTTTTTCAGCAAAACTGTTATTTATAATTTTATCATAAGGAGCTTCTTTTTCCAATTCACCTGCTGTTTTCATAACATTTTGCAATCTTTCAAAGCTTTCTTTTTTTAATACAGGTGTTTCATTCCAAGCTTCTATATCTTTATAACTTTGAACTGCAGCTGTTAAGATTTCTATATTAGTATCTGGAAAGAAATCTTTAATTATTTGAGCCGTTTCTTCAGAAGAATGATTTTTTACCCATTGCTCTCCTTTATAAACTGCATTTGTAAATCTTTGAATTAAATCACTATTTTTTTCAATAAAACTTTTCTTAGCAAAATATGCTGTATAAGGTATTTCTCCTGCTTCTTTTCCAACAGAAGCTACTATATATCCTTTTCCTTGCTTTTCTGTCATAGAAGCTGTAGGTTCAAAAAGTGTAACAAAATCTGCATCACCTGAAGAAAAAGCTCCAGCCATTAAGTCAAATTTTATGCTGTCATCTAAAAATAAATCTTTTTGTGGATCTAATCCATTATTTTTTATAACATATTCTAAAGTCATAAATGGAACTCCACCTTTTCTTCCTGGTATTATTTTTTTGCCTTTTAAATCTGTCCATTTAAAATCTTCTATTTCTTTTTTAGACACCAAAAAAGAGCCATCTTTTCTTGTTAATTGTGCAAAAACTTGCGTATAATCTTCCTTTCCCTCGTTATATACATATATTGATGCTTCTGGTCCTGCAAAACCAATATCAACTTGCCCAGATAAAACAGATGTCATAACACTATCCGCACCTTCACCTGTAATTAAATCTATTTCAATATTATTTTCATTGAAAAATCCTTGATTAATTGCTACATATTGTGGAGCATAAAATACAGATCTAGTAACTTCACTTACGTTTACTTTATCATTCTTAACTTGATTTATTTCTACTTCATTAACTATTGTTCCAGGTGTAGTATTCCTTGGTAAAAATAACAAATGTGCTGCATATAAAATAATTAAAACACCAATAACAATAAAAATTATTTTCTTTTTCAAAATTGCCTCCTATACTCTTCTAACTTTAAGGATAAATTTTTCTAATAGTAAAATACTCCCATACATTACTACAGCTAAAATTCCTAGTATTAAAACACTTGTCATTACTAAATCCAGTTTAAATACTTGGCCTCCATATACTATTAAGTATCCCAAACCTGCTTTTGAGACTAAAAACTCTCCAGAAATAACGCCAACTAATGACAAACCAATATTGACTTTTAGCGAATTAATAAATGTTGAAATATTGGATGGAATAACTATTTTAAATAATATTTTTGTTTTAGAACAATTAAATGTTTTTGCCATTTTTATTAATTCTTTATCAGTATGCAAAAATCCATTTAGATTTTCCAGAATTGTAACAATTAATGAAATGGCAACAGCCATAACAATTATTGCTTTCGTTCCTGCTCCAACCCAAACAATAATAATTGGTCCTAGTGCTACTTTAGGAAGGCTATTTAATACTACTAAATATGGTTCTGTTATTTTAGAAAAGAAGTCATTCCACCACAAAAGTACTGCAATTACAATACCCAAAATAGTTCCAATTAAAAATCCTATCACTGTCTCATAAGATGTAACAACTATATGTTTTAATAATCCATTTGATGATAAATTTATCAGAGTATTAAATATTCTACTAGGTTGACTTGTAATAAAACTATCAATAACTTCTTTATTTGCTAATGTTTCCCATAATAATATAAAAAACACCAATATTAAAATTTGAGTTACAAATATAAATAGTTTTTTTCTTTTTTTCTTAAATAAATACTCTTTCCTTTCATTCGATATCTTTTCCTTCATAAGTACTTAACTCCTTCCATAGAGAGTTAAAATATTTACTGAAATCGGGGTGTTCTCTGCAATTTAATGGTGTTCTATTTTGTATGTTGAAATCTATTCTATAAATACTCTTTATTTTTCCTGGCCTTTTTGACAATACTATTATTCTATCAGACATACTAATAGCTTCTGATATATCATGAGTAACCATTAATGCAGTAATACTTTCATTTTTCAAAATACGATAAATATCATTTGTTACATTAATTCTTGTTTGATAATCAAGTGCTGAAAATGCCTCATCAAGCAAAAGAATTTTTGGTTTTATTGCTAGAGTCCTTATTAGAGCTACTCTTTGTCTCATTCCTCCTGAAAGCTCTGATGGATATTTATTTATAAAATCAATGATTTCATATTTTCTTAATAGGTTCATTACATATTCTTTTGTTTCAGCATTTAGCTCGCCTCTAACATCTAAACCAAATAAAGTATTATCTAATATATTTTTCCATTCTAATAAGCAATCTCTTTGCAACATATATCCAACATTTTCAGAAATATTTTCTTGTCTTTCCCCCTCTATGTAAATTTCACCTATTGTTTTATTTTCTAGTCCAGCTATTAAAGAAAGCAGTGTTGATTTTCCACACCCACTTGGACCAATAACACTTACAAATTCACCTTTTTCAACATAAAAATTTATACCATCAATTGCTAATATTTCATCATTCTCTCCCTGATATTTTTTACTTAAATTTCTAACCTCTAATATTTTTTCCATTATTTTACCTTTCTAATTAAATTTATCCTATTTTAGTTTATGGTAAATTTTAAAAAATGTTTCAAAAAAGCAAAAAAGAATTCTAAGCATTTTGCTTAGAATTCTTTTGGTAATTTATTATTTATTTCCATTTGCAATTTCATTTAATAAATTCTGTAACTTGCCGTGTGTATTATAATTAGGATTATTTTTAAATGAAGTATATGTATATCCACCAATCCTATAAAATTCCTCATGATTTGCATTATCTCCTCTTTGAGCAATTGTACTTCCTTCTTGACTTGAACTATACAAATCAACTTTTACTTTTTTATTTAACAAATCTTTAATTCTTTGTCCTGAATCTTTTCCGGCATAAGCATTTACATATCCATCTAATAATTTTACTCTTAATTTTGCATTTGGATATTTACTAAGCATTTGTTCTGCAACTAGAAATGCTCCATAACCTCCATTGCTATAACCAACTAATATTACTTCTGAACCGCCTTTAACATAATTTTGAACAAATTTTAAAGAATTTGATATATTACTACTATTACTATAATAATTATTTCCTGTAAATTGAAGTATTAACACATCATATGCATATGCTTTTTGAGTTAAAGGATTTCTATGACCAGATACAGATGTAGTTGTCTCTCCAGATCCTGGGAAGAATACAACTATTTTACTTGAACTGCCACTTCTAGATTTGATAAATCCAGCATATACACTTCCATTTCTATGTACTTCATCAAATTGTGAATCAGATATTCTTTTATCTTCACTAACTATAGTTATTTTAGTTGGATCTACTGGATCCTCATCACCAGTTTTAATATGACCACATACACAAACATTATTTCCATTAAAATAGTGTGGTTCAATATAATCGCTTAATACGTTCTTGTTGCATAGCTCGCATATTTTAAGTTCACTATGTCCTGACTTTCCTCTATCGTAATAACTTATTTTATATTGATGGATTTCTCCTGTAGCTTTTCTTCTATCTGTAGCTCCACATGTTCTACATCTATATGTATCCATTCCACCATTTTGGCATGTACCTTTTGAAATAAGTTCATAACTATGGTTATGTGGAGCTCCTACTGTATTAGTAATCACAGTAGTATTAGTTCCTACCGTATTTGTATGTACAGTATTTGAAACTGTGTTTCCTACTGTATTATGATGAATAACTGTATTATAGTTAATCATATTTTGTTTTGTTGTATTTGTAGTAGTTGTTGTATTTGTTGTAGTTGCTGTATTTGTTGTAGTTACTGTATTTGTTGTAACTGTTGTATTTGTTGCAGTTACTATATTTACATGAGTTATTTGATTAACAGGCTGAGTAGTTTGTAGTGTTTGGAAAAGATATGTAAATAATGCCTGCACAAAATGTACAATAGCATCGAATAATCTCCTTACAGAACTTACAATAGTGGCACCAAGTGATTGCTTTTCTTCTTTTACATCATCTTCAATGTTTTCATTCATTATAACATCATTTGTACTGCTTGCTTCTACTCTTAGAGTAAATACTGAAACACTTAAAATTAATAGCATTATAACAAATATTTTTTTAGTTATAGTATTATTCATATATAACCTCCTAAGTTTTTCTAGGAAAAAATCTCCCCTAAAATATATTATACCACATTTTTCCTTAAATTTCAACAAAAAAGACTACGGTTTTATCCATAGTCTTTTATTTTTTATTATTGCCATTCTGTTGTTGATGGTGGTTTACTAGTAACATCATATATAATAAACTCTATTTTATCACCAAACTCGTTCTCAACTTGATTTACAATTGTTTCAATTTTGCTTATTGGAATTTCTGTTCCAAGCGCTCCAGGTCTTCCTGTCATAAAATCATTTGTAACAAATGTTCTTATGGCTATTGAATATTTCTTAGTAATACCAACTGGTATTAAAACAGCAAACGTCTGATTCACTTTGCAATCTGCAAGTGTTGATGTAACAATATAATCTATCTCGCGAAGTAACTCAATATTTTCATCTTCCATTCTCATATCATAACAATTTATTTGAGAATGAATTTTTTTCTTATTTAATATGTATCCTACTCTATTAATAGTAGGTATTGTGTCTGTGATTTCTTTAGCTTTTGATGTAAGTTCATTCCAATTAAATTCAAGTTTATTTCCGGTCATTAAACATAAATTTCTATAGCTCCTTGCATCGCCTTGAACACCCACTGATTTAATTGGTAATATATATCCTTTTTCAGATGTTCCATCTAATATTTCTGATAACTTATCTAGTTCTTCATTTGTAATACTAATTTCAGTAGTTTTATCATGACATATCAACCTTATTGCAAGTCCTGGCCCTGGAAATGGTTGTCTTGATGCTATTGCTTCATCTAGTCCCAATTTTCTAGCAACCCTTCTCACTTCATCTTTATGCCAATCACTGTTTGTTTCTACTATTAACCCTTTTTTTCTAGCCTCTCTTACAACAGCTACATCATTATGATGTGTTTTTATTTTATGTGCAAATCCACTAATATCAGGGTTACCACTCTCTATTAAATCTGGTCTCAAAGTACCTTGCGCAATAAATGTATTTTCTTTATCTAGTCCTAATCTATCAATTACATTATTTACAATTTGTATAAATACTTCTCCAATAATTCTTCTTTTTCTTTCAGGATCAGTTTCTTGTGATAATGGTCCTATAGTTCCTTGTTCTGTCTCTACAATTGCATTCATAAATATATCTTTCGCATTTTCTCTAATTAGATTTTTCATTCCTAATTTTTTTAGGTTTTCACAAACAATATCACTTTCATTTTTTCTCATAAATCCAGAATCAACATGAATTGCATAAATATTATCTGGATTTAAAGCTTTAATAAGGAGTGCTGCTGTGACTGCCGAATCAACTCCACCACTTACTAAACAGATAACTTTATTATCTCCAACTTTTTCTTTAATCATTTTAATAGATGTTTCTATTCTATCTTCTAAAGCATAAACTTCTTTATATTCAGCAACTTTTCTTATAAAGTTTTCTAACATTTTCATTCCGTTTTCTGTTAAATCTACTTCTGGGTGGAATTGAAATCCATACATCTTTTTTTCTATAGATCCAACTCCTGCTATTTCATTTCCGGACTTAGCGATAATTTCAAATCCAGTTGGAGCAGTTTTCACAGTATCTCCATGACTCATTAAAACTTTCTGATTTTCTTCTAGTCCAGCAAAAATTGGAACTTTATTATTAATTACAACTTCACATTGTCCGTATTCTTTTTTTGTGTTACTATCTACAACTCCATTAAAATAATCTGACATAAGTTGCATTCCATAGCATATGCCAAGAACAGGAACTCCTAATTTGAAAATACTTTTATCAAAGTTTAATCTTTGAGCTTCACCAATATTATTGGGTCCACCCGACAATATAATAGATTTGTATTCTTTTAAATCTTCACTTTTAACACTTATAGGGAATATATCTGATTTTACACCGAGTTCCCTTACTCTTCTATCAATTACTTTCGTGTATTGTCCTCCGCAGTCCAATATGGCTAACTTTTCCATTTATTCCTCCTAATATTACAATTTACAAAATCATTATATTATAAAAAGGCTAACATAGCAAAAACTATTTTAGCCTTTTATTCTCTTTAATCTTAAAGCATTTAATACAACTGTTAAACTACTGATTGTCATTGCAAAAGATGCAATCATAGGATTTAATACTATCCCAAATTTACTTAATAATCCACATGCAATTGGTATCATACAAATATTGTAGAAAAACGCCCAAAACAAATTTTGTTTGATATTTATTATAGTTTTTCTACTAATATAAATTAAATCATTTATTTTATCGATATTATCATTCATTAAAACAACATTTGCAGAGTCAATGGCAATATCTGTTCCATTTGATATAGATACACCTATATCTGCATTTACTAAACTTATACTATCATTTATACCATCACCACACATTAAAACCATGCCATTGTTTTTAAGTTCTTTAATCTTTTCTGCTTTTTCTTTTGGCTTCACATTTGAAATAATATTTTTAATTCCAATTTCATCTGCGATAAATTCAGCTGTTTTTTCATTATCTCCTGTTAGCATTATTACTTCAATATTTTGTTTTTGTAGTTTTTGAACTGTGTCTTTTATTCCATCTCTTATTATATCTTTTACGCCTATTAAAGCTAATAATTGATTATTTTTGCTAATATACAAAATACTATTACCTGCTAAAGTAAGTCCTGTTTCATCATCATTTTCTATTTTTATATTATTATTAACCATTAGATTCTTATTTCCAACGTAAAATTCATTATTATCAATTCTAGCAAAAACACCATATCCAGAAATTGCTTTAAAATCTGATATATCAATTAAATCTAATTTTTGTTCTTTAGCATAATTAACAATTGCTTTTGCAATTGGATGTTCAGACTTACTTTCTATACTTGCTAAATCTGAAATTATTTCTTCATTTGTTAAATTTGAATAATTATAAATTTTGTTAATGCTTAAATTTCCTTTTGTTAATGTTCCTGTTTTATCAAATACAATTGTTTTAATTTTATGAGCATTCTCAAGAGCTTCACTTGATTTTACTAATATTCCTTTTTGACTACATAATCCTGAAGCAATTACAATTGCAAGAGGTGTTGCTAATCCTAAACTACAAGGGCAAGCAACAACAAGAATAGAGACAAAAATATTCATTGTTACTGAAAACTCTTTTGAAATTATAAACCAAATAATTGATACTATAAATGCTAAACATATAATAAATGGAACAAAATAACTACTTACAGTATCAGCTATTTTCGCAATTGGAGCTTTCGAGTTTGTACTTTCTGCAACAAGTCTAACAATTTCTGATACTGTTGATTCTCTTCCTATCTTTTCAGCATAGTATTTTATTGTGCCTTCATAATTTATACTTCCAGCTACAACTTTACTACCTTTTTCTTTCTTTACTGGTACACTTTCTCCTGTAATAAATGATTCATCTATATGAGTAACACCATCTATTATCTCACCATCAACAGCTATCTTTTCTCCAGGCCTACATATAACAATATCCCCTTTATTTATTTCATCAATTGTAACTGTAGTTTCTTTTCCATCTCTTTCTATAACTGCGTTTTTAGGAGTTATAGTAACTAATTTTTGAAGAGCTTCTTTAGTTTTATTTTTATTATTATTTTCAACATATTTACCAATTTTTATAAAAAATAAAACAGTTGAAGCAGATTCAAAATATAAATTTTCAACATAATCTACATTCCCAATTAAAATTTGTATTGTACCATATATGCTATAAAAATAACTAGCTAAAACACCTATTGTAACAAGTGTATCCATATTTGGTGTTGCATGTATTAAATTTTTAAAGCCATTAAATAAAATCTTTCTACCTAACACTAGGACTATTGTTGTTAAAACTAATAAGCAAACCGAATAATTTATTGGGTAATTCATCATATTTAAAAATGGTATTACTGGTAATCCTACCATATGTGACATAGAAATATATAAATTAACTATTGATAATATAGAAATCATAGCCAAATTTATCTTTTCATTTCTATTTACTTTTTGTTCTCTATCTAAATTACTAATACCTAAACTCTTAAATCCAGCCTTTAAAACAAATTTATTTAAATCATCAATATTCAATTTCTTATCATCATACTCAATACTTGCAGTATTCATAACAAGATTTACAGTGGCTTGTTTTATACCATCTTGTTTATTTAAGTATTTTTCTAATCCATTTGAACAAGCAGAGCATGTCATCCCATCAATATCTAAAATGATTTTCTTCATATTCCCCCCTTGAAATCATTTAAAGTATATACCCTTAGTATTTTTTAGTCAATCAAAATCAATTAAAAAAAGAGCTAGATTTCTCTAGCTCTAACATTTTATATTTATTGTACTCCTCCAATTATTTCTGCAATACCTTCTGCCGCATTATTACATACACTTCCGTGATATCCTCCAACATTTTCTGTGCCAACATCAGGATTATCTGACTCTCTATCCATCAACAAACGTGTACTTTGACTAACCTTTCTTCCATCGCCTGTTCCAAAAATATATACACTCGTTCCATCAGCAGTCATTTCATCAACTCTACCTGCCCACAATTCTGCCATTCTCTCTGAAGTATCCTGACCGGCATGTGGTATACTACTTGCAGCATCTGCTAGAATTACAATGTCAACTCCTGTCATATCAGCATGATATACATTCTCTCCGCCCATACTAGTTGCTATTACAATTGTTATTACATCATCATCAGCTGCACTTGCTGTTATTGCTTGATTTGACTCATTTCTTGATTGTGTTGATGAAAAGTTTCCATTGTCAATTCTAGTAGTAGGAATAAATTCATAACTATCAACCATTGATGTTATAGGAACGCCATCTACTACTTGATTTAATATACTATTATCAGAATTTGCATTTTCACCAAATCCACCTAAAACTATTAAGTGAACTTGTTTCTTAGCAGCTTTTACAGCACCACAAACACAGTTTGGATTTTGATCTGAATATGAATGAGGAATAATATTTGGACTTAAAATATTATCATTGCATATTGAACATATTTTAATTTCACTATGTCCAGAGTCTCCTCTATTATAAAAACTTGTTTCATATTTGTGCAAATTACCCGTTATTTTCTCTCTCTTTATACTCTGGCAAACACTACAAGTACTTATCTGTATACCTTCATTTTTACATGTTGCTTCTTGTGTAACAACATATTGATGCCCTGGAGCTTTACCAAATGCAAATGTATTTGGTGATTCTGCACCACAAATTGCACAACTTAAATAATATTTTGGAGTTTCAGTACATTTTGGTTCTGAAACCAAATACTGCTCTTCTGCTTTTTTAATAAACTCATGCTCTTTTTTGGCTATTTTTTCTACTTTAAATTCTAAACAATATGAACATCTAGATGTAATTTCACCTTCCTTAGAACATGTTGCTTTTACTCTTCCAACTTCTTCCCATGAGTGATTACAAGCTTTTCCTCCATTGTCTCCTCTTTTCCAAGTAAACTGTTTAAAACCATCTACCGTTTTTTTAGCTAGGTCAGATATACGATCAAAAAAAGTTCTTGGAGTAGTAACATTTTTTTCTTCAACTACTTCTTTTGGTTCTGGTTCGTTTTTCTTAGGTTTAATAATTTCGTCTTTGACAGCAATAACCAGTTCTTTAGCAGCATCAAATAGTTCTTTAGTAGCATCTATAAGTTCTTTAAATGGATCTTTTTTTTCTTCTTTGGACGTAAAATCCGTAGCATCTTTTATTGTAACAAAATCGTCCTCTCTCACAACCATTTTTGCATTAACTTTAACAGTTAATAAACACATAAATATAACTATCAGACTAATAATCATTAATAACTTAAATGATTTATTACACATGGGAAAATCCTCCTTTTGTGTTATTTTTTTTATAGGGTAAAGCCCTACAATTTTATTATAACACAAATTGATATCTTTTTCAATATTTATGCCACTTTCATCTACTACTTTCATGAAATTCTAATAAAAAAATCAGTATCTACAATACTGATTTTTAACAATTAAATTTTTACTCTGCATTTTGATTATCTTTTTTTATAAGATGCTAAGTCTCTTATTCCTAAAGCTATTATCAATATTCCAAAAGCAAACATAATTAATTGGAATATTGAAACTTGCCCAAAAATAAATTGAATTGCTGTAACTTTTTCTCCATTATATGTATATGTTGAGTTTCCGCAAACAAATGAAATTAAAACAGCTATTGCCGAAATAATTTCTTGAGCAAATACAAAAATGCACCATACAATTCCTAAAACTATTTGCCTAATTCCTTTGATTTTGTATATAATATCCTGAGCCTTCTGCATTTTTTCTTCATCTATTGCTTGGTTAGCATTATTTAGCCAAGTATTACTATTAGTAGTATTCTCAAAATTCTCTATTTTTTGGGGCTTACTTTGCTTTTTAAACAAAAAAATACACGCACAAAAAAATCCAAATATCATTATTGTTGGTAAAAGCATTGTGGTTAATAATGTAATAACATTAAAATTTGCTTTCATAAAAATTATTAAAGAAAAGCATATTAAAATCATCAACATAAACCATCCATTATACTGTGTATCACTAACATTTGGTATATAATCATATTTTTTAGGCATAAAGAAGACGGCAGTACTAAGAAATATTATTCCAACAATAATAACAATATATCTAGTATAGTCTGTTCCCAGCAAATTTTCGTTAGGATTTTGGGGATTATATAATATTTTTTCTTCTTTATTAAATGGTTCATTTGAAATTTCAGAGTCTGATTTTGCTAGGTATTCTTCATTATTAACTGTAAAGTTATAATAATATATATAATAAGAGCTAGTATTTCCATCTGAATCTGTACTTTCTTCTAGTGAACTATATGAAAATTGTCCTGTCGTTTTTACATAATTACTTATTTTCACCATTTGGACTATTCCATATATAATAAATCCCAAACCAATAATAGCACATAATATAAGAACACATATTTTTTTATTATCGTTACTCAATTTTATACTCCTAAATTTTTATTATTATAATTGAAAATTTAACTTCATCGTCTCTAGCAATAGTTGGTACCAACAATATAGTTATTTACAACTCGATAGCTCTCTTGACGGTTGATATTAAAATCAATCAATTATTATATTATAGTATATCATATATTTAAAAAATACAATAAATTTTTAAATGTTTAATACAAATTTATTAATTTCAAAAAAAAAAAGAGACACCTGTCTCCTTTCTTGCCGTCTGTTCTATAAAAAAGTTTGAACAGATACATCGTTGGTGCCGATGGTGGGACTCGAACCCACATGGTTTCCCGCAGCATTTTGAGTGCTGTGCGTATACCAATTTCGCCACATCGGCATATATTATTCTTTTAACATGTTTTATATTAACATATAAATTTTTATTTGTCTAGCATTTATTTTTTATTTTATATGTTTTTTGAGATGTTATATGATATAATTTTTTATATTTATGAAAGGAATAATTTTTATGAACGAAATTTCTATACCAAAAAACTTTAAAACACAAAAAATTCTATTTTCAATTCTTATTATAATATTTTCCCTTGGACTTGTTGTTAAAACTTTTCAAAATGATACTTTTTTTAACATTTCTATAGGAAAATACATTTTAGAAAACGGAATTGATATGAAAGAACATTTTTCATGGACTGAAGGATTGGATTATACCTATTCACACTGGGCTTTTGATGTGGTTATATATCTTTTATATAATATTTCAGGATATACTGGAATTTATATAGGATTGCTTATATTAACAGCTATAACAAATGTAGTCCTTTTCAATTTAATATCTAACAGAACTAAAACACCTTTTATAGCATTAGTTGTGACATTATTTATAGCTTTCTTATCTAAAGAATGCTATGCTGCAAGATCACAAATCACATCATTTATTTGTTTCATTATAGAAATTTATTGCATTGAGCAATTTATTGATACAAATAAAAAAAGATATGCAATTAGCATAATTATTTTATCAATCGTAATTGCAAATTTTCATGCAGCAACATGGCCACTTGTCTTAGTTCTATTTTTACCATATTTTGCCCCAGCCGTATTAAACTCTCTTTCAGCAAGGAGCATCTATTTAGTTTGCGCAAAATATTATGAAAAAAAATATTATAAATATAAAGACACTAATCCTGAAAAAGCGGAAGGTTATAAAAAAGATTTTAATGATTATACAAAATTTGCAAATGAAAAAACACGTAATACTAATAATAAAATAATTCGAAAAGATAATTACAATGCAAAAAGACTTCTAATACTATTTATAACCGTATGTTTTACTGGATTATTAACACCTATTCATGGTGTTCCATATACGTATATTATAAAATCTATGCTAGGAAAAAGTAATTTTCCAAATAATAGTTCTATTGATTTTATTTCAGAAATGCAGCCATTAGTATTAGTCTCATTTATTCCTATGATTTTATTTATAATTACTTTTATTACATTATTAACTTTTATGCCAACAAAAATAAAATCAGAACATGGATTTTTGATACTTGGATTAACTTTAATGGCTTTTATGAGTAAGAGATATACATTTTTACTTATATTGTTGGGAAGTTATGTAATTGCAGATCTTCTTTCTCAAGCTATACTAAATAACGCTAGTGATGATTATGAAAAAATTAAAAATATCCGAATAACACCATTTGTTTTTGTAATTTCTTTAATACTAGTATCGACATTCTCAATATCTATGCTAGTTACACAAAAATCGGTAAACTATGTTGACGAAACAGCATATCCAGTCGGTGCAACTCAATTTATATTAGATAATTTAGATTATAAAAACATAAAAATTTATAACAGCTATAACAATGGTAGTTACTTAATGCTCAATAACATAAAAGTTTTTATTGATTCAAGATTAGATGTATATTGTAGTGAATTTGCAGACACAGATATTTTTAAAGATTATATTGAATCATCAAATGGATCTACATATTATAAAGATGTATTTAACAAATATCAATTTACTCATATCTTACTTAAAAACAATACTCTTATAGATGTGTATATAAAATATGACGATGACTATAAAGAAATATATTCAGATGACTATTATACATTATATGAAAAAGTATAAAAAAACCTAAACTTAAAGTTTAGGTTTTTTATATTATTTCATCTTTAAAACTAGTACCATTTTCTAGTTTTTCTAATCCTAATATATCTAAAATTGTTGCGGAAATATCTGCATATGTTTCTCTTATTCCTAAATCAACGTTTTCTTTTAATTTTTTTCCATATGCTAATATTGGAATATATTCTCTTGAATGATCAGTACTTGGTGTACTTGGATCATTTCCATGGTCTGCAGTAATAATTAACAAATCATCATCTTTAAGAGAATCTAATATTTCAGGTAATTTCTCATCAAATTCCTCTAATGCTCTAGCATATCCTTCTATATTGTTTCGATGTCCGTAAAGCATGTCAAAATCAACTAAATTAACAAAAATTAAATCTTCTTTAGAATTTCGGATTTCAGAGATTGTTTTTTCAATTCCATCTGTATTTCCATTTGTATGTATTGCCCTTGTTATTCCTCTACCGCTAAATAAATCTTCTATTTTTCCGATTGCTAAAACAGTTTTACTATTATCTACAAAAACATCTAGCATAGTTCTTCCGAAATCTTCAGCTTCAAAATCTTTTCTATTATATGTTCTTGTGTAATCTTCATTACATGTTCCAATAAATGGTCTTGCTATTACTGTTCCTATTCCATAACATTTTTCATCAATAACATTTCTTGATATACGACATAATTTATATAAATTTTGAACACTCATAACATCTTCATGCATAGCTATTTGAAATACACTATCAGCAGAAGTATATACTATTGGCATCCCAGTTTTAACAGATTCTTCTCCATACTGTTTTAAGAAATCAGTGCCAGAACCTTTTTTATTACAAATAAATCCTTTTATTCCTGCACGTGAAGATATCTCATCTAGTAATTCTTGTGGAAATCCATCATAATATGTTTTAAATGGTTCATCTTTAATAAAACCAGCAATCTCCCAATGACCAACAGGGCTATTTTTTCCTTTTGTTTTTTCAGCTGCTTTTCCATAAATTCCAATAGGGTTAGATTCTTTTTCTTTTATTGTTAATCCTTGAATATTGTATAATCCTAATTTCTTCATATTAGGAATATCAAGAGTAGTATTATAATAAATTCCTTCTAATGTATTGCTTCCTTCATCTCCATATTCTTTAGCATCTGGAGTTTCTCCTACTCCGAAACTATCTAAAACAATTATAACTACTCTATTTATCATATTTTATTCCTCTTTCATATCATCATCTTTTGGACTTTCTTCTTGTTTTTCCTCTTCATTTGTTTTTGATTGCTCTTTATTTTGTTTTAATTCAACATCATACTCATATACAAAAACATCTTTTGTTTTTGGAACTAATAAATTATTGCTTTCTGTAAAATAATTATTTGTTCTAAATTTATTTTTTCCAACTAGTGTAAACTCTAATTTTCTACAATCTAAAAATACACATGAAGAAACATTCATTCCAAGTGGGAGTGTTTGATTTGTATTATCATAAAAAATTGAATTTGTATAGTAAATAAGAGGTAGTCCTTCTTTATAATTTAGCTTAATTAAATTTAATGCCCCTTCACCATCATCATTATATTCCTCTAATGCTTTTTCAGGATTTAGATTGTAAACATCGAATGAATTTTCTTTTACTTTTTCTGTTATCTGAGAAACTTTATATAAAGAAAAATCATATTGAGCTTTATTCTTTGGAGTTGTTCCTTCTAGATAAGTAATTATGCTTTGTAATTTTTCAGTAAAATCAAAGACATCAATTTTTTTATTTATATTTAATATTTTGAATTTATTCTTTTCGCTTTCTCTATGTCCTCTACTTCCGATATATTTTAGTTTTCTATTATCATCGTCTACGCTTCCAAATATATCAAAAGTTTCTTCATCCATAATAAGTCTATTTTGGTTAAACTCATCAACTAATTTATTTAAAGTGTTTTCAAGGGCTAATTTGTTTAAATCATTTTCTCTAAGCATATTTAGCAAATAAAGCACTTCTGTCTTAGCTATAAATAAGCTATCCATCTCTTCTTTAGACAATTTCTTTCTTTGAAGAGTATCCATTTTAGCGCCTAAATCTTCAAAATCTGTTTCATATGAAAATACTTTCTTTAATGTTTTCTTTGTATTTTCTTCTTCTGATTCACTTCCCATTTCTAGGCTTAATTTTTCGTCTTTATTTGAGAATTTCCAGAAATCAAATATGCTCTTTTTATGTTTATCTATTTCTTCAATATATAATGTCGCATTTTTTACTTTTGAAATAATATTTTCTAATTTTAATTTTAAAGCTTTTAAATCTTGATTTAAGTTTCTATAATTTCTTTCTGCTTTTTCTAATAATGAATACACTGTAACTAAATCCTCTATTGTATAATACCTTTTATCTTTATATGCAGTATCAAGCACTTCCATATCAATATGGTTATTTTGAACAAATTCAGTTTCTTCATTATTCTCGTCATTTTTAGCTTGTTGTTTTATCTTTTGATTGATTTTTGGAGATTTAAAAAAGTATTTTACTTTTCCTATAAAAGTCTTCTTATATTCTAGATATGTTGAAATTTCTTTTTGCTTTATAAGATATTCATCTTCTTTAACTTTAACATCTATTTTTATTTTATTAAGTTCTTCTTCTGCTTCAGCTATTTTTTCATTTTCAGCCTTTATTTCGTCTATAGCAATGCAAAATTCATCTTTAATAAATTCAGTTAAAACTTCAAAAGTAAGCCTTTTATCGCCATAATACAATTCTAATCCATTATTACTATCTACCTTTGTAATAAAGTTAAAATGATTTTTTATTTCAGTTTGCAAAATAAACAAAGCTTTCATTAACTTATAGAATTTAATAGCTTCATCTTTACTGCTTAATTTTATTTTATAACTACTCTTTATTGTGTCATAAACAACAGTTTCTCCTGTTATTTGAATAGATAGGTTATTTGTTTTACTATATACTTCAAATGTTAATGCCCAATCTTTTGTAAAAAGCCACAAATAATTTTCAAGATCTGCTATTTCGTCTCTATTTAAATATTCCTCAGAATAATTGACTGCATTAATAGGAACATATATTTTAGGTGCGATTCTTGCTTTAGAATTTAAAAATTCTATCTTCAATTTTAATAGATAGAAAAATTCAGCAAATGTTTCTTCTTTTGAACACACAAGCATAAAGTATCTTCCTGTAACATCTGAATAATATATTTGCCACATATTATCTTTATTGAATTTTACTTTAAAAGGTTCTTTCTTATTTAAATCTTTTTGAACAGTTGTAACTGTTTCGATATCACTAATAGAAACTGTATTTAACATATGGACAAACTGAGAATAATATTCAATATCTTCATCATCATCACTTTGCAAAATGTATTTATGTAAAGGTAGAGCTTTAGCGTATTTGTCTTTTAAAGGATCTGTTCTTAAACAAGGAGTAACTAATATATCTATTTTATCAATAGGTACAAATCTAAAAACTCTATGGTCCTTATCGTTACTTAATCTTGTTACATTATAATTTAAAGGATGAAATTCTGTTAAACTATCAGGAACATCCTCTAAATCTAGACCTAAATACTCTAATTTCTTTTGTAAATCAGCCTTTGCAACACTTTCCACTTTAATATCTCCCCTTTTAATTATATACAGAGTGAGTATATCACAGAAAAATACTTTTATCAATTATTTTAAATTAATAATTCCGAAATTTTATTAGTGTAAAAAATGTCGAGTTTGCTCATTGCTCTTGTTATAGCAACATATAGAAGTTTAATATCTAAACTGTTATTTTTATATTTTTCATTATTAACATTAAATAATATTACACTGTCAAATTCTAGTCCCTTTGCTAAATATGATGGGACAATTGAAATGCCAGCATTATACTCTGAATCTTTACTTTGTATTAGTTTTATTTCTAAACCACATTGATTCATTTTTCTTTTTATCATTTGGCATTCTTCAATATCTTTTCCTATAATTGCAATTGATTTAAAATTTTGTCCTTTGTAATCTTTTATTTTATAAATGATTTCTTCTATAATGCCATCAATATCTTTTTTAGGTAGTATGTGTATGGAATCTTTACCTTCTATTACTGGTTCACCTTTTACTATAAACTGTTTTTCATATTCTGGAAGTTTATCTATTACCGAATTGGCTTTATTCATAATATCTTTTGTTGTTCTATATGTTTTTTCTAATGTTGTGTATTTAGCTCCACCTTCTGGAAATTCTATATCTATAAATCTCTTCCAGTTTTCAATTCCTCTATAAAAATGAACTCCTTGTGCAATATCTCCTAAAATTGTCATTGAATTACTTTTTAAAATTGTTTTTAAAACACTAAATTGGAACTCACCATAATCTTGTGCCTCATCTATAATTACATGTCTTAATTCTTTTTGAAATTTAGCTCCGTAAATTCTATAATGTATATAAATAATTGGTGCTAAATCTTCAAATGTGACTTCTCCTTTATCTAAATTTTTTATTGTATTATTTTTTAAATAAACTGCCAATTCTTTGTTATCTATTTCACCATAAATGAAGTTATTCACAAAATCTTTATAATATTCTAATGAACTTTTTTTGCCAGTCTTATTAAAAAATTCATCTACAATTTTAATATCATCGTTTTCAAGATACTTTAATAATTTTTCTGTTTCTTCAAATATATTAATTCTCTCTTTATTTTTCTCGTCTTCTGATATTAAGTCATTTTTCATCAAGTTATAAATTCTTGCTTTTCTCTTATCAGTAATTGTTTTATAAATAATATCTTTATTTAATTTTATTTTTGAAAAAATATGTTTTTTAACTTCGTTTATTCTTCTTTCAAAATCTAAATCTTTATATGTTTCTAAAAATAATTTCTGAATATTTTCAAATCTGTATATTCTTACATTATCTAGCCAAAAATCTTCTTTTGGTAAATAGTTTTCTTCTACATATTTTAAATATTTATCAACAACATTCTTAAAACTAATAGATGATTTTAGTTTTGATTCTTCAATAATTAACTTGATATCACCATGATTAATTTCATCAAAATCTTGATTTACAATTGTAACAAGTTTTTCATTATTATCAGATATTTTTAACTTTTTCCCAATTATTTCATATGCAAAATCTTCAAAAGTATATTGTTTAACATTTTCAACGCCTAAATCAGGTAAAACATTTGAAATATAGTTTAAAAAGAATTTGTTTGGTGCGATAATCATAAAGCTTTCAGGATCAAATTCGTTATTACAATTATAAATTAAATATGCTATTCTATGTAGAGCAATTGTTGTTTTACCGACTTCCAGCAACTCCTTGAACTATAAGTGGTTTATTCATATCTGCTCTTATAATATTGTTTTGTTCAGCTTGTATAGTTGCAACAATGTTTTTTAGCCTATCATCAGCTTTTTCTTCTAATGCTATTTGTAATAATTCATCATTTGCTTTTAAATCAATATCTGAATATTTTTGTAGGGATTGGTTTTCGATAAAATATTGTCTTTTTAAAGAAATTTCACCTTCTATTATTCCATCAGGTGATAAATAATTTGATTTGCCGGATTCTACCGGTCATAATATAGATTTGATATTGGAGCTCTCCAATCAATGATTATAGGTTTTTGAGTGTCACTATCTAAAACTGATAATTTACCTATGTACAATTTTTCTTTACTTTCATTATCTGGTGTAAAATCAATTCTTGCAAAATATGGCTTAGCTTTAATTTTACTTATATCAGATAATTTCTTTTCTCCCATGTATACAATATGTGCTCTAACATAGGAATCCTTGTCATAATGTGTATCTGTCTTTTTCAAACTTTTTTCTAGTTCTTTTTCTTCTGCTTGCAGTTTTTCAATAACATTCTTAAGTTTCTCCTTTTCTCTTAAAAATTCTTTTTCTTCCATTTAAAACCTCCTATTTTAAATTTTTAGAAATGAAAATCCAGTTAGAAAATATAGACGCCAAAAGACATCTATTTTATAATAGATGTCTTTTTTTCCTTAAGCGTAATTAATATTTTAACATAAAAATTTTATATGTCAAGTATTTTTAATATGTAATTACAAATTCACTTATAAATCCTGATGTATTATAATTAAATTCAATATTATATTCGTGTTTATCTTCTATATTTTGTTTTATGGTTACCAATTTTTGATTGTATCTTTTTACTTCTGAAGAATTTTCTGGTGAGTCAACTGTCTCTCCTTTTTGAGCATCTTTATTTATTTTATTTGAAACAGTTACTGCAGGAATTTTTTCAATCATATTAGAGTTGTTATTTGCATTTGCAATTAATCTTGTAATTAAAAGGCTTAAATCTGTGCCTTTCTTTTTTCCACTAAATGTTTCAAACTGTGAATTAAATGCTTCTGCTTCTCGAGCAGAAAAAGAATCAACATCACCTGTAATTGATTTTTGTGCATTTGTGAACAATAATATACATGCCCCAACTAAAATAATTCCTAAAAATACAGCTCCTACTATAGTTATTGCATTTGGTCCATCATTCATAATAAATTCTCCCATAAACAATATGTTACTATTATTATATATTTGTTGTTTCATAAATGCCATATTTTTAACGAAAAAGACATCTATTTGTAATATAGATGTCTTTTTAAATTATCTTGCAAAATTTTTAATTTCTTCTTTTATTCTTGAAACAAATTCTTCTACTAGCATTGATCCAATATCTCCATCTTTCCTTGCTCTTACTCCAACTGTATTTGCTTCTACTTCTTTATCTCCTAGTATTAACATATATGGTACTTTTGATAGCTGTGCTTCTCTAATTTTATATCCTATTTTTTCTTGTCTATCATCAACATCAACTCTAATTCCTTCTTTAACCAAAGCATCCCTAACATTATTAGCATATTCTAAATGTCTGTCAGCAATTGGTAATATTTTAACTTGCTTTGGACATAACCATACTGGGAATTCGCCTTTTGTTTCTTCTATTAAGAATGATATAAATCTGTCTGAAGATCCTAAAATTGCTCTATGAATAACAACAGGTCTATGTTCTTTTCCATCTTCTCCTATAAATGTTAAATCAAATCTTTCTGGTAAAGCAAAGTCTAATTGACATGTTGGGATAGTTACATCATGTCCTAAAGCTGTTTTAATTTGAATATCTATTTTAGGTCCATAAAATGCTGCTTCTCCTTCTGCCTCATAAAAATCAATATTCAATTCTTTTAAAATTGCTCTTAATTGACTTTCTGCTGTTTCCCACATTTCATCATTATCAATATATTTTTCTTTATTATTCTTATCTCTTAATGATAATCTAAACTTAAATCTATCTCTAGAAAATCCAAAATCTTTGATATATACTTCAAAAATTAAGTTTATTACTCTACCGACTTCTTCTTTTATCTGATCTGGTCTTACAAATAAATGAGCATCATTTTGACACATTTGTCTTACTCTTTCAAGCCCGCAAACAGCTCCACTATTTTCATATCTAAAATCATGAGCTAATTCTCCAATTCTTATTGGCAATTCTTTATATGAATGAAGTGTGTATCCATATATTAGCATATGGTGTGGACAGTTCATTGGTCTTAATACTAATGATTCATTATCCATTTGCATAATAGGAAACATATCATCTTTATAATGATCCCAATGTCCACTAATCTTATATAATTCTGTATTTGCTAAATCTGGAGTATAAACATGTTGGTATCCAAGTGCAATTTCTTTATCTTGAATATATCTTTCTAGTAATCTTCTGATAGTAGCTCCATTTGGTAAATATAGTGGTAATCCAGATCCTACTAATCTATGAGTCATAAACAAATCTAAATCTTTTCCAATTTTTCTATGATCTCTTTGTTTAGCTTCCTCTAGCATTTGTAAATGTTCTTCTAACATACTAGCTTTAGGGAATGAAACTCCATAAATTCTTTGAAGCATTTTATTGTGCTCATCACCTCTCCAATAAGCACCTGACGTTGTTAAAAGTTTAAATGCTTTTACAGCACCTGTTGTTGGTAAATGAGGGCCTCTACAAAGATCTGTAAATTCTCCTTGTTTATAAAAAGAAATTACTTCTCCTTCAGGTAAATCTTTAATTAATTCTACCTTATATGGTTCTTCTCTTTCTTCCATTAATTCTATTGCTTTATCTCTTGGAAGTTCAAATCTTTCAATTGGTAAATCTTCTTTAATTATTTTTTGCATTTCTTCTTCAATTTTTGCAAAATCATCTTCTGAAAATGGTTTTTCTACATCAAAATCATAATAAAATCCATTTTCAATAGAAGGCCCTATTGTTAATTTAGCCTCTGGATAAAGTCTTTTTACTGCTTGTGCCATAATGTGTGAAGTTGTATGCCAATATAAACTCTCCTCAACTTCTGCAGTTTGTCCTCCATGTAATTTAATTTTAAACATATCTTTCTCTCCTTTATTAATCAATTATATATTTTTTATCTAATTTATCGCCAAATTTTAATATTGGCATATTTTTTACATCTATTTTATAAAACTCTTTAAACACTGATTGAACATCTAATGTTGTAAGTTTTGTTTTATCTAATTTAAGTAAATCAATAGTATTTTCTATTTCAGTAGAATCTTTACCTTCTATTTCTACATAAGTAGGAATGAAAGGCCATGTATCAATATCTATTTCTACTCCATTTAATAAGTATCTAGTTCGCTTATTCTCTTGATAGGTATGTGCTGTATAACCAAGTTCATTCAAAATTTTGTTGGTCTCTTCAAAATCTGAAACCTTGATTTCTGTCTCTTTTGTTCCATCAATAGATTTTGTAACAACTTCTTTAATTGTTAAAGTTGTTGTTGTTCCATCGGTTCGTAATCTTATCCATTTGTTATTCGTTTTAGGATTAAAATCATAAACTCTTCGTTTATAATCGAAATCTGCAATTTTTTGAGCACCAAGTTCTTTCAGTCTTTTTTCTAACTCATCTTTGTTAATTTCTAGTACTCTAGCTTCAAACTCGATATGCATTAAAAGTCATCTCCTTTCAAGAAATATATAATAAAAAATCCCCTATAGACAGACAATGTCTATAGGGGTATATAATATACGGTTCCACCCTAATGTTTAACTCTTAAATAGGATTATAACGTTTCCTTTACGCTACTTTTTCAAGTAGAAGCTCAAAGGTAGTTTTTCAAATATGTTTTCATGAATTTATTCTCAGCTCATAATAAATTCTCTCTGTTTGTAACCTATATTTTACTTTTCCTTATCACAGCTCATATTTACAGTATTATTTTATAACTTTTTTTTGATTATGTCAATTGTTTTCTTCTTTCTCTTTATCTTTTTTCTTAAATATTTTATCTTTTATCCCTATTGGATTTAAATTATATAGCAAGAATATAGATGAAATTGAAATTAAAACTGATTTTGCTATTTCAATATACAATTCTTTTTGAAATTCTTTTAATTTTATAAAAGTTGGAATTTTTATTGCGGGAACAAACATTAATACTAATAATACAATTAATAAAAGGATTTCACCTATTTTAATATCTTTCTTTCTTTTTTCTTGCCTAATCTCTTCATCATAATCTTTTAAGCTTCTTTTTATGTAATTAATATAATTCAGTACTGTTGCACTAATAATAAACATTCCTAAGACTAAACTGCTTCGTACTTCTTCAATATCGTATTTATGAATAGCAGCATTTCTAAATAAATATATACCACAGCCTATCATAATAAATGAAATTGTTGTTACTGAAAAAAATCTAGCCACTAAAGAAATTAATTCATCTATTTCAACTTTATTTCTTTTATGATGTTTTCTAAAAATTAAAAAGTATGCTAATCCAACAAGAAATATATAAACACCAACAAGAATAAATAATATTTGTTTACTAATCATAAAATCACCTCATATTAATTATATCAAAAAATATTGATTTTTTAAACCACAATATATTATAATAAGAACATGCTCATGTAGCACAGTCGGTAGTGCAACAGATTCGTAATCTGTAGGTCGCCGGTTCGATTCCGGCCATGAGCTCCAACTAATTTTAGGTAATTTTTAGGGACACACACCGATGAAAACTAATTTTGGTGTGTGTCCCTAAAATTTTATTTATAAAAATCATTCAGTTTGACTAGCATCTAATGCTTGTGAATTAACATTATTGTAAGTAAATAATTCTATATTTTCTAGGCTACCATCTGTTTTAAATAAATTAACAGATACATATTCACTATTAACATCTAAGAAATTAGCATAACCTCTTACAACATCCATGTAGTAAGATGATCTTAACGTTCTGATTAATTCTGGTGTAAAACTATTATCTAATAAATCTATTTTCCAAATTCCTAATTGTAAAGTATCACTATCAGTATAAGCAAAATAATATGCACTATTTCCATATACATTTAAAATATATGCTTTTACATTTGCTACTAATTCACTCTCATTTGAATCAATCTTTGTTCTAAAAATGTTTTGATCTGGACCTATATAATAAACATAATCATTTTCTACACTAATATTAGATAATTTAGTTCCTGGAATTAGTGGTCTTTGATTATTACCATCTAAGTCCATAATGTATGTTACTTGTACATTTTGATCTGAAATATTATCATATTTATCAAAAACAATATATTTGTCTGTTACTCCCAATAGTTCTACTTCGTAATTTCCTGTAATTTCTTTCATGTTATTTCCATCTAAGTCCATTTTCCATATAGTATCATTTATACCTGAAAAATAAATACTATCATTAATTACATACAAATAATTAAATGAGTTGCTCATAAGATTATTATTAATTACCTCAACATCAGAACCATCGTTTTTCATTTTATATATTTTACTATCTACAGCATCATATTGACTATATTCTCCGTGATGTTACGCCTACAAAATATATATAACCATTTATTGCATTGATAGAATAAATATCCATGTTAGATTCTTCAAAAATAATCTTTTTATTTGAACCATTATTTTTTATTCTACAAATTCTTCCTGTTGAAAAGTCCTCATTTGATGTGTAATAGAAAATCCAGTCATCTTCCATTGCACAATATCCATAATATCTTATATTTGAAATAGTATTCCCAATTGTCTTTCCAATTAAATTATCTGTAGATGATATCTTTGATTGTTCTACTTTTATCTTTCTTTTAATTAAAGTATATGATGTTACAGAAATTGAAACAATTATAATTAATGCACAAACTACTAAAAATATTATTTCAAAGATATTAAACTTTCCATTGTCAACTCTTCTCTTTTTTTGGCTTGGAGCAGATTCTTCATTTCCAATATCTGTAATCAATTTTTTTTGACATTCATCGCAAAGTCTATTTGGACTTTTAGGTATTTTTTTACCGCAATTAACACATTTCATTAAAATCTCCTAAAACTCTATATCTAAAGTTCCTTTTATAAATCCTACTATTTTTACAGCATCAATAATAGTAAATTTTTCTCCATTTTCTATAAGTGCTGCTTCTCTATACTCATTTTCTAAACTATGTTCTCCTTTTATTGCCCTTACAATTTGAACTGCGTCAATAATGTTAACATTAGCATCACCATCAACATCACCTTTTTTTACAACTGTATATTCATTTTCACCTATTATAATCTTATATCCTGTTCCTAACTTGCCTTCAGTAATTTCTTCACCTTTTGAATTCTTTATAATAGCTTCTTCGTTTTTTGCAATAATATTCTCAGCAATAACATCTGGATGTATATCTATAAAATCATCTTCTATTTTAAAACTTTCACTATGATCAGGTCTTACTATAGGTTTAACATCATCTTGTTGTTCATCTTCTGGTGGTTCAGGATCTGGTTTTGGCTCTGGTTCTGGTGTAGGAATAGGCTCTGGCTCTGGTACATAATTAGAGGTTGTTCCACCACTTGTATGCCAATTACCAGTTCCTGATATGCATTCATCTCCTCCAACTATTCTTGCAGCATATCCAAATACACCACTCTTATTAGATAAAATCATATCCCAATAATATCCATCTACCTTGCCACTTGCTCTCTTAAGAATTTTTATTGATTCATTATTGTTTAACGCACCTATAGCTGTTCTAGAAAGTCCTTGTCCAGCTCTTACTTTCAAGCTTTTAGATATGTTTCTTATATTACCATCTTCATATTGAATTAAATTTTGCTTTGTACAATCTGGTCTTGTGCAAGCACTTTGTGGCATATTTTCATATAAAGGTATTATAAATACAAATTCATTATTTGCAGTTCCATAATAACTCTTCAAACTAGCTCCCTGGGTTTGAGCAGCCATAATGTTTTGTTGATATTGATGTGATCCAAGTGCAGATTTTCCAGAAACATTAAATTTTTGATAATATAATGTATTTTGAGCATATCTTGTAATATAACTTTCTTTTACAACAGCTGTACCACCTATAATAGAAGCTCTAATTGAATTCCATCCTTCTTGTTGTGCTTTAGCAAGTCCACTGTTTATTATTGTATCTCTACCATTTCCATATGATCCAATATTAAAATAATTATAATATCCTACATATTTTCCATTGTAGCCTTTACCATTTGATAGAGTTGATCCATCTTTTCCATGTTCATTAATAATCTTAGCAACTAAAAAATATGGATTTATATTATATTGTCTACTAGCATCATAAATTGCTTGTATAGCTTCTGTATTATTTAAATATGAACCATAATTTGAAACAGCTCTTGCTATATCATCATAAGATGCATCTGACCCCTCTAAATCTTTAAATTGAAAAACATCACTTTCATTAATAGAATTTCTAGGATCCATCATATATGCTATCGCATCTAAAGATGCACAACACCATGAACCATTATCATAATTTCTACTTCCACAAATTGGGCATTGCCACATTCCATTGTACTTCTCTCCAACTTGAAATAAATTAAGAGGACTAATTCCATGGTATTGATATTCTGAAACAAGAACTTCATCCCAATTTAATCCTGTATAATAAACTTTAAATGTATAATTAGAATGTTTATTTTTCAAACTATTTATTAGTGTTTTGTATCCAGGATATTTAGAATCATCAATTCCATTAATATCTTGTGTCAATGTTCCTTTTTCCATAGCAAAAGCTGTAGTAATTAAAGAAATCATAATGTACATTAAAATTGCTATTAATGTAATAACAAATTTTTTATTTTTCATAATTCACCTCTTATGTATAAAAAAGTACAAAATCTTCCAATAAAATTATATAAATAAAACGCCTTAAAGTCAATGTCAGTAGTATTACAATTGTGTAATAAAACTCTTAAGGCGTTTAAATAGTTATAATATTTTAATAATTTTTTCCCAAGGTAAATCTTTCTTTCCAAAATGTCCATAGTTTGTAGTTTTTTTGTATATAGGTTTTCGTAAATCCAAGCTTTCTATTATGCCTCTTGGTGTTAATTTGAATGTATTTGATATTTTCTTTATTATTTCACTATCTGGAATTGTTCCTGTTCCAAATGTATCAACATATATAGAAATTGGTTTTGCTACACCTATGGCATAAGAAAGTTGTATCTCACATTTTTTTGCAAATCCGTTTGCAACAATATTTTTAGCAATAAATCTTGCCATATATGCAGCAGACCTATCAACTTTTGTTGGGTCTTTTCCAGAAAAAGCTCCTCCTCCATGGCGACTATATCCACCATATGTATCTACAATTATTTTTCTACCAGTTAGTCCACTATCTCCAAGAGGACCTCCTATTACAAATCTTCCTGTTGGATTAATATAATATTTTGTGTTATCATCTAGTAATTCTTTAGGAACAACAGGTTTTACAACATTTTCAATAATATCTTCTCTTAATTTGTTCAAATCAATAAAGTCTTTATGTTGTGAAGAAACTACGATTGTATCAACTCTTTTTGGAATGTCCTTATCATACTCAACAGTTACTTGAACTTTTCCATCTGGCCTTAAGTTTTTTACAATTTCTTCTTTTCTAACCTCAGTTAGTCTTCTAGCTAGTTTATGTGCCAAATATATTGGCATTGGCATATAATCTTCTGTTTCATCAGTAGCAAATCCAAACATCATTCCTTGATCTCCGGCGCCTTCTGATTCGTCTTTTGATCCTTGTTTTTGTTCCAAAGATTTATCAACTCCTAAGGCTATATCTGGTGATTGTTTTGAAATATTCAAAATAACATCACATGTTTTATAATCAATATCTGTTTCTTTATTATCAAATCCCACTTCTTTAATTGTATCTCTGACTATCTTTTCTATATTAATATTTGCCTTTGAAGTAATTTCTCCTGTTACTAATATTTGACCTTTTCCAGCAACAGTTTCGCATGCTACTCTAGAATACGGATCTTTCTCAAGAAACGCATCCAAAACACTATCTGAAATATAATCACATAATTTATCTGGATGTCCTTCTGTTACACTTTCTGATGTAAATAATCTTTTCATACTTTTCTCCTTTCATTTATAACAAAAAACTCTACGTAAACACGTAGAGTTTTTATTCGATAATTTTAAATCATCATTCAAAGTTACTTTACGTGCACTTTGTCGGTATTAGCACCTAAACTAATAGGTTGCTGTGGAGTCATAAAGCCGAATCTCTCGTCCACTCTAGATAATATTTACAAAATTGATTTTACACTATCTTATAAAATTTGTCAACACTATTATTAAATTATGAGTATTATCTTATTTTTTTAATAATTCTAAGTATCCTGGTGAATTACCTTTTCTGAAATCTACACCACATGATTCTAATAGTTCAGAACTACCTGTTCTTACCCATTCTTCAACATCATATTTTGTAAGTGATCCATCCATTATTCTTCTTGCAATTTCAGGAACAGTCCAAGCATGTCCTGTTGTTGGATCATTTGATGGTGGTCCTAATGTTGAACCGACTTTAGATTTGTCTATAGAAACTTGTTCTAGTATTTCTTCATATGGTGCTGTATCTTGTTCATGGTCACCTAGCCAACCTTCATATGACATAGATCCACTAACTAATATTGTTATTATGCAGCATTGCAGAGCTTCTGGTCTATCTGCAAGCCATGGAAATACTCGAAGAATATCTGCTTCCAAATATATTTCTTTTGCAACTTCCCTTTGAATTTGAGTAAATTTTTCTCTATCAACATCACAAATATATGATAACACTTTTTGTAATTCTGATCTACGTAAATTATTAGATACTTGATCTTTTATACCGCCATCTATGTACACATCAAAATCAATTAATCTTTGAGGATAGCCATCATCTAGTAAAAACTCACCACCTTTATATACAAGTAAATATCCCCATGGGTCTACATAGGTAGTACTATTAAATCTGTACACAATATAGTCATAATCAGAATCTCTATCTTCTTCAAAATTAAATGTATGTATTACTCCATTTTTAACACCACATTTCGTTGCTCCGTCAGTTCCTAGAAATGTACACATTGGTTCACCTTGAGTCGCTGGATCTACATATGCTAGTCCATGTGCCTTCCAAGGTCCCCATGAATGTCCACCTTCTGCAAAATTCCAGAATTGTTTTCCGTTATATTCAAAAAACTCTTCTAATGGCGCACATAGCACTGGGTCCATCAGCCAGCATTTATACAAGAATTTTTCAATGGCACTACCTGTTTGGTCTGTATTATGATATGGATATACGCAATCTGTTTCCTGTACAAGTCCAACACCTAGTTCTCCAGGTGTACAAGATCCAATCGCTTCAGCTCCACACATATATATATCTGTTCCACCACTTGGAAATGGTGTGTAAAAGTATAATTTATACCAATCTTCTTTACTAAATGCTGATTTTTTCATATAATCTTCAACATTTTCAACTGGTGTTCCGTCTAAATCTCTTAGAATAAATCTTAAATAATTACCAATTATTTTATCTTCACCATCTATTTTTCTCCAATCAGAAAACTCTCTATTTTGCTCATATGTTCCGAATTTACCATTTCTAAAATCAGAATCCTCTAATAATTCTTTATCTGTCATTGTTCTTCCAAGTATTGTTCCTTCTTTGATATAAATTACAGATTTTGTTTTTATTTCTCCATTTTCTTCATATTTTATATCTTTTAAATATATTGAGTTTGCTGCTCTTAAAGCCGCTCTTGTTTCAGCTTCATTTTTATTATTGATCTTTGTATTTGATGTAGTCATAATCTCTGGTTCTATACATTTACTTGGTAATTGTTTTGATCTATCTTCTATTTCATTAGGTGTTACTTGTTTATAGCTTAATCCCTTTAAATTACTTGTTACATCATCTGTTGATATTCTAGCAGCATCTTTTCTATCTTGATCAACTATCCCATTTGTTTTATATGGAATTTCTTTTGTAACATCACTTACTAGTTCATCTGGGCTTTCACACACAAATCCATCTATATATAATATGTATCCAGATATTCCACCTATTTCATAACTTTCTGCATATTCTTTATATGTATAAATAGTCTGATCAAGAACTGACCATCTCGCATCTTCTTTACTTTTATTTAGTGTTCTGACTTTATCTAATGCTGTAATGTCTCCACTTTCATCATCTACTAATGCTTCTCTAAATTGACTATTTTCATCAATTAAGCTATTATTTTTAAATTGACTATTTGTATTTCTCTCTAAATCCAAATAGCTTTCTCTATCTAGCACTAAAATCTTTGCATATCCAACACTGTCTGATACTATTTGTTTTTCGTCTATAGCTGTTTCTTTACCATTATTTTCCTTATCAAAGACTTGTCCATATTTTAAATCTGCATTTACTCTATATGCTTCTTCAGTAATTGAGTCCTTCTGAGTTCCATCATAAGTGCCATATTCAAGTAGTATTCCTGTAACAGGAGATACCACCATTTCATTTCCTTCATATCCGTTAAATAAAGGTTCACCAAAAATTCTTATTCCAAAGCATGCTGAATACTTTGTTGCATCATAAAATTCATTTTCATCAAAATCAGCAACAAGTTCATCATCTTTTTTAAATTCATGATTTCCACTATATCTTATGAATTTTCCATTATCCTTTTTACCTAATATGTCTAATCCTGTAACTTTATCCTTACCACTTTCAATAAATGCAATTAGGTCTCCTGGTCTTAAATCTGGAAATTCATATATTATTTCACCGTTTAATTTATTGACACATACTTCTGCAACATCAGTAATATTATGAACTGATTTTGCTCTTCTAGCACGAGTACCATCAGGGTTATCATATCCTAAATCTACCATTTCACGTGAAAGTGCACTGCAATAGTTTTCAAATTTTGTGTCTAATTCTATTAGTGCCCATGATATAAAAGTTGGTGCTGAAATATTATACTCTGTATGACTATAATTACCATCTTGATAAAAAACTTGAACACCTTCTTTAGCTTCTTCAAATGTATCTGCTAAATTTGAAGCACTTAATGAAAACTCGTTTTCAGCTAAATAATGCCATATTTCATCTGCCTTTTCTATAAAGTCTTCTGGTGTAACATCTTTAGTTAAAATTGTACTATATTTATAGTTCCACCATTTTTTAAATAATTCGTTACGTGTTCTATCTTCTAGTTTTGGTCTTAATAAATCTTTTCTATTTTCTTTAAGTCCTTTTAGGTCAAGGTCCATGTATTCTTTTGCTAATACATCACCTTTTGAATGCATAGCTGTACCAAACTCATTTTCTCTTTTGTCTAAAACCCTATATGGATAATTTTCTGAAGCAACTTCAGGTACAGGCCAATGAAGTAATTTTGGAATTTCATCTGTTAGTTCTTCTTTTGTAAAATATCCTAACTCTACTACCAATTCTTTAAAATCTCTGTAAATATAGTCAGCATCTAATGTGTGTGTATTTTCTAACATAGTAAATGCATTTAAAGAATCTTGATTTAGAGATACTTGACCACTAAACTCATTAACACTATAACTATCTTGTTTAAATTCTTTTGGATTTAATCCTAATTCTGCTGGTGTATAACTTAATTTTTTAGATATAATATTTACTGTTGCGCCACCTTTTGAAACTAATTCGTTTAGTGCACCAAATTCATCACCATTATCATTTAATTCATCTTTCTTAATTTTCTTTCTCATTGCGGTAATTATTTCTGCTGTTTGATGTGTACCATTATATCTAAAATATGAATTCTGTAGAAACATTTTCTTAATAGTTGGATTAGTTTCAGTTCTTAAGCCTTCGCCTGTTTGCCTTATAGCGCCGCTCGCATCTGAAACTCCTCTTTTATTATATGCTACTTTACGTTCATTTAGTAAGTAGGCAGACCATATTGAGCCTCTTAGCTTATTCCAATTTAAATTAGTTAAATTATCTTCACTAGTTTCAATAGCAATAGCCTTTTTAGTTACATAAATTCCTTCATTCATTGCTTCTTCTTTTGAACCTATGTAAACATAATAATCTGTGTTTTTTAAATCTTTAAATACTTTTGCATTTTTAGTTAAATCACCAATATCACTATCTGTACAATATTCACCCTTATCATTTATTATATATAATTTAAAACCACCAATATTATTTGAAGCATACTTCTTATATTCTTCATATCCCGAAATATCGTTTTTATCTTCACCAGTATATACTTCATAAAGAGTCCATCTTTCATTATATACTTTTTCATAATTGTAGTCATATTCAACAAAATTTACATCTGTTTTACTTAAATCTATTACATAATAAACATCTCTATACCAGTGTCTTAATACTTGAGCAATATATGGTGTATAAGCATCCTGGGTACCATCTCCTGTCCTTATTTCAACATTTCTAATATAAACATCAACATTTGTATCAAAACTTGTAGCCATATCATAAGCTAAATCAGGCATCATTGTAGCCATATGAACTGATAGTAAAAATTCGACAGGCATACCATATCTGCCAACCCATCCATCTAAACTATACCTTATTGGATCATTACTAGAAAACCATCCATTATTTGCCAATACCAATTCTTTTGTGTTTGTATCTATTGCTACTGTATCAAAATTAAATAATCCTTCTTTATACAAATCTCCTTTTTGACCAAATCCTCTTTCGTAGTAGATTCTAATCATTCCTCTACCCCAAGCTTCATCAATACCTTCTGTTATTCCTAACAAATCATTTAATCTATAAAAGAAAAAATTATTTATTTTATATGCAGCCATTAATAGTGCATTGCAAACTCTTTGAATAAATCCCCAAAATCCAGAACTTCCACTACCACTATTATTAACTAAGTTATTATTTCGCATTGTATAAATATAGTTATCAGAAACTATATATGTAAAAATAAAATCTGATTTAGCAAGTAATACTTTGCCATCTGAGCCTCTTCTAACAACTCCTATATCATTGTCAATTTTATAATCAGCTTTTTCTTCTGTTGTTAATGCTTTTTCTATGTCACTCTTATCTGCATTTGTGTAATAATCAGTTAAAAATCCATAACCTTTTAAATCATAACCCATATCTTCAAGATAATCGAGTGATTCAAAAATATCGCTTTCTTTTATCTGTTTAGATGTATCAACTCCAAAGAAAGCCCCAACATAATTTGCCGCCTTTTCAAATAGTGCTTTCATTTTATTCATAACCATTCCAGGCATTGTTTCAAAAAATATAATAATCCCAATTAATATTATAATAATTACAATCACTACAACAAGCCAAAAAAGTATTGGTCCTAAAGCCGTTGCTAAAGACCCTTTTTTGGCTCTATCTTTTATTACTTTTTTTGCTTTTGCTTGAGCTTCTTTGGCTCTTCTTTCTGCTTCTTTTCCAACTTTTTCAGCTAACTTTCCTGAATCTAAATTATCTGCTTTATCTTTTTCTTCCAATAAGTCTCACCTCCTATGTATCAAAATTATTTGATACATAATGATAAAATTTATTTTGCTTGAAACCAGCTTTTTCCTTCTTCTACTTCAACTGTTAGTGGTACAGAAAGTTTTGCACTAGTTTCCATACAATCCTTCAAGATTTGTTTTACTCTTTCTTTTTCTTCTTCATATGTTTCTATTAATAATTCATCATGAACTTGTAAAACTATTTTTGATTTCAAACTTTGGTTTTTAAGTTCGTTATAAACTTTTATCATTGCAATTTTCATTATGTCTGCTGCTGTACCTTGAATAGGGGTATTCATTGCAGCTCTTTCTCCAAATTTTCTTATCATATAATTTTTAGAGTCAAGTTCTTGAATATACCTTCTTCTTCCCATTAAGGTTGAAACATATCCTTTTTTCTTTGCTTCCTCAACAATATTTGACATATAATCTCTTATACCATGATAAGTTTCTAAATATTGTTCAATATATTGTTTTGCTTCAAATCGCTTTATATCAATTTGCTCTGCTAATCCAAACTCACTAATTCCATAAACGATTCCAAAATTAACTGCTTTTGCTTTACTTCTTAATTGTTTTGAAACTTCTTCAACAGGAACTTTAAAAACTTGAGAAGCAGTCATAGTATGGATATCATCATTTGTATTAAATGCTTCTATCATTGTTTCATCATTTGCCATATGTGCTAAAACTCTAAGTTCAACTTGAGAGTAGTCAGCATCTACAAATACTCTTCCAGACTCTGCCTTAAATACTTTCCTCAATTTTTTTCCAAGCTCTGTTCTTGTAGGAATATTCTGCAAATTTGGTTCTGTACTACTCAATCTTCCCGTAGCCGTGACAGTTTGATGGAAAAATGTATGTATTCTTCCATCTTTTTCATTAATAAACGGAATCATTCCTTCAACATAAGTAGAATTTAATTTCATTAATTGTCTATACTCTAATATTTTCTCTATAATTGGATGTGAATCTCTAATTTTTTCTAATGCATCCACATCTGTTGAATAACCACTTTTAGTCTTTTTTGAAGGAGTAAGTTTTAATTTTTCGAATAATACTTCTCCTAATTGTTTTGTAGAATTAATATTAAATTCTTCACCTGATAAATCATAAATATCTATTCTTATTTCTTCAATATGTTTCTTTAAGTTTTGTCCATATTTAATTAATTCATGTTCATCAACATACATTCCTTGCCATTGCATATCTGCTAAAATTTCTGCTATTGGCATTTCAATAGTATTAAATAATTCTAAAGATTCTATTTCTTTTAATTTTTCTATTAATACATTTTTGCTTCTAAATATAACATACGCATTAGTTGCATATTTAAAATTAGCTGTTTCTTCTACAATACTTTGCTCAGTAGTATCAAATAAACTTGTTTGAACTTCATTATCTTTTTCTGAATTATTTGCTGAAGATATATCGATATTAAGATATTGCATAGCTATATCTTGTATTGTATAAGCATTTGAAGTTGCATTTAAAACATAACTTGCAATTTCGCAATCATACATCATGTTATTCGGATTTATTCCTATTTGTTTTAGTTTAATATAATCATCTTTCAGTTTGTGTCCATTTTTTAAGATTTCTTTGCTTTCAAAAATATCATTAAACAATTCCTTGTCAAAGGTAATACAATATACTTTATTTTCATCATCAAAATAAATATTAATATATTTAATTTTCTCTTTAATTATTAATGTGTTCTTTTCTTCTCTGACAGTTTCAAATGAATAGTAAATTTCTTTCTTATCTTTAATTTTTGCAATAACTTTTCCAATTTTTTCTTTATCACTTAATATTTCATATTCAAATAAATTACTAACATCTGTTTTATTATTGGACTCAAAGCTATCTTCGTTTTCCAAATCAAATCTTTCAATATATCTGTTAAATCTAAGTTCTTTAAAAATATTTCTTACTTCTGCTCTATTCCATTCTCTTATTTTGAAATCATTTAATTCTTTATCTATCGGAGCATCAGTATCAATTCTACCAAGCTCTCTTGATAATATTGCTAAATCTTTATTAGATTCTAGATTTTCTTTTAATTTTCCTTTAGCAACCTGCTCACCATTTTCTAATTTAGTATAAATATTATCAATCGAACCAAATTCTTTAATTAAACTAATTGCAGTTTTTTCTCCAACTCCAGGTACACCTGGTATATTATCAGATGTATCTCCCATTAAGCCCTTTACTTCTATTAATTGTTTAGGATCTAATCCATAAACTTCCCTTATTTTATTTTTATCAAAATATTCAGTTTCTGTTTTACCAGATTTAGTTCTTGGAATCATTATAGTTGTATGTTCAGATGCAAGTTGAAAAGAATCTCTATCTCCAGTTAAAAGTTTTACATCAATACCTTGCTTTTCGCCTGATTTTGCAAGTGTTCCTAAAATATCATCTGCTTCATATCCGGCAAGTTCAATTATTTTAATATTCATTGCTGTTAGTACATTTTTTATAATAGGCATTTGCACTGCTAACTCATCAGGCATTCCTTTTCTTGTACCTTTATAATCTTTATACATTTCATGTCTTTTTGTAGGATGTTTTACATCAAAAGCAACTGCTAGATAATCAGGATTCTCTTCTTCTAATAGTTTAAATAAGATTGCTAGAAATCCATATACCGCATTTGTATATGTTCCATCAGCAGTTTGAAGCATTTTACTTCCCATTATTCCGTAAAAAGCTCTGTTCAAAATACTATTTCCATCAATTACAACTAATTTTTCCAAATTTTTCCTCCGAAATGATATAACTCCACTATTTTAATTATAACATAAAATATATCTTTATTTCAAATTTTTTTATAACAAAATAAGCCCGTTGCAATTGTATCTGGCAGGCTTATTTAAGACTATTTTTCTGTTTTTATTTTGTATAGGTAAAAGTTCTCTTCTTCACTATAGCTACCCTTAAAATAAATTACACCATATGATTCGTAAACTAATTCATATTTATTGCTATTTTCAATTAGTGATTTAAAATAATTTGATTTTTCCGAATTCATACCAGCTTCGCCAAGCAAAATATATTCTGGATAAACATTATCTTCTTCTAGACAAAATTCTTTTGTATTAACATAAGTATAATATTCTTTGTTGTTTATTGACCATAAATAATATGAGCTATTTCTGCTATTGAAAATATTTCTATTAAAATATGGCAAAACTGCTGTTGATTTATATGCAATTGCACATACTCTTGTATTTTCTATGTTTTCAATATTTTTCATATATTCTGCCATATTTTCAGCACCTGAATAATTGTTATGGATTTCAGCATAGCAAGTAGTTATAGATAATATCAATTGTAATATTAAATATATAATAATTATTTTCATATTCTTATTATTAGAAATTATAAAAGCTTCAGTTAAAATCATTAATTCTAATATTCCAAAATGGTAATTTGTCATTTTAACTGTAATAAATAAGCAAAGTAATAATATATTTATAATTAAAAAAGTTTTATTTTTATTATTTCTTAAATTATTTACTAGAATAGCAATTAATAAACTAAAAGAAAATAAATTAATAATTAAAATTGGTATGTTATTTGTTTGGAAATTAGTCATAATTTTAACTAAATTCATAATTGAAGAAATGACTTGACCAAAATTAGAATAGCTTGATTGTATATTTAATGGCATATATATGTCTGCTCTTGGCATTAGTGTAATTAACTCCAATATATATATTAGCCCTATTAATATAAATAACATAATTTTAAATATATTAATTTTTTTAGTTTCAATATATTCCTTTATGAATTCTAAAAAATAAAAAGTAAATAATACTGCAGATATAATTATTCCATGAATGCTTGCAAAAGAGAATAAACAAATATCAAGAAAATATAATAGTGGTTTTTCTTTTCTCTCTTCATAAATTAGTATTAACAATGCTATTGCTGGAATTAATAAACAATAGTTTCTAGCAATTATATTATATTGATATAGAAAATAATATGTAAAAGGAAGTAATATTCTTAAACCTATAGGTAATTTCGAGTTGAAAGCGATAATACATACCCCTATTGTTACAAATAGAATTGACACATAACTTAGATATTTATAATTTAGTCCTAAAGAAATACATAACTTTAAGATTAATATCCAAGCTGGAAAAGTGCCTTCATAACTAGCATTATAAAAAAGAATTCTAAAAGCACTTTCATCTCTTGCTATAAGCCAAGCTTGAGCTTCATCAGCCCATGGTTCGTGAAAATGTGCTATTATACAAGAAAATACAACAAATGCTATTACTATTATAATTTCTTTTTTATTTTTCAATATTTTCATTTTCTTATCCTTTACGCTCTGTAATTCTATTTTTTTCTTCTATACTAACTTCTCTACAATCACCAACTTTTAAATCTATTGGTAATCTTAAATTTCCAATTGCAACTCTATTTAGTTCTATAACTTTTGCTCCAAAGCATCCAAACATCCTTTTTATCTGATGATATCGTCCTTCAGTCAAAATAACATTACATGTATATTTGCCTGTAATAATTAATTCTGCCAATTTACATTCTCCATCATTAAGTTTTACTCCATTTTTAAAACCATCTCTCATATCTTCTGTTACTGGAATATCTAATGTTACTTCATATTCTTTACTAACATGTTTTTTAGGGCTTAATATATTGTGAGCAAATTCACCATCATCAGTAATCAGCATTAAACCAGTTGTATCTTTATCTAATCTACCTGCTGGAAATAAACCTCTATTTTTATATTTATCAGGAACAAGGTCTAATACAGTTTTTTGTTTCTTATCTTCAGTTGCTGAGATAAATCCTTTTGGTTTATTTAATATCAAATAAACAAATTTTTGAAAATTAATTTCTCTATCATTTATTTTTATTGTATCTTTTAAAATATCAACTTTAAATTCAGGTTTTGATGCAATCTCATTATTTACCAATATTCTTTTTTGAATAATTAATTTTTTTACATCTTTTCTTGAATATTCTGTTTGCGAAACAATAATCTTATCTAATCTATCCAAATTAATAATCTCCTATTTTACTTGAGCATCAGTCTCTTTTTCTTTATCAACAAAATAGTGCTCGTAAGCTATTTTCTTAGCTTGCTCTGCTACACTATCTTCTGAATCTGTATGTTCCCATCTTTCCATTATTTGTCTTAAATCTGAATCATGACTTAAGATACTTTTTATTCTATCATTAGCTAAAACATGAGCTTTTTGTTCTTGATGCGATTGCCCGCAAAAATTATTTAGCATTCTATTTATAATTATAGCTATTTTCTCGTCAATTCTAGGTTCTTTTGTTTCTTGTACAACCATTCCTTTATCATCAATTTCTATTTTAGATTTTTCTACTCTATGTTCAAGTTTTCTTATTCTATCTATTTTAGCTCTTTCATCTGGTCCAATAAGTGGTTCTAACACAGATGCGTCTAGTTTATCTTTTTCTCTAGTGCCTCTTGCTTTTGTCATAAAGGTATATTCTCTTGATTGTGTTCTAACTGAAGTACCATCAAATTCTATTTCTTGTGGACTGTACATTAAATCAAACAATTCTTCTGGCATAGCAGTTTCAGAACAAATAACATTTCCACCTTTATCATCATGTCTTGCATATGAATGAGTATATACTTTACCATCTTTTCTTTCATATACAAAAATTCCTACTCCAAGTTTTTGCCTATCTCTAGAAGAACAATCAATCTCATGATTTGCTGGGATAAATTTTCCGTCTAAATCAACTCTATTTTGAGTATAAATTCCTCTCCTGTCTGCTACACTGTATCCAATTTTTTCTAAGCAAGCTATGACTTTATCTAAGTCCTTTATATCTACCATTAAATCAATATCATCATTTTGCCTATACAAAGGTTTTCTAGCTTGAATGGCAGCACAAATTCCTCCAACTAAATATGGACTTACACGCTCTTTTTTAAACTCATCATATATTTTTTTTATTGTTTCATATGTAATTTCAAATTCACGATTACTCATATTTTTATCCTTATTTTAATATTATTTATAATATCATATAGTCAAATGAAGATATTAATATAAATATCTTCATTTTAAGAAATTCTTAATATTTTATCATATATGCAATAACATCTATTATAAATATTCCTGTTAAAATATATGAAATGCCTTGTATTTTCTTCTCTGAAACCTTATTAAAAACTTTTAATAAAATAGGCGTTAATATATATACTAAAAACAAACTTGAAATTCCAAAAAATAGGATTGATCTAAAGCATATATATCCATTTATATTACCCCAATTCCATATTTCAGTATTGTAATCCCATAATCTTTTATTTAAAACCTCGTAGAAAAACATTCCTGTAGCATATTCTAGAATTCCTGTAACTAAACAGTTAATAGCAAAAACTAATAATGGATTTTTTCTAAATCTATATGAAAATAATACTATAAGTATTCCGCCAAAAAAGTATATTGGTATACATGGTCCAAATGTAGATCCTCTTTTTACAAAATAACCCAAATCAATTCTATAAAATATAGTCTCATATATAAATCCAAAAAATCCACTTAGTATACCAATTATTAACAATATACTAATTGTATTTTTTAAATTTATGTTATTATCTTTAAATATCAACAATTTATCTTTAATCATATTACTCCTCATTTACGTCTATTAAAGAAAATAATTCTTTATTATTGTTTAATTCCACAATATTTAAAACAACACCTTCTCCAACAACATGTCCTCCAAGATTTTCTATTGCTTCTTTAATTGCTTTCATTGTATTTCCTGTTGCATAAATATCATCAATTATATAAAAGTTTTTTTCATTATAATCTTCATTGACAAGTTTTGGCAATTCTAAAACGTCTTTACCATACTCTTTTTCATATTCGAATTTTGTAGCAACAGTAGTCGGAGGCATTTTTCCTTTTTTTCTTACAGGAACACATCCAATATTTAATCCATAAGCAACTGATGTTCCAAACAAAAAACCTCTTGCTTCAGGAGCAACTATGTAATCAATTCTTTTACCACTTAATTCTGTAACAAATTTTTCTGTAATTTCCTTTAAAGTTTCTTTTTGTAAAATTAAAGGATTAATGTCAATAAATTCAATTCCTTCTATAGGGAAATTTTTTTCTGTTCTAATGTTTAAACTGTTAGATAATAGATTTTTTAAAACTTTCATAATAATATCTCCTATCTTTCCCAAGTTTTCAATACTTCTTCTGGTATAGTTAATGAATCTGAATTATATGTGTAATATTGTGTATTCGTATCTTCTCCTATATGCTTATCAATTCTAATAATTGCATTTGTTGATTTTTCAATGTAAATCTCACTTGAAAAATTAATCTTATCATTATTATATTTAGAAATAATTCTATTACATTCATGTCCATCAATAACAGCATCTTTTTCCAGTTGATACAAAAAATCACCAACATTAAATGCATTATCATTTCCCTCGACATTAAACGAAAATGAAAGAAAATAATCAACTATTTTATTTAGTGTTTCCATTTGAGTTGAAGTTTTGCCACTTCCTCCCCAAGTAGTTGAATTACTCACTTTTGTATTCTCACATAGCATATTTTTTGATTCGTCGAAGAAAACATACATTTCTGAATAAGCATTATCACTTCCAATTTTAAAATATCCAATTGTTTTATTAAAATCAATTTTTCCAGTTACAACTAGTTGTCCATTTACATATCCATATTCTGCTACAGAATCACTCGCAAAAATTTTATCCATAGCATCATTATATATTTTAGCTATATCGCCATACTTTTCATCAATTTTATATTTACTTGTATTGATAAATCTTTTCATAACTGTTACATTCTCTTCTGTTATTACTTCATTTCTTCCTATAATTGTATAATTACCTGTCCTAATTTTGTTTTGAGTTTTTTCTATCAAATTTGTAACATTTGCTACATCATTGTTATTTTCTCCTATAGGTATTACTAACAATATTGCTACAATAAGCACAGTGATTATAATTATTATAGCAATGATTATATTATTATCAGACATTTCCTAATCTCCTTTATATTCATTTCCACTCAAAATTTTCTGGTAAGCTTAATTTATCTTTTTTCTTCTTTAAATATCTGTCTTCTTCTGAGAACACACATCCACAATATTTTTGCATATATAGTCCTTCTTCTTTTGCCTTATCATGTCCTATCCAAAATCCATATCTAAAATCAATATATAAAAAATCAATCCCATATTCCTTTGAATATTGCTCACATAATAATTTTATATAATCATGTTTTTGGTAAATACTATATAGAAGAGTAGTTGTAACAGTATCATATCCATTTGCTTTAGCATATTCGAATGTTTTTCTTAGTCTAATTGGATAACAGTAATTTACACACCTACCATTCAAATCATTTGAAACATTTTTACAAAATTCATCTAATCCATATTCATCTTCGATTATACATTCAATATTTATTTTTTTAGTATAATCTATTAAACAATCACGCCTTGTTTCATATTCCTTATATGGATGAATATTTGGATTATACCAATATATAGTTGGCTCTATATTTTTTTCACGTAATGTTTCAATACAATATACACTACAAGGCGCACAGCATGCATGCATTAATACTTTCATTATTTACTCCTATTCCCAAAAACAAATAGTATATCGCATCTTAAAAAATTCTCCTGTTGAATTATGTTTAAAATCATTTTTTTCAGATACAATTCCTGCTTGTATTGAGAAAACAAAACTAAAAATTGTTATATAACACAATATTTTTTGTAAGATCTTCTTAGTCTCTTCATGTTGATAATTGCAATAATTAATATTAAATATCAAAATACCATCTATTATAAATATCCACGCATAATCCATTAGATATCTCTCAATACTTCCTGCCATTTTTACACTAGCAGTAGCAATTAGTAGTCCAACAAATAATAAAACACAAATTAACAATTTTAATTCTTTGGAATCTGCATTTTTATGTGCTTTATATATATTAAAACAGCAAAAGCAAATTGGAGCAATAATAAATAATCCGCCTAGCATAGCTTCAGAATAATAATATCCATAGAAAGTTAAAATTTCATTGTAGTTTTCTATAAATGGAAACTCATATACTATTCTTGGTATACTAAATAAATTGTTAAACAATCCAATAGGTATACTATAAAATCCTGAAGATAATGCTTTCATGTTATTTAGTGTTAACTGATATGATGCACCAAATTCAAAAGGATTATTAAATCTAATATAATTGTAGTACATTAAAGCAATCCCAACTATAATATAGGGTATTCCAACACCTAAGCATAATTTCAACAAATTAATTTTATTTATTTTAATATTTTTAATGTTTTCTATCAATAATTTTATAATATATGGCAATATAATTATAGATACTAATAGGTCAGTTGGTCTGCAGGCAACTGCTAAAGCCAAACATAAAGATCCAAAAAATAAATTGAAATATTTTGACTTATCGCTTTCCATAGATTTTAAAACAAAATAAATTCCCAATAAGCTTAAAAATAAGCCTGCTACAATTACTATTTCATAAAAATAACACATTCCATTTATATACAATATTAAAGAACCACTATATAAAGAAATTAATGAATAAAACACATTTTTGAATGGAATTTCTTTAAAATATCTTTTTACTAAAATTAATAATATTTCTTTAAGTAAAATAATAATTCCTATTGAAACAATAAATATGTATGTAGATACTTTTAAATATTTTTTTGTCAAAATGTAAAATGGTAAAAAAACACTTATTGCTGGTAATATTCCAAAATAAATATATTGATGACTATTATAATAAGCTGTATCCCATTTATAATCTGTCGCTCTATGCACATCATTTTCATCTCTGACTAATGTATCATAAGGATTATCCAGTGCTAAGAATTTTTCACTTGGATCTTCTAATAAATATAATTGTTTATTATAAAGTGCATCAATAAATTCTTTATTATAAAGGCCAAAATCTGTTGTAAATTTATTTTGACCTTCGCTTGAAGAATAAGTATTTATAAATGCCAATAGGCATAAAAATACAGCCATTACTCCAATTAATATCATCTCTTGTTTTAAGTTCTTATGCGAATACATAATTTGAAATACTTCAACTTTTTTTACCGCATATATTAATAACATAATTCCGAGTACAACTAAAAATCTTAATATATTAAATTCGAATGGAATTCTTTCATTTATTGTAATAGATTTTAAACATCCAGAATCATAATATACTTTATTTAAATAAATTAATAAACTATTTGTATTTCCAGAAAGGTACAATGGTACATACTTTGACTTTTCATAATTTTGAATATAATTCTTTAATCTTAATCCTCTATAATTATCAGATGTTTCATCTGAATAATGTACTATATATCCGAACAGCTTCTGTATTATCAATTGGCTTTAAATTCAATTTTACAGAATAAGTTTTACAATTAATATCGTCTAATTTTAAAACAGCAAAATCCCCATCATATTGTATCAATTCTGGATTGTCATATGTTTTTATATTCTTTTTACCTAATAAAGTATAATAAGAAGTAATATTAAAAACAATCATTTCTAATATTAATGCTATTATAACTATCAATAAAATTTGATTTTTTTTCATAATCATTTCCTTTTTCTCAAGTATAAAACTATTTTATAGGTATTAAATATTTAACTACATCTTTATTGGTAGAAACATGTTGTCCACCATTTGAAGTAACAATTCTTAACATTTGAATATTAGATTGTTCAAATGTAACTAGAACCCTGCTATATTCTTGCTCTTTTAATTTTTTAATAACGAATGAAAACAATTCTTTTCCGTACCCATTTCCTCTTAATTCTTTTTTTATCATTATATAAACTTTATCATCTTCATTTTTATTAATAGAAGCAACTCCTATTGTTTCATTATCTTTTAAAAATTGATAAGTATATTCACTATCAGGAAATATTTCTTTTGCTTTATTAGTATCTTCTACTAAACTAAACATGTTATTAAACACCTCTTTCTTCAACATCTTCTCTAGTAAAATATTCTGGGCAAATTCGGCTTACGAATTCCCTAAATCCTTTATTTTCATCTAAAGCATCCTTTATATACTTAAATGTAGGCTCATCTTTTGGACATTTTAGAAGAGCTCGTTTTGCTAACATAATAAATTCATCTCTTGAAAGAATACTTTTTCTGTGACAATTTTCTTTTTCATATGTTACAAGAATGTCTTCTGTTGGTATACATGTATCTGGATCATAATATCTTTCCATGTCTTTAATATAAATACTAGGATCCTGTGTTCCAATAAAGCTTAGAATGAATTTTGAATATGTTTCATCTACATCTATCCCCATAACGCTTGCAGGAATAGTATATTTTTTTCTAAGTTCTTCTATTTTTTTAGGATCACCATTTGCTTCATATAGTTCTTTTAAATACATAACTCTAAGAATTGTAAATCTATGGAATCCATCTTCAGTAATCAAGTAACTACTATTTCCACTTTCATTTACATGTAGTGGATTTCTTTCTAAACTTGGTCCTAATTTATCCATAATAGTATCTGAATCTAATGATAGCATTCCTAGACTTCTTGAGTGATATACATCTCCATTTGAATCAAAAAAATCATCCATTGATTCAAAAATATCTTTTACTTTTCCTTCTCTCATATATGCATGTCCAACAATATCTGCTACAGAAATCATTTTTATTCTTCTCTGAGTTTGAAATCCATAATGATATATAATATTATCAATCGCTTCTTGTGAGTATATTTGGCAATCAATTTTTTTCCTTAGTTCGTCTGGATTAATACCATTTAATTCTAAAAATCTTTGATTATCAATATTCATATTTATTTTGCTTTCTCCTCATGATACTCTTTTTCTGTATTTACATTCCAAATATTGTCTTTTGTATCTATTCCAGCTTTAATATTTTTTACTGCTTCAAAAGCTGTTGCCATAGAATGGTCCATATTATTATAACGATGTTGACCATTTCTTCCTATACAGAATAAGTTTGCAAAATTATCTAAATATCCTGTTAATTTATCAATATACTTATAAGTATCGAAATAAGCAGGATATGCTTTCTTTATTCTTTCTCTATGGCAATCCAAAACATCTTCTCTATCTATAATATCCATACTTACCAATTCATTAATAGCAAAATCTGAAAATTCTTTATCACTCATTTCCCAGAATTTATCGCCTTCATGACAAGTATATTCTAATCCCAACCATACTGTATGCTCTGCATCTTTAACCAAATATGGTGACCAGTTATTAAATATTTGAAATCTAAGCATTTCAACAGCTGGTTCTTGAACATAAACCCAACAATCAGGAACTATATTTCCTAATGTTTTCATTTTTGTTTTGTTTTCTAATTTCATTTTATTAACTAAAACGCCAACTGTTTGAAAATCTATATATGGAAGTCCTTTAGCAATATCTAGCATTTCAGTTGGAACTTCATCACCTTTAAAACCAGTAACTAAATCTCTAACTGGCATTGTAGAAATGAATATATCTCCTTCAATAACTTCTGTTTTTCCATCTACTAGGCATTCTACAGATTGGATTCTATTATCTTTTATGTTTATATTTTTAACACAATAGCCTTTTTGGATTTTGCCTCCATCTTCAACAATTTTATCAGCTAATGTTTCCCATAATTGACCTGGTCCAAATTTTGGATACCAGAATTGTTGAATTAGAGATGTTTCAACTTCTTTATTATCTTTCTTACCAAAAATCTTAGAAAATGCGTCTTTTAAAACTGCTTTTATTGACAATCCTTTAACTCTTTGTGCTCCCCAGTCAGCTGAAATTTCTCTTGGATGTCTTCCCCAAAGCTTTTCGGTATATTTTTCAAAAAACATACTATATAATACTTTTCCAAAACGATTTATGTAAAAGTTTTCAAGTGAATCTTCTGGCTTTTTAACAAAAATAGTTTTTAAATAACTAAATCCAGATTTAACTGTACGAACAAATCCCATATTAGTAAATGTTTGTAATTTTAAACTAATTGGGTAATCAAAGAATTTCTTAAAACAGTATATTCTAGAAACTCTAGTTCTTAAAAGCATAACTTTATCTTCTTTTTCTGGATCTGGTCCGCCATCAACAAGTGGTTTTTCTCTTCCTAATATTTGGTCATCAAAAGAATTCTTTCCTTGTATAGGCATTAATTTTTCCCAAAAATCCATTACTTCTTTATCTTTTGAGAAAAATCTATGTCCACCAATATCCATTCTATTTCCATTATATCTAACGGTTTTAGAAATACCACCAACATCTTGACTCTCTTCCAAAATAACTACTTCATATTCTTCGTTTTTGTCTTTTAATAATTCATAACCAGCTGTTAATCCTGCAGGTCCTGCTCCTATAATTATTACTTTTTTCATTTTATTCCTCCTATTTAAACCTTATATTCCAATCCTAAATGCTCATATCCTGCAGCTGTTACTATTCTTCCTCTTTGTGTTCTTGCAAGGAATCCAAGTTGCATTAAATAAGGTTCATAAACATCTTCTATTGTTTCTACTTCTTCATTTAATGTAGCAGCAAGTGTTTCTACTCCAACCGGCTTTCCTGAGTATTTACATATGATTGTTTCTAATATTTTTCTATCTAAATTATCTAGTCCTAAATCATCAATCTCTAATTTATCTAATGCTAATTTGGTAATATCTAATGTAATGTTGCCCTCTCCAATAACTGTTGCATAATCTCTAATTCTCTTTAATAATCTATTTGCAATTCTTGGAGTGCCTCTAGATCTTTTTGCAAGCTCTATGGCTGCATCCTTATCCATTTTGATATTTAAAATATCACTAGATCTTTCTACTATTGTTGTTAAATCTTCTACAGAATACAAATCTAATCTTTCCACAATTCCAAACCTATCTCTTAAAGGTGTAGATATCGATCCTGCTTTTGTTGTTGCACCCACTAATGTAAATCTTGGTAAATCAAGTCTTATTGATTTAGCTGTAGGCCCTTTTCCAATAATTATATCTAAACAAAAATCCTCTAATGCTGGATATAATACTTCTTCTATATTTTTATTCATTCTATGAATTTCATCAATGAATAAAATATCATTATTAGAAAGGTTTGTTAAAAGTGCCGCTAAATCTCCCGGTCTTTCTATTGCAGGTCCTGATGTTGTTTTAATATTAGAACCCATTTCATTTGCAATAATATTTGATAATGTTGTTTTTCCAAGTCCTGGAGGTCCATATAAAAGTACATGATCTAATGCTTCTCCTCTTTTTTTAGCAGCTTCTATATATACTTTCATGTTTTCTTTTACTTTATTTTGCCCTATATATTCACTTAATCTTTTTGGTCGTAATGACAATTCAGAAAGTTCTTCATCTATACCTTGAATTTCTGGATCCATTATACTTCCATCAAAATCTTCCATTCTAACCTCCCAAGCCAGAGTCATATTCCATATTTTCCATAAAAGGAAATATTTCTTTTACTCGCTTTAATGTATAAATAGCATTTTTTTGATGAGGACACTTTTCTGGAGCCTCAATCAATTCATTCTTATAACAGTTCTTTGTTAGTTTATATATTAAATATCTACAATTCATATAAGTATAAAAGATTTTATAACCATTATCTAAATCTTCCCAAAACATTTCGAATGTATAATTGTCTTCCAATTTATTTTCCCCTTATTTTATCATATCAACAAATTGTTGCTCTGTAATAACATTAACACCCAGGCTTTGTGCTTTTGTAAGTTTACTTCCACTATCTTCACCTGCTAAAACATATGTTGTTTTTTTAGAAACAGATGATGAAACTTTTCCTCCAAATTTTTCAATTATATCTTCTGCTTCTTTTCTAGAATATCTATCTAGAGCTCCTGTTAAAACAAATATCATCCCATCAAATCTATTGTCTGTATTCTCATCTTCAATAGCTTCTGTATTTAATCCTAGTTTTTTAAATCTTTCAATTAAATCAACTGTTTGTGGCTCATGGCAAAAATTGTAAACGCTTTTTGCCATAATCTCACCCATGTCATCTATTCCAACAAGTTCTTCAATTTCAGCATTCATTAAATTATCTATATTTTTAAAATGTTTTGCTAAACTCTTAGCTGCTTTAACACCAATGTTTCTAATTCCAAGTCCTGTAATTAATCTATATAAGTCATTAGATTTACTAGAATTTATCGAATCAATTAAATTTTGAGCAAATTTCTTTCCATTTTTCTTCATTGATTCAAAATCTTCATTTTTTAGTTCATATAAATCAGCTATATTTTTAATAAGCTCTCTATCTAATAGTTCTTCTATTATGTTATCTCCAAGTCCTAAAATATTCATAGCATCACGAGATGCGAAATGAATAATATTTCTATACTGCTTTGCAGGACATTCTATACCAATACAGCGTACAGCAGATTCTCCTTCTTCTCTTATAGCATCTGCTCCGCAAACTGGACACTTTTTAGGCATTTCAAAAATTTTTTCGTTTCCTGTTCTTTTTGATTTGTTAACTCCAACTACTTCTGGAATAACATCACCTGCTTTTTGTATTATAACAGTATCACCTATTCTTAAATCTTTTTCTTTAATAAAATCTTCGTTATGAAGAGTTGTTTTTGATATTGTAGAACCTGCAACCTTTACTGGTTCTATAATTGCCATTGGTGTAATTGCTCCAGTTCTTCCTACTTGACATATAATATCTTTTAATAATGTTTCCTTTTGCTCAGGTGGATATTTATATGCAATTGCCCATTTTGGAGTTTTATAATTTGTTCCTAATATTTCTCTATCATGTAAATCATCTACTTTTATAACTGCTCCATCAATGCCAAAGCTTAAATTTTCTCTATTATCACCAATATTATTTATTTCTTTTATAACATCTTCAATTGAATTACATTCTACTTTAACTGGATTTACATTAAATCCAAGCTTTTCCATATATCTTAATGATTCAATATGTGAAGTAAACTTAATAGTATCAGATTTTTGAACATTGAAAATAAATATATCTAATGGCCTAGAAGCTGTTATTTTACTATCCAACTGGCGAAGCGAACCAGCTGCTGCATTTCTTGCGTTAGCAAAAAGAGTTTCTTCATTGTCTTCTCTTTCCTGATTCATTTTTTCAAACTCTTCTTTACCAATAAATACTTCTCCTCTTACAGTAATATCAACTGACTCTGTGAGTTTTTGAGGAATATGTTTTATTGTTTTTAAATTTTCTGTAATATCTTCACCAACTAGTCCATTTCCTCTTGTTGCACCTCTAACAAACAATCCATTTTTATATTCTAGGCTGCATGAAAGTCCATCTATTTTGGTTTCGACTATGTATTTTATATTATCTTTTTCTAAAGTTTTTCTCACTCTTTCATCAAATGCATATAATTCATCAAAATCAAATATATCTTGCAAACTTTGAAGTGGAACCTCATGTTCAACTTTTTCAAAGCCTTCTTTTACAGTTCCTCCAACATGTTGTGTAAGAGAATCTGGTGTAATGAACTCTGGATATTCTTTTTCTAAATTACGAAGTTCAACCATTAACATGTCATACTCAAAGTCAGAAATCTCAGGGTCATCATCATCATAATATTTTTTCGCATAATATGCAGTTAATTTTTTTAGTTCATCTATCCTTTTTTTAGCATCTTCTTTATTCATTGCTTTTGATCTATTCCTCCTAAAACGTAGAATATTTTAAGCATCTTTTAACAAATCTTTTCCATTTTTTAAATAATCGTATCCTGAAAAAATTGTAGCAATTACAGATATAATTAATAAGCAAGAAGTAATTATATTTAAGATGTAGTTTCCAGTACTCATATATACTTGTACACTACTTGCCAAAGCTTCTGCTTCTGTTTTTGCCCTAAATATAAATTCACAAAAATTATATTTATCGAAAAATACAAGTATAATAGCTATCATTTGAGTTACAGTTTTCAATTTTCCCCATATAGATGCCGCAATAACTTGTCCACCTTTTTGAGCTGCAACTAGTCTATAACCAGAAACTAGAAATTCTCTTGCAAGAACAATAATTGGAATCCATGCTGGTATTTTTCCAAATTCAACTAGCATAACCATTGCAGATAAAACAAGTATTTTATCCGCAAGTGGATCTAAAAACTTTCCAAATGTTGTTACCATATTTCTACTTCTAGCAATATAACCATCTAGTTTGTCTGTGATTGATGCAATAATAAATATAGTATTCATTATCCAAAAGCTGACTGGTATTCCTAACCACTCTCCTGATATAGCTCCTAGTATTCCTAAATAACCAACTATAACAAAAACTGGTACAAGTAGCATTCTAAATATTGTTAATTTATTTGCTAAATTCATACTATTCCTCCACTAATCCATTAGAAACTGTATTATTAACTATAGCATTTTCCATTACAATATTATTAACTTCATTACTAATATTATTGGAAATTGTATTATTCTCAAGTCTTTCTCTAGCAGTTTCCTCTTCTAATTCAATTTTTCTTGTATTTTCCAATTGATTAATAATTGCTTGTAGTCTTGAAATATCTTTTCCAATCATTTCAAAATCTTGTGCATTCATAGATTCTTTTAGATTATTATTTGCTTTAATTACAGAGTCAACTAATTCATTAATGTCTTCCAAATTAATAAACTCTAAATCTACAGCATAATCGTCTGTAAATAAATTATCTAACGCACTATCTAAATTATCGCCCATTGCAACTGTATTTCCTGATGCAACAATTACCTTCTTTAAAACTGGAACTTCGCTCTCATTTAACATTACTTGATATACAGGTTCAACATATAAAAGCGAATTATTAATTGGAATTATAATCATATCTTTCATTAGTTTAATTCCACTTGTATTTAGGTCTGAAAGTTCTGCTGCTATTGTTGTATTTTGTTCTATTTGATTATTAAGTTGCATGATTCCTACAACATTGCTTTCTGAATTAAATTTATATAATGATAAATTATTTTTTCCATTTCTAACTGTACCAGCTAAATATGAAATGATGTTCTGTTTCTCATATTTATTATAAGTTAAAACTAGGCCTAACTCAGATTTTTTAGAATCATTTAATTTAATTGGTGCATAATATGGTTCCATTGCAGAACCTGTGATTGTAGAGTTTGTTGTTGAAGCTTTATTTGTAACTTGCCATAAATCATCTGCTCTATATAAAGTATCTTCACTAATATTATGATATATATTTAACATCTCTGCTTGTATCTTGTATAAAAACTTTGGATAAACTAAATGTTCTTGAATATCTTTTGGCAATTCATCTTCTATAAATAAATCCGGATACATATTTCTATATGTCATAATAATAGGATCAGACTTGTCTGTTATGTAAAAATCTGTAGTGCCATCATATGCATCAATTAGAACTTTTACAGAATTTCTAATATAATTAATTCTTTCTCTATAGCCTTTTATATTAATTGTAGTAATTTGTGAATAAGGATATTGGACTGATGTAGTATATGCGTCTAACACCCATACTAGTTTTCCATCTTCTGTAATAACAAGATATGGATCCTCATCATAAATAATATTTGGTAAAATTGTCTTTGCTCTTTCTAAAACATTTCTATTTGTAATAATTTTTGTATCATCATTAACAATAGATGTAAAAATATATTTAAAGTTTTTCTCACTTATTCCTAAAACTAATCTGTCAATAAGTCCTAAATTTAATCCTGCTTTTCCATCATAAGTATTTTCTTCGTAAGTAGTTTCTGTAAGTGGATAATCATACTCTTTTCCATAATTTGTATTTACTAGGATTGTACTATTAGTGTTTAATCCAAAATATATTCTTGGTTGTTTAATATTAAGAAATTCTTGACTTGTAAAGTCAGATAGTAAATATTCTGCATAACCATCTAAGTCTGCGTCAGTAGCAGAACTTACAATTGCTGAATAACCATGAGTATATTTTAATGTTCTATTGTTGTAACTTATAGTGTTATTGCTTAGTATTTCTCTAGGCGTAATATAAACTAATTTATTAGAATTTCCAACATTGTACTTTGCTAAAAATGTTTTGTCATAATTGTAATACACGCTATTTTCTTGATGTTCTTTAATTGCATTTAAAGTTACACTTTCAGATATAATTGGTATATTATCTATTAATTTCTGATTTTCAGAAACTTGATCTGCTGTGATTGATTCATATTCTGATATATTATTTTGATCAATATCAATTCCATATGCTTTTTTAGTATTTTGAATATTATAGCCTATATATTCTTTTTCAGTATCTAATTCATTATTATCAACATATACAAATTGGAATCCTACTATTAAAACAAATAATCCTATTAGATATACTGGTACTATTAAAACTGAAATAACACCTTGTTTGAAATTTTGTTTCTTTATATATTTAAACAATCTAAATACTGCAAATATAACAACTAAACTTAATATGCGGTATCCCCAAAGCTTAATAGTTACATCTGCTTTTCCAGCTCCTACTAATCTTGTATCTAGCTCATCATCAATTGAAATCATATTTCCTGTTAATATGCTTTGTGATGATATAAAAATGTATAAGCAAAATATAATTGCTAAAATAACTACAAAAACAATTTCTTGTTTAATAAATGTATTCTTTTTTAGTGTTTCAGTACTAACTCCATCAAAAAATGTATTAAGAGTAATTACATAATATAATGCAACATATATAATCATCGCAATACATGCTTCCATTAAAAAAACTAATAAGCTTTGTATAAAAGGAAGTGAAAACATGTAATAACCAATATCCAACTTGAAAATTGGATCTGTTTGTCCAAATTGAGCTGCATTTGAAAAAACAGAAAATTTTGAAGATAAAACAAATGCTGAAATTAGTCCACCAAGAATTGATAACACAAAGCACAAGCTTTTATTTGGAAGTTTTGGCATCTCCTTTTTTTCATCTTCAAAGAACTTTTTTAATCCTCTTTTAATAAACTTATTAGTAATATAAACAATTATATATATACTAACTATTGATACACCTAAAACAGTATAGTAATTTTTTATTTTACTGTAAAAAACAGTAGCGTAATTTTCGCTAATTCCTATTGTTTGTAAATATTGAGATCTTAATGAGATAGCAGTATGTAAAGCAAATACTAATAATACTACTAAAACAATTATTCTTCGAATATTTCTTTTTTTCTTTACATCATTTGTGCTATTTTCTTTTTTCACTTCTTCCATTTTCTCACTCCTTATATAATAGCATCTAAAAATTCTTTTGAATTAAATATTTGCATATCATCTATTTGTTCTCCAACCCCAATAAATTTTACTGGAATTTTATTTTCTGAAACAATACCAACTACAACCCCACCTTTTGCTGTTCCATCTAGTTTTGTTAAAACAATTCCTGTAATATCTGTAGTTTCTTTAAAAGCCTTAACTTGTGAAATTGCATTTTGGCCAGTTTCAGCATCAAGTACTAACAGTACTTCCTTGCTACAATCAGTCATTTCCTTTTCTATTACTTTATTTATTTTAAATAATTCATCCATTAAATACTTTTTGTTGTGTAATCTTCCTGCAGTATCAACTATTAAAACGTCAGCATTTAATTCTTTAGTTTTAGAAATAGCATCAAACACAACTGAAGCTGGATCTGCTCCTTCTTCTTTTTTTACAATAATACTATTTGAACGTTTTGCCCATACTTCTAGCTGTTCAACAGCAGCAGCTCTAAAGGTGTCTGCTGCAGCTATTACTACTTTCTTTCCATCTTTTACTAAGTTATTTGCTATTTTTCCTATAGAAGTTGTTTTTCCAACGCCATTTACTCCGACTACTAGTATTACAGATGGTTTAGTTTCTAAATTAAGTTTAGGTTCTTCTACATCTAATATTTCTCTCATTATTTCTTTTAAAGCTGCTTTTACATCATCTTCATTTTCTATTTTTTCTTTTTTTATTTTAGTTCTCAATTCATTTATTATTCTTATAGAAGTTTCCATTCCTATATCAGACATTACTAAAACTTCTTCTAATTCATCTAATAAATCTTCATCAACCTTTCTAAACACACTAAAAACATTATTTATTTTTTCATCAATAGAATTCTTTGTTTTTCCTAACCCTGTTTTTAATTTTTCAAAAAATCCCATAAGTCTTTCCTTTCCATGTTTTTTTACTTATTATTTTAGGCACTATTTATCTAGTATATCACTTTTATTTTATATCATTAATGTGCTTAAAAATCAATACAAAAACAAGAATTTTGAATGTTTTTTGATTGTCCTAAAAAAGCGAATTTAAGAAAAAAAAATCGTGCCATATTGGCACGATTTTCTAGATTATCTTAGTTTATATCTCTTTGCTTTTTTATTATTATCAACATCCCATTTAACAACATATGTTGTTGCAATAAGCGTTATGATAATTAAACTTAAGCTTAAAACTGAATAGTCTTTTGCACTTGTTGATGGATTTGCGCTTTGTAAAGGAGTGGTTTCTCCTTGTACAATTATTTCTTCATCTCCACCACCAAATGATTCTATCTTATTTGTTATTGTAAATCCTTTTGTTGCATTTCCTGTAATTTCTGCATTATAAACCATTACTTTGTCTTCACTTATTGTATACTTTATTTCTTTTCCTGATTCATATTTTGCAAGTTCTTTCCAAGTATACTTCCAGTTCATAGACTTGTCTATTCTAACAATGCTACATTGTTTTCCATTTGCATATAATCTTACTGTTATTGAACTTGGTCTAAATGAACATTTATCATTAAGATCTTCCCATACTTTTGTTACACTAATATCAATTGTTTCTGGTGTATGAGAATTTGTTATTGTAATAGAAATATTTCCTGTTTCTTCATCTATCTCTGTTTCTGTTGTAGCTTCATCATATCCTTCTACTTCTGCTTCTATAACTGTATATTCTACAGTTTCTTTTCCTATTTCTTTAATTAGTCCTTCCCATGTATAACTCCATTCATTTTCTTCGCTCAATGTAACTGTTTCAATTTCTTCTTCTCCTGCCATTAATGTTACATCTAATGTCTCAGGTCTTATTCCATCTTGGTCATCATTATCATCCCAAACTTTTAATACAGTTACATCTACTGTTTCGTAAACGTTTTCGAAGTCTAGTGAATCTTTGTCATCACCACTTGTTTCTACATTAAGTGTTCCATCTCCATTATCACTTACTGTTACTGTTACTGTATGTTCTGTTTCATCTATTGTTATACTATCAATATCAGTTTCTTTTTCTATAAACGTATATGTATGTTCTCCTGTATCATCTTTATCTTTATTTAATGTATAAGTTATTGATGGGTAAGAAATATTTCCTTCTGAATCATTTCTAGCTGTCCATTTATTGCCTTTATCATCAGTCATTTCAAATGCAAAGATATCATTTTCTGTCATATCTCTTCCTGTTAATGTTTTTGTTCCTGCAAATGTTATTTCTCCTGTTGCTTCATAATCATTTACGAACCTTATTTCTTCACTATCTTCTGTCAATACTACTTCTAAGTTTCCATCTTTTTGATCTGTTACTGTTATCTTTAATGTTCTGTCAATATCAGAATCGTTTGTCACTCCTGCGATGCTTCCACTTTCTGTTATTGTATATTCAAATGTTGCACTTTCTTCTCCATTTAAATCTGCTAATTCATATTTAAAAGTTCCTAAATCAATATCAGTTTCAGTTCCACCTGTTGGTTCAATTGTTACACTACTTATTTCGTTTCCATCTTCATCTACTGGTAGTGGTGTTCCACTTATTACAAATGTCCACTCATCTCCCTCTTGGAAATCACGTCCTGTCAATTCTTTTGTTCCAGAAACTTCAATTTCTCCACTAGCATCATATGTATTTACAAATTCTATTTCTTCACTATCTTTAGATATAACAACATCTAAGTTTCCATCTTTTAAATCTGTTACTGTTATTGTTAATGTCTTATCTTCACTATCGTTTGTTACACCTGCGATTGTTCCACTTTCTGTTATTGTATATTCAAATGTTGCACTTTCTTCTCCATTTAAATCTGCTAATTCATATTTAAATGTTCCAAAGTCTATTGTTGCACTTGTTCCATCTTCTGGGTTTATTGTTACACTGCTTATTTCATTTCCATCTTCATCTACTGGTAGTGGGCTTCCACTTATTGTAAATGTCCACTCGTCTCCCTCTTGGAAATCACGTCCTTCTAATGTCTTTGTTGCTGTGAATTCTGTTTCTCCACTAGCATCGTATGTATTTACAAATTCTACTGCTTCGCTGTCTTGTGCTAAAGATACATCTAAGTTTCCTTCTCCGTCATCTGTTACTGTTATTCTTACTACTCTATCTGTATCTTCGTCGTTTGTTACTCCTGCAATTCTTCCTCTTTCTGTTATTGTATATTCAAATGTTGCACTTTCTTCTCCATTTAAATCTGCTAATTCATATTTAAATGTTCCAAAGTCTATTGCTTCTTCATTTCCACTTGTTGGATTTATTGTTACACTTGAAACTTCATTTCCTTCTGCATTTACTGGAAGTGG
>JAEEGL011093098.1_pt1 | contig 75899 bp, 50 predicted proteins | sample 9134231 | NCBI WGS metagenome assembly JAEEGL01 (sample SAMN16246548, study PRJNA631951) | gut metagenome | biome: gut microbiome; feature: rumen; material: fiber-attached | host: Bos | place: Iran: Karaj | collected 2018-10 | reverse complement strand
TCTCCTTGCGCACCTCCAGCGCCGAGTACTCGCTCAGCTTTGCCGCCTTGCTGTCGTCCAAGGTCAGGTACGCCTTGCCGCCCTCGTTCGTCGTCACCTTGTGTCCGTTGTACAGGTGCATTCCCGCCACCGTCTTGACAGCGTTCCCGCTCTTGTTGGCAACGCCCACGTCGCCCTCAGTCTTTGACAACTCGACGCTGATGGCCGTCGTCTCGTAGCCCTTCTGCGCGCTCACGATGCCTTCCTGTGAAGCGCCTGCGTCCCCCGACGCCTCCGTCTGTCCTTCCTTACCTGAAGAACATGCCGTCATTAGGCAGAGTGCCATCGTTGCAAGCAAAATCTTCCCCAATCTCTTGCTCACTTCTCTATTCCTCCCAAGCATTGCTTTGTAAATATAATTCCAGGATTTCTCCGTCTAATTTTCCTTCTTTGACCATACTGCGCAGGATCTCAAACGCCTTCTCACGCGGTATCGCCTTTCGATAAGGTCTGTCGCTGGCCGTCAGCGCGTCGAAAATGTCCAGGATCGTAAGAAGCCTTTCCTGGAAGGAAAGATCCCTTCCCGCCAGGTGCTGCGGGTATCCAGAGCCATTTACGAGCTCATGATGATTGGACGCCCACTGCGTCACGTGACTGTATTCCTTGCTGAACCGGATCCTCTCTAACATCTTCTTGGTCAGCACCACGTGGCTCTCCATGATCTCGCGTTCCTTTGGCGTAAGCGTTCCCTTCCGGATGGAAAGGGTCTCCGTCTCGCTCGCCGTCAGCCAGTTCTTCGTGATGCCGTCCCTGTCAACGTATTTCCTGCGCGAGATGGCCTGAATCCCGGCCAGGAGTTCGTCAGAAAGGAACCCCGCACTGTTGGCGCTGCGGATCGTTTCAAGTCCTTCATGCAATTCCTGTTTTGTCTTTTCATAGGATTCCAAGGGAATCTCTCCGCGCAGGTAACTGATCTCCGAAAGAAGTTCGATCAGTTCAAACCTCTGGCAGATGGCATCCTCGAATCCTTCAATTCTGGAAGCCTTATCCATCACGGAAAGCGCGATTCCAAGCTTTCCGACGTCGTGCAGCCAGACCGCCATCAAAAACTCACGTTCCTCCTGCGGCGTCATCGCCTTGTCGGGTGCATGCTTCCGAAGCCATGCAAGAAAGTTTTTTCCGTACCTCGCCATGTTTCTCGTGTGGTTCGCGTTGTACGGGCTTCTCGCGTCGATGGCCGTTGAGAGCACCTGCACCATGGATTCCAAAAGGCTTGTGATCTCACGACTGTAATTTAAGTTCGTCAGCCGGATGGCCGCCTGGGAAGCAAGGGATTGGATCACCTGCTCACAGTCCTTCGGGAAGGGCGTCACGTTCCCCTTCTCATCCTTCGCGTTCAGCAGCTGCAACACGCCAATGGTGTCTCCCTTGTCATCCAGCATGGGAATCACCAGCATGGACTGCGTGCGGTAACCCGTCATCTCATCATATCTTCTCGGTCCCGAAAAATCGAAGCGCTGGTCCTCGTAAACGTCTGCCACGCTGATCAGCATCTTGTCCATCGCCGCCCTCGCACAAACGTTGGTCTCGCGAAGCTCCACGGGCGGGAGCTCAATCTTCTGCCCGTGACCGCCGCGGTCTATTCCGAGTGAAATCGTTATCATGATGTGAAAGGACAGAGCGCCGTCTTCCAGAATATACAAGGTTCCGCCGTCACAGTCGGTCAGATCCATCGCCACGTCCACGATCTCCCGCATCAGGCTGTCGCTGTCAGCGTTCGCCGAGAGTTCTATGCCTATGTTTAATAGTCTCTCTATTTCCATGGTATTCATGGTACTCATAAATATCGGATCTCTCCCTGTCTTCCAAAACCGCACTTCGGATACTTGCTCTTTACGTTCTTTTCCAGTTCGTCCAGCTGCTCATCCGTGGAGGAAGGATCAAAATGCACCAACACTGTCTGTTTTGCGCCACATTTTTCTCCAAGTCTTGCACCCTGAAGCTGCGTACTGTGTCCCCAACCTCTCTTTTCTTCCGCGTCATCATCCGTCAGCTGGCCGTCAAAAAAGAGCAAGTCACATCCCTTAGCAAAAGCAATCAGATCATTTTCCGCCTGCTCCGTGAGCTCGCTGTCCACGGCATAGACAATGCTGCGCTTTCCGTCCGACAGCCTATAATGCGTCACGCCGCCCGGATGATTTCCGGCAAGGACGTCGACGGCAATGTTACCAATGCGGAACGGTCCCTTTACGGACACGTACTCCAGGCCCTTGGAGACTTGCTCCAGGTGAACGGGCCAGAACGGCGGCCCGTACAGGGCATGCAGTATCTCTGGACACGACATGCCTTCATGGTCTGCCATGTATATCTTCATTTTCTTTGACGGATTGCTCAGCGCAGGCCATTTGCATAGTCCCAGCAAATGATCCAGATGCGGGTGGCCGATCAGCACGTGATTTTCCGCGCCGGCCTCCCCGTACATGATTCCGCTTCCCGCATCCAGAAAGATCACGGTCTCCCCAATCTGAACGCGGATGCTGAGCGTGTCACTGCCGAATTCCTGATATTCCTTGGGCGTGACGGCCATGGAGCCGCGCACTCCCAACAGTTCAATTTTCCAACAATCTTTCCCTTCCGTTTCCATGTCCCCATCAACCTTTTCCTTATTTCTTTCGTCTGTCATGCCGTACTGTTTTAGCCTTATGACTCTTCCTTCCGGACAAATTCCGTTTCTCCGAGCTTTTCCGCCTTGACCCTGGCGGCCGTCGCCTCCGTCAGTTCCTTTTGAAAGCCTTCCGCGTCCTCCGTTGGCAGGAGCACCTTCAGTCGGACGTTTTCGGCATATTCGCTCTCTGACGGCTGTACGCCGCGATTGCCAAGCAGATACAGTACTTTTCCAACGTCATTGTACTCCGCTTCTAGCAAAAGCTCCGTTCCCTTCCGCATCAGGCCGACCTCACAGGCGGCCAGGCCTTCCTTTACGGCCTGCGTATAGGCTCGCACCAAGCCTCCCGTTCCCAGAAGAACGCCTCCAAAATATCTGGTGACTACCACCGCCACGTTGCGGATCCCGGAGCCAAGAAGCACCTCAAGCATTGGCCTTCCCGCCGTTCCCGAGGGTTCCCCGTCGTCACTGCATCTCGTCAGTTCCCCTCTGCTTCCAATGCAAAAGGCAGAGCAGTTGTGCCTGGCATCCCAATATTTCTTTTTCATCTCTTCGATGAAGGCGACAGCCTCCTCCTCCGTCTGGCAGCTTCTCACCGTTGCGATAAAACGGGATTTCTTTTCTTCGTATTCCCCCTGCCCTCCAGACAAAAGGACGCGATAGGACGAGTTTCCTGCGTCTGCCACGTATCGTTTCCTCCAAAAGCATATAATATCCCAAAATACAATCAATTTTATCATAGCACAAACAATTATTTTTGTGAAGTCAAGGCATGCGGAAAAGCTTAACTTTTTCTTAAGGTAAAATAAGTGCTTTCCATTTTTTGATTTTTTTGGTATACTATAGCAGATAGTGGACTTTTATCCATTCAGAAAGGATAACGTTATGAATTATGGCAGAAGTGGGGTTCGCGAGATCCAAAGGTCGCTGAATTCCAAAACAAATAAGCTATGGCATTCCATGCTGATCCTGATTCTCTGGGCGGGCATTCTTGTCGCCATCGCCCTGGCGGTCTTCGGGGGAGAGCTTGCTTCCGGTCTGTTTAAGGCCATCCTGGAAGATACCCCCCGCGTACGTTTGGACGACATCATCGCATCTGGACAGGCCACCATCGTGTACGACGTCGAAGGAAATGAGATCGACAGCTACATTTCCATGAATTCCAACAGAATCCAGGTCGGTTGGGACAAGATCCCGAAGCACCTCGGTCAGGCCTTCGTTGCCTGTGAGGACGAGCGTTTTTATCAGAATAACGGTATCGACTACATCGCCATCGGCCGTTCCGGTTTCCAGTACGTAAAATCCGGGTTCCGGCAAACCCAGGGCGGCAGTACCATCACCCAGCAGCTCTTAAAGAATACCGTATTCACCACTTGGACGGAGGAAGGTCACAATCTTGTAAAGAAGATCAAGCGTAAGATCCAGGAACAATATCTTGCGTTGGAAGCAACCAAGAAGTTCACCAAGGATGAAATCCTGCTCCGCTACATGAACGCAATTAACCTTGGGCAGGGAACCCTCGGCGTGGAATCCGCATCTCTCCGTTATTTTGGAAAGCACTGCGCTGAACTTACCATTTCAGAGTCGGCCGTGATCGCCGTGATCACGCAGAACCCTACCGGTTACAATCCCATCAGCCATCCGGACAACAACGCAAGAAGACGTAAGAACTGTCTGGACAAGATGAAGGAACTTGGCTTTATCACGGAGGATCAGTATACTGAGGCGATTGAGGACACCAACGCCGTTTACGAGCGAATCGGCCTATACAACACGGCACATCTTGTCAACTCCGCTTCCACCGCGTCCTATTTCTCCGACGCCGTGTACGAGCAGGTGTTTGATGACCTTGTGGAAGCCGGTTATACCGCCAGCGTGGCAGAGACCATGTTGACCAGCGGCGGTCTCCGGATCGAATCCACTTTGGATCCCACGATCCAGAGAATCTGTGACGAAGAGGCGGCTAATCCCAAGAATTATCCCGCGCAGACGGACTGGTACCTAAACTACGCTCTCACCGTGAAGCTGGATGCCGTTTCCAAAAAGAATTTCAGTAAGGAAAACATGGCCAACTGGTTTAAGAGCCATAAGGACAAGGATTTCAACCTGATCTTTAAATCTCAGGAAGATGCATACTTAGCGATCGAAGAATACAGAACTGCAATGCTGGAGGAACTGAACGTTGAGGATGATCCCGAAAACTACGAGGAAAGCATCAACATGACTCCCCAGCCTCAGGTAGCATTTGTCGTAAGCGATCCAAAAACCGGTTATGTCGTGGCCGTGGTAGGCGGACGCGGTACCAAGGTGGGAAGACGTACCCTCAACCGTGCCGTATCTTCAACCCGTTCTCCCGGTTCCACGTTCAAGGTATTGGCATCCTTCGCACCCGCGTTGGATTGTTGCGGGATGACCTTGGGAACCGTTTACAATGACGCGGCATTCAATTACAGTAATGGTACGCCGGTTAGCAACTGGTACGGACGAAATACTTACTGGGGCATCTGCTCTCTCCGCGATGCCATCCGTGAATCGCTGAACATCGTGGCAGTAAAGAACTTGACCGTAATCACGCCTCAGCTGGGATTTGACTACTTGATCAATTTCGGATTTACGACTTTGGAGCCCGGAAATTATTACGGCAGCGAGTGGAAGACCGACATCATCCAGCCTTTGGCCCTGGGCGGCATCACCCGCGGCGTATCGCCCTTCGAGTTGAATGCGGCTTACGCAGCCATCGAGAATCAGGGTGCTTACGTTACGCCCAAGCTTTACTCCCGCGTGACTGACTCCGAAGGCAACGTCATCCTGGACAACATTAATCCCAAGAGCCGCCAGGTGCTCAAGGAGACCACCGCTTACCTTTTGACGGACGCCATGAAGGACGTTATCAATAAGGGAACGGCGACCATGTGTAAGCTTCCTAACATGAACGCAGCCGGAAAGACCGGTACCACGACCAAGACCCATGACGTATGGTTTGCAGGCTTCACGCCTTACTACTCCTGTACCGTATGGACTGGCTATGACAACAACATCGCCATGGTAACCTCCGGTACGAACAAGCAGTCCGACATCTCCAAGACAATCTGGAAGGCCGTTATGACCAGAATCCATGAGGATCTTCCCAATCAGGAGTTCACCGTTCCGAACGGCATCGTAAAATGCAAGATCTGTTCCAAGTCCGGTCTGCTTCCGAGAGAAGGCCTTTGCGACGCCGCAGGTTGCGTGATAACTGAACTCTACGCCCAGGGAACGCAGCCCACGGAATACTGTAACATCCATTACGAAGGTGATATTTGTGCGTATGATAACCTGATCGCCTGCGATGAGTGTCCGTTTAAGTATCACGGATATGCTGAGCTTCCTCTGGTAGAAGACCCCTCTCTGACGAAGGGATCCACCAGGATCGTAAAAACGCCTGAAGGCGGTCAGACGCTTGTAACGCCGCCTACCACCAATCGCTGTCAGCACGACGCGAATTTCTTCAAGCAACCGAATGCGTCTGCAATCATCCAAGAGCAGCAGATCATCCTGCAACAGAGGATCGCTGCCGCAAACGCAGGACAATAACGCAAAATTGGGTCAAGGGGACGTATCCCCCTGACCCAATTTTTTTCTACTGAATTTTTTAATTTCCCTTCGATTTCTTTCGAATGGCCCTAATCTGTTTGTTCAAGTCGGCGATTGCCTTCTTGGCATTTGCAATGGCAACGCACTGTTTGCTAAAGCGTTCGGCTTCCGTCTGCTTTCCCACTTCGACGCCCAGTTCCTCCGGGCAGGGCGCTTCGCCGTTCTCTTCCGCTTCCACGCGCTCCTCATACTGTGCAAACACCATCTGACCGATCTCAAGCTGGTTCTTTTTGATCACTTCCTCACAGGTACTGATCTGCATCTTTAATCTTGAAATCTCCGCGAAATCCTTTGCGCTCTCCTGCACCTTGCGCTTCGTATTCACAATCGTCGCTTTTACGGTCTCAAATCGCTCCATAACCCCATCCACTCCTTTCCATGGCCTTTTTTCAACCCCAAATCTAGGTTTATTGTACCTTTTTTTGCAAAAACCTTCAAGTATTTCATTGCACTTTTATGAGGAACTGTGCTATACTGAAGCTAGCTTTAGGAGGTACGCGACATGATGCAGCAGCCCATTTATACCAGCTTAAAAGTGAATAATGAGATTGAATTGTGTGAGGTAAATGACGAAGAATGCAAGAAACTCATCGAAAAAGCATTCCTTCAAAACCGCATCTCCTATTACGTTCGTTGGACGAAGGCCTCCTTTTTTTCCAAGCGTCAGAACTGCATTATTTGCGTGAATGACAATTCCAAGGAAGCTGCGGAAGAAATCGTACGCTCCATCTGTGACGATGCCGGCTATCAGGTGAAATTCCTGCTCCGCCAGTCCCAGAACAATTATCTGTAAGAAATCCCACCGGGAATAAAATAAACCTCTTGGTCTCAAGTGACCAAGAGGTTTTCTTATTATGTCAAGAACTTAATGAATACCAGATTCCCATGAGGATCAGTCCCAGGGCCAGGATGACGATGCCTGGCACGACCAGGAAAGCGGAACCCGCCCTCTTTCCATTTGCCTTGGACAATTTATAGTCATAAAAGGATCCCAGATCCTCTGAAGCCCTGCCGGGAATCAGATGATGAAGGCCTTTCTGAGCAGCATAGGACAGAACGTCGAAAAAGCCTTCGTTGGAGATCCAGATCATGATTCCAAAACATAACAGGAGCACGCCGCTGACGGAAAACCCGTCGCAAAAGGCAAGTATGCGATCTGCCGTCGTCCCTGCCGAAAACGCTCCCCTGGCAACGGAAATCAGCACGGCCATGCACAGACCAATGACGGCGCTAATGATCATTGCGCGATGCTTGTTATTTTGCATTTCTGATCTCCTGATATTTCTCGAATTCCTTCTGCGTGCAACGAACGAAATGTCCCTCGCTTACTTCGCGAAGCGTGGGCTCCTCCTCGGAAAACTCGTGATCCTCCAAAGGATTGTAGCGAACCCTCTTTCTGCCCTTTTCTGCCTGGGGATCAGGAAGCGGAATCGCCGAAAGGAGCGATTTCGTATAGGGATGAAGCGGGTACGCAAAGAGCTCGTCGGACGTCGCCAGCTCCACCAGATTACCAAAATACATTACTCCGATCCTGTCCGAAAAATACTTTACGACGGAAAGGTCGTGAGCGATGAACATGATGGTAAGCCCCATGGTATTTCTAAGGTCATTCAAAAGGTTGATGACCTGCGCGCGAATGGACACGTCAAGTGCGGAAATGGGCTCATCCGCGATGATCATCTCAGGCTGCATGATAATGGAACGCGCGATGCCGATACGCTGTCTCTGTCCGCCGGAGAACTCATGCGGATAACGGTCTGCGTGCTCCCGCACCAGTCCAACGGTCTCCAGAATCTCATACACCTTCTCGTTGATCAGCTTTTTGTCCTTTATGCCTTGGATCACAAGTCCCTCGGCGATAATCTCGCGAACTGTCATTCTGGGATCGAGGGATGCCACGGGATCCTGATAGATCATCTGAATGTTGGTTGCCAGCTTGCTGCCGCCGGCCTTTTTATGATCTGAGATCGCGCTCTTTATCTCTTTCCGGAGTTCTTCGATCCGCGCTTCCTTCTTTTTGATCTCCTCAGCGTAACCGGAGGGCTGATTCTGATTCAGCTTCTTGATCTCCGCACGGATTTTCTTGATCTCATCTTTGTAGGATTTTGTTCCAGCAACGATCCTCTGGCCTTTGAAATATACGCTTCCGCTCGTGGCGTCATACAATCGGATGATGGTACGGCCCGTCGTCGTCTTTCCACAGCCGGATTCGCCCACAAGACCAAAGACCTCTCCCTTTTTGATGTCAAAGGAGACGTCGTTTACGGCCTTTTTCACGTAATTACCCTTGCCAAAATACATGCAAAGATGGTCTACCTTAAGTATTACTTCATTCTCATTCTTGCCCATCCGTGTCACCCTTTCCGTTCTTTCTCATCTTTTCGATCCTAGCCTGAATAATGGCAGGAACCTCCAACTTCGGAGCATTGGGATGAAGCAGCCAAGTTGCGGCATAATGCGTCTCACTGATCTGGAACATAGGCGGCTGCTTTTCAAAATCGATCTCAAGCGCATACTTGTTTCGATCCGCAAAAGCATCTCCCACGGGAGGATAGATCATGTTAGGCGGCGTTCCCGGAATGGATTCCAGTTTGTCCTTGGTGTCCAAATCCGGAACGGACGACAAAAGCGCCCACGTATAAGGATGCGCGGGTCTGTAGAAAATGTCTTCCGCAGTACCAGTCTCCACGATCTTGCCGGCATACATCACGGCAACCCTGTCTGCCATGTTGGCAACAACGCCAAGGTCGTGCGTGATAAAGATTACCGAAAGATTTCTCTCTTTTTTCAGATTGTTGATCAGTTCCAGGATCTGTGCCTGGATCGTCACGTCAAGTGCGGTCGTGGGCTCATCGCAGATCAGCACGTCAGGATCTGCCGTCAGCGCGATGGCGATCACGACACGCTGTCTCATACCGCCGGAAAACTCGAAGGGATACTGATAAAATCTCCTTCGCGGCTCATCGATGCCTACGCCCTCCATGAGCTTAATGGCTTTCTCCTTGGCAACCTGGCGGCTCACCTTATATGCGGACTCAGCGGCACATTGCTTCAAATACTCCACGATTTCCGCCGTTCTCGCGCCAAAGTCAGCCTGCTCGTTCTGGGCAAGCTTTGCCTTCAGGTGTGCGATCATTTCCGCGATGATGTCCGTCACGCCTTCACGCGCGGCATCCACGTCAATATAGCTGGCAGGAACGACCTCCCAGGCCAGTTCCTTTCCGCTCTCTTTCATCTTGTTATATTTTGCAAGCTGCGTCTCGTAACGTTTCTTCTCAGCTGCATTTCTGGGTCCTGCCGTAAAGAAAAGATCCAACGCGTAATCCATGGAAGTGCCGAACGTATGCATTATGCTGTCAAGTTCTACCTCCAACGGATCGATTCCCTTTAATACGGCAGCCTTCATCGCATCCGTTTCCTTTTTGATCAGGTCCTTCGGAACTTCCGCTTCGGTCTTGCCGCTTTCGCCACCCAACAGCTTTTCCTTGAAGAGGGGAAGCTTTTCCTCAAAAATGGCAAGAGCATCCTTTCTGCCCTGATCTGCCTGTCCGGCACTGTAGCGGACTGCCTTTTCGATCTTTTTCAGGAAACCGTCAAGAAAATCTGCATTCATTTTCTCCGAAGCCATCCGGTTGATTTCCGATACGGGCTTTTCCGGAATGCTTCCGTCCACGAAGGTCAGATAGTATCCCAGCGCAAACATGTTGGGTTCCTCAAATTTCAATGCATCTTCCGCTGCGTTTCTCATGATGGTCAGCAGTTCAAATACCTTTTTGAACTCCTTCTCCTTGCGGCCGATCTGATAGGTACCCGGAAGCTCGTCTGCAGCCTTCCTCACTTCCGCTTCCTCCTTACAGATCACGAAGCGGGAGCAAGCTCCCTTTGCGGCACGGGACAGCTCCTTCATGTCAGCTGATACGCCCTGCCATGAATTCTTTTGGATCCGAAGCATCAAATTTTGGGAAAGGGAAGCCACTTCCTGGGCGCAGATCTTGGCATTTTGGTATGCAGACTCCAGCTCACAATGCTTCTCCTCAAATTTCTTAAACTTTTCAATGTCCGCGTGAATGGAGTTTCCTTCTCCAACGGCAGCCATGTACTTCTCCAGATTATCGAACATTTCTTTCATGTTCGCCTTGCTCTCGCGTCTGGATGCCTTGTTCTTTAAGATCATGGCCTCCGTCAGCTGCTTGCCAACGCGCATGATGGGATTCAGACTTGACAAAGGATCCTGGAATACCATGGCGATCTTGTCTCCGCGAAGCCTATGGAATTCTTCTTCGGATATCTTCAAAAGATCCTTGTCGCCATAGAGGATTTTACCGCCCTCCACAATGGCGTTGTTTGCAAGGATTCCCATGATGGCACGGCTGGTCACGGATTTTCCGGATCCAGATTCTCCTACGATCGCCAACGTTTCTCCCTTATACAGGTCGAAGCTGACGTCACGGACTGCCTGAAGCTTTCCGGATGCCGTACGGAACGATATAACTAAATTTTGTACTTTTAACTTTGATTCCATTATTCGTCTGCTCCTCTCAGGGATGGATTAAATGCATCTCTCAGTCCGTTACCAAACAGGTTAAACGCAATCTCCAGCAATGCGATGTAGCATGCGGGGAACAGCAAAATGTGCGGATACGTGGCCAGATAGCTTTCACCCTGTGACAAAAGCGTACCCATGGAAATAATGTTTGAGGTCTGGAAACTTACGATTCCAAGGTAAGTAAACATGATCTCCGAACTGATGACTCCGGGAATGATCAAAATGGTTCCCGTGATGATCGTTCCCAATGAGTTCGGGAGAATGTGACGGAAGATCAATCTCTTGTCGCTTGCGCCCAGCGTTCTGGCAGCAAGAACGTACTCCTGACCTTTGAAACGGTAGAACTGCGTTCTAACGCGCGCAGCAATGCCAAGCCAGTCCACAATGATAAAGATCAGCCAGGTCGTAAGCACTGGTCCGATTTTTTTCAAAAGGTGCATGTTACAGAGCGCCGCCACCACGATCAGGGGGATACCGTAAATGATATCGGAAATGCGCTCAAGGAAGAGGTCAATTGCGCCTCCGTAATAGCCTTCGATCGCGCCGTAGCAAAGTCCAAAAGGAATAACTACGATCACAACGGCCATGGAAATAAGGAAGGAAACACGGGCACCGATTGCCATGCAGGCGAACAGGTCCTGACCATCCTGATTCGTTCCAAAAATATGCTCCGGATAGAATCCGTTTTGATACTTGTAATATTCCTTGTACAGCACGCGCATGCGATAACCGGACTGATTCTTAACGGCATATACGTACCAAGATTTTCCATCTTCCCCGCCGTTATCCTCTGCAAGCTTTAAGCTGTCATACTTGGCGCTGTTCTCTTTCTTTGACGTACGGTAAGCTGCCTTATAAATCGGGTCTCCGTTGTCGTCATGATACTTGGATGCGCCGGAAGTGGACGGCGTATTGTCCGCAAGCTCATACCAAAGATTTGCGCCGTTAACTGCCAGGAAATTTGTCTTGTAATTCTCAGGGATGGGATATGCCACCTGGATCTTCGTCTTGTTCTGATACTCTTTTAATGCGTTGTATTCTTTCTCAGAAAGATCCACGTACACAAATCCGACCTTCTCGTAATCGTCCACGTAAATCGTATAGAACGGTTTTCCCGTGGTTTCGTCCGTCTTTACGTTCTTGACTTTCTTCACGCTGGATGAGCCATACTCAACGCCGATGGACTTGTAGTAGTCGTATCCGGCCTGACCCTCGGTCCGGTCAGTGCATCCGTCCCACCCAAGGAACGCCAGCGGAGCAAATTTTGGCGGCGCCAGCTTATAATATCCGTCTCTAAAAGCTACGTCATAATGTGAAACAAAGGGAACGATCAGTGCAAACAGGAATAACAGCAGAATAATGTATGCCGCAATAACGGAGGACTTATTCTTCCGGAAACGGCGCATGCAATCCTTAAAATATCCCACTGGCTTCGTGCTGAATTTTTTATCCAAAATGACGTCATTATCGCGTCTTGCAAATTGAAACTTTTCGACGGGAATGTTATCAAATTCCATTTTCTTTTCCATCGTCATCACCTCTCGCCCATCTTAATTCTGGGATCAATAAATCCATAGCTCAGATCCACGATCAGGTTGCCCACCAGACCGATGAGCGTGTAGAACATGTTCAGGGCCATGAAGAAGTTGTAATCCCTCAGTCCTATGGAAGTCAGGAACAATGCTCCTATGCCGGGAATGGAAAAGATTTTCTCGATGATCAGGGAACCGCCAAGGATGCCAATAAACTCGCCAAGGATCATGGGCAGGATCGGCACCATCGCGTTACGCATCGCATGCCTGATGACTGCCTGTCGTTTGGTCAGTCCCTTGGTTCTCGCCAGGAGCAGATAATCACTGGTGAGTACCTCCGACAACTCTGCCCTCGTAAAACGGCAAAGTCCCGCAATCGTACTAAATGCCATGGAAATGACTGCCGGGAACATGGATTTGAACATGGCAAAGCTGATGAACGGCGTCGTCTCCCTTGACGCTGCCGTCAATGAAAACCAACCGGTCTTAAAGCAAAGGAAATATTGTACGACGAATGCGTACACAAAGGATGGTACGGAAATAAAAACCATGACCAGCGTTGAAATAAAGTGATCCTGCCACTTATTCTTCTTCAGCGCCGCATAGATGCCAAACAGAATTCCCAAAGGAACGGCAATCAGAATGGAATACAGATTTACCGTAACGGAATAAGGGATCTTTTGAAGCATGATCTTCATAACTTCCTGTCCCACGTACATCTGCTCACCGAGACCAAAGTCCCCGTAAAGCAACAAATTCTTCCAGAACAGGAAATATTGAACGAGAATGGGTTTGTTGTAGCCCATGGCCTCTCTCTTTGCCAAGATCAGATTAATGTCCTTACCCATCTCCCTGACGGCAGGAAGCGGCAACATTTTGATTAGCACAAAGCAGATGGTCATGATGATAACGTAGGTCATGATCATCAAAAGGATTCTCTTAATGACGTATTTCAGAGTTCGCATAGCTCTTGACATCTCTCCTTTTTTTCTTACTGACTTATCGTACGGGCGCGAACTCCTGCGAAAGCTCACGCGCGTACGATAAGCCACAGGCAAGGCTTCCCTTGCCTGTGACAATTAATTCTAATGCTCAAAAATTAGTAGGTCAGATTATTTCTTACGCCTTCCCATGCTTCATCATCATAAGCGTAGGTGTAGTAACGTAATCCACCAAACTCGATCATGTCGATGTACTGCTTCACGGCATAATCACCCTTCTGGGATACCAGGCTACCTGCGTTACGATAGTAAATGGGAGTCGTGGTAAAGAAGGAAAGGTATGCATACTCAAGCTTACCAAAGATCTTAGCCTTGGTTTCGGAATCGTACTCACCGAAACTAGCAAGCGTCTTGTTGTTATCGGACTGGATCTTGGTATTCATGTCGCCGTTTGCCCAAAGAGCCCAAGTCTGAAGGCTTGCAGTATACTTATCTCCGCTAAGGGTCATGGATACGTTGATCTTGGAGGTGTCAAAGCCATACTCCATCTGCTGGCCGCTTCCGTCGGATGCGTCACAGTAGCACTGATACAGCATGGTCCAAGGAGAATATGCAGCACCGCCCCAAGTGGTGAAGATCATGTCTGCGCCGCCGGAGTAGTTGGTCTCATAGTAGTCAGCGTCAACGGTCATGATCATGGTAACCTTGCCCTCGAAGCCGCTGCCCTTGCATGCGTTCTCAAGAGCGTCCTTCAAGTAGTTGAACATCTGAACGTAGGTATCATCTCCCTGATATACGCGAAGCTCGATCTCTACCTTGGAGCTTCCGTCATACAACTTGGATGCAACACACTCGTCATATGCCTGCTTCATCAGCTGCTGTGCAAGTTCGATGTCGTAACCGGTAATTGCCTCGTATGCTTCCTCAAGGTCATCGTAATCACCGTCATCACCGTAGGTCAGACCATACAGGTGAACCAGGGCTTCCTTACCGCCGTCGGTATCACGATAGGTCTCGCCGGTGAAGGGATCATATACGTACAGATAGTTCAGAAGGCCGTAACCTGCGGAACCTGCTGCAGTATAAGAGCTTGCAAACTTGTTTCTGTCGATGGCAAGTGCAAATGCCTTACGGAACGTAGGATTGCACATGATCTGCGTTCCTCTCTCCGTCGTCTTGGTAACGTCGGTGTTGAAGGAAAGCTTCGTGGTGTAGGACTGAGGGGTATATCTGATGTAATCGCTGGAACCATAGGTTGCCATGTTTGCAGCCACCAGGGATACGTTGTCGATCTCACCCTTCTGGAATGCCAGAAGTGCGGTAGCCTGCTCGCCGATTACCTGCGTGGAGATCACGTCGGTCTGATACTGACCTTTGTGCTTTCCATCCTTGTAACCATACCAGTTCTCGTTTCTCTCGAAGGTCATCTGCTTGTCCAACTCGAAGTAAGCCAAACGATAAGGACCAAAGGACATGGTGGTTGCAGCATCCGTACAATAGTTGGTGGTGATGCTTGCGATGTCAGCGGAATCAGCCTTTACCTTTGCGCCCTGAGAGTTGAAGTAAGTCTTGCACTTCTCCCACAGTTCAGGATATACAAGGTATACGCCGCTCAGGTTGTAAGGAACGTAGTACTCCCACTGATCGATGGAGGTGGTGGTGATGAATACCAGCTCATAGTCACCAGTCTTTACGATACCAACGTTCTCGAAGGGATATCCAGCCTCATACTTCTCAAGCGTTCCAAGATACTGCTCGGAATAAGCCTCGTAAGGGCAGCCTGCGCCAAGATAGGTGTCATACAGATACTTTGCGGACACGTATGCTTCGTCAGCAGTCTCATCTTCAACTGCAGCGTCACGAACCATGGTGTCATCCGTAATGGATGCGTAATTGGAACCGTCTGCTGCGGTTACGCCCCAGAAGCTCATGTCAACGTACAGAGTGGAAGCATCTCCGCCTGCAGCAAGCCAATCACTAATGGGCATGCCGATCGCGCCAAACGCCTCGCTGCCCTGATAGAAATATGCCTTTGCGCCATAGATCTCGAAATCACCAGCGTACAGGGAATCTGCACGTCTGTTCAGCATTACGGGATCAAGAAGCTCTTTATAAGAATACATGTAGCTGTCAGCATTGATGGGAGTACCATCTTCCCAGCATGCATCCGGGTTAAGGGCAACCTTGAATGCCTTAGCCTTATCGCCGGACTTAATGCCATACTGACCAACAAAGTCAGCCGTAACGTCCTCAGGAAGCTTTGCAGCCATCTCGCAGGTGATTGCCCAGCTGTCCTTCGTGGAATTCAGAACAAAATCATAGAAGCCCTGGCTGATGAATCCAAGTACGTAGGAATCATCTGCGGTTTCCCAAGTATGGGTGGACCACTTCATGTTCGTCATTCCTGCGGTGTAATCATGGAAGGTATATACCTTGGGATCCGTATAATCCTTTCCGTTCTCGCCGGCATAAATGTTGTAATTCAGGGTTCCTGAACTGCCGCTGCCGGTCTTGAGATCCGCACTGCCTGCGTAAACGGTGTTGTTTGCATAATCCACCGTCCACTCGTCAGAGTCCTCTGAAGGCGTGACGTCAACGTCTCCGCCACCCTGAGAGCTCTCGGTTACTTCGCTGCTGCCGGTCTCTTCTGATCCGGAACTCTCGCCGCCCGCGCCTTGATTGCTACAGGAAGCAAGGCTCAGAACCATGGCAGAAGCCAGCAGAATGCTTAATACTTTCTTCTTCATAACTTCGTTACCTACTCCTCTCGATATAGATATTTAGTTTTTTTGCGCCCTGCCTCTATGACGTTTACCTTTATTATGCAAATTCCATTCAACGTATTACTGTGTTAACACTTCACCCCGTTAAAATGACCTGCAAAATAAAAAGGGCATTGAATTCCTTCTCCATCGTAAGAATCCAATGCAAGTAAACGTCATATAGGCAGATAGCACACGTAACATAAATATTATAGTTAGGAAACCCAAAAAAGTCAATATGTTTCCCAAACTTGATGTCAAAACTCGCGGTTTCCACGGTTTATTTTATGTTTTTCGTGCCGGCGGGTACTACGTCCTTCACTATCAGTTTCCCATTCTCCGCCGTAAACCTTACGTCCCATCCTGCAAAGGTCATGCCATATACGTAATCCGGCTGCTTGTGATACGCTGCCCTCGGATCCTGCGAGAGCACGGCAAGCGCTGCCGCGCGTTTCTCCTCGGGCAATCTTTCCAAAAGCTCCTTCGGAAACTCCACCTCGATTTGATCCTTCCGGTGTTCCTCACCGAACCCGCCCCTAGCCTGCGGAACGGCATCCGCATAAGGCAGGTAGGGCTTAACGTCATAGATGGGCGTGCCGTCCATAAGGTCCGCTCCCGCCACGAGGAGCTTTGGCGCATCCGTTCCCTCCGTGATGATTTTCAGAAGCTTCACGCAGGAAAGGCCGATGGGATTCGGCCGGAACGGCGATCTCGTTGCAAAGACACCCCGCTTTTCCTTGCCGCCTAGTCTTGGTGGGTGCACGGTGGCCGTCCAGTTCTCTCGCTGCACTTCCGAAAAATCCCAAAGGAGCCATAGGTGGGAATATTCTTCGATCCCCATAAATGCCTCGGGCTGCCGGTACTCCGGTTCAAATACGATCTCCGCCGTCAGTTCTTCCACCAGCCCGCTCTGCCTCGGCACTCCAAATTTCGTGGCAAAATCCGTATGAATCCTCGCTATGATCTTTAACTTCCTGCCCTCTTCCACGTCCTTCACCATCCCTTCCAACTTTCATATTATCATGGGTCACGGTGCCACGTCTACTGTCACGTTTTCCCTTGTATGGTCACGGGACATGACACAAAAAAGCCTCCCTACCGGTGGCAGGAAGGCTTTTTGTAAACCTGGGAGGAGAAGTTTCGTTTAGTTCTTCGCGATAAATTTGCCGCCTCTCTTGGAAACAACGTCGAAGATAACTGCTGCCAAAAGCACGAGACCTTTTACGATCTTCTGAAGGTCTGCGTTAGCACCCATCAGGAACATGCCGAGGTTGATGACGCCCATCAGGAATGCACCGATGATAACGCCGGGAACCGTACCGATTCCGCCGTATGCGGAAGCGCCGCCGATGAAACAGGATGCGATGGCGTCCATCTCGTAGTTGGTACCGAGGGTAGGCTGTGATGCCGTCATGCGGGCGATGGTAACCATGCCTGCCAGTGCGGACAGGAAGCCCATGTTCATGTATGCAAGGAAGTATACTCTGTTGGTGTTGATACCGGAAAGCTTGGTTGCCTTCTCGTTACCGCCCACTGCATAGAAGTGACGGCCAACGGTGGTGTTGGAGGTAATGAAACCATAAACCAGAACGACTACCAATACCCATACCAGAACGCTGGGAATACCCTTGTGTAATGCAAGCTTGTAGCAGAATACCAAAATAACTGCACAGATTGCAACCGTTTTTGCGATGATTCCGGCCAGGTTGCCAGTCTCATAACCCTTTTTCTTCCTGCTAATATAGTTCTTTACCTGAAGGAGAACGTAGATGACTACTGCCACAACGCCTGCCACCATACAGGTGATATTGAATCCGTTCCCGTGGAAGAAATCCGGAATGTAGCAGTTAGCGCCGCCGCCGAACAGCTTTACAAACGTTTCCTGACTCTTGATGTTGATCGTCTTGCCGTCCAAAACCGCGTTGCTAAGGCCTCTGAAGATCAACATGCCGGCCAGCGTAACAATAAAAGGAGGAATCCTCACGAATGCGATCCAGAAACCCTGCCATGCACCGATCAACGCGCCAACGACGAACATCGCCAGAATGGTCACGAATACGTTTACGTGGAAGGTCTGCATAAGAATTGCGCCGACGGCTCCGACAAAGCATACAACGGAACCAACCGACAGATCGATGTTACCACCCGTGAGGATACAGAGTAACATACCCGTTGCCAGAATGAACACATACGCATTCTGGGAAATCAAACTGCTGACGTTCATCGGGAGAAGGATTGCTCCGTCAGATCTCCATGCGAAAAAGGACGTCACCAGGATCAATACGATGATCATTGTATATTTCTTTACTAACTCTAAGGTCTTTGCTTTATTCATTTCTGTTCTCCTTTCTCACGCGTATTGCTTACAATGTGAGACATGATCGATTCCTGGGAAGCATCTTCTCCGTTCACTTCGCCAACAATTTTGCCTTCGTTCATGATATAGATGCGGTCACACATACCAATAATCTCCGGCAACTCAGAGGAAATCATGATGACTGACTTTCCTTCTGCAACTAACTGATTGATAATGCAATAGATTTCATACTTTGCGCCGACGTCAATACCTCTGGTCGGCTCATCAAGGATCAATATGTCAGGATCCGCGAACATCCATTTCGCAAGCAGCACCTTTTGCTGGTTACCGCCGCTTAGGTTTCCAACGTTCTGCTCCACGGTCGGACACTTTGTCTTCAGCTTTTCCCGATAGGTTTCAGCTGCATGGTATTCCATGTCGCGATCGATCACCATGTGTTTGCTGATCGCGCCAAGATTAGCAAGCGTCGTGTTCACGCGGATGGGATTGCTCAGGATCAGTCCATTTCCCTTACGGTCTTCCGTAACGTAGGCGAGCTTATGCTTGATCGCCTCCTGCACGGTATTCAGGTGAACCTCCTTGCCATTGATCCACAGCTGGCCCTTGATATTGCTGCCGTAGCTCTTTCCAAAGAGACTCATGGCAAGCTCCGTGCGTCCTGCTCCCATCAGTCCGTAGATGCCAACAACCTCGCCCTTGCACACGTGCAGGTTGACGTCGTTTACCACCTTGCGCTCTGCATAAATGGGATGGTCAACGTTCCAATTCTTTACTTCCATCATGACCCTTTCGGATTCGTCAGTCACGATCTGTTTGTCACGCTTCGGGAAACGGTCATTGATCTCTCGCCCAACCATTCCCTTGATGATCCGCTGCTCGGATACGTCATCCGTCGCTTTGTCCAGCGTCTCAATGGTGGTACCGTCACGAATGACGGTGATCTTGTCTGCCACGTAGGAAATCTCATTCAGCTTGTGCGAGATGATGATGGAAGTCATTCCGTCCTTCTTGAACTGCAACAGCAGATCCAGAAGCGCCTTGGAATCTTCCTCATTCAGTGATGCCGTAGGCTCATCGAGGATCAGGAGCTTTGCATTCTTTGCAAGCGCTTTCGCGATCTCCACGAGCTGCTGCTTACCTACGCCAATATCTTTGATCAACACCTCAGGCGACTCCTTCAGTCCCACGGTTTTCAAATACTTTGCCGCCTTGGCGTACGTTTCATTCCAATTAATCTTGTAACTCTTGCCCTGCTCATTCCCCAGGAACATGTTTTCACCAATACTCATGTAAGGAATCAGTGCCAGCTCCTGATGGATGATGACGATTCCTTTGTGTTCACTGTCCTTGATCTGATGGAATTCACAGATCTCTCCATCATAGACAATGTCTCCTTCATAACTCCCATACGGATAGATTCCGCTCAAAACATTCATCAAGGTTGACTTTCCCGCACCGTTTTCACCAACGAGTGCATGGATCTCTCCCTCTTCCACCTGCAAATTAACCTGATCAAGTGCTTTTACGCCGGGGAACGTCTTTGTGATGTTTCTCATTTCCAGCAAAATCTTTGCCATTTACTTTCCTCCCTGCCGGTCGCCAGCATTTACTCTAAAATAATGATTTACGCGCCATGCGCTGCGTTTTTACAGACAGCAGGCGGGATAAACCCGCCCGCCTAGCTTGTTATGTGTCAATCATCGTTTTGGCAAGATGATCAGACGTCGTATTACTTCAGTTCGTCCTCTTTGTAGTAACCGGAATCGATAAGGATCTTCTTGTAGTTGTTCTTATCTGCGAATACCGGCTCGCAAAGGAAGGAAGGAACAACCTTCACGCCATTGTTATAGGTCTCAGTGTCGTTAACGGGTGCTTCGCCGCCCTTAAGGATGGCGTCAACCATCTCAACAACCTTGGATGCCAGAGTTCTGGTATCCTTGAAGATGGACATGGACTGCTTGTCATTGAGCATGTTCTTTACGTTAGCAACGTCGCAGTCCTGACCGGTGATGATGGGCCAGCTTCCAACGTAGTTAGCTTCCAAAGCGTTGGTAACGCCAAGTGCGGTGGAGTCGTTGGAGCAAAGAACTGCATCCAGCTGGGTTCCGTCTGCGTAATATGCGGAAATGATGGCATCCATTCTGCTCTGTGCGTTCTCAGTTGCCCAGCTAGCGGTAGCAACTTCCTTGAACTCAGTCTGGCCGGACTTAACAACCAGCTTACCAGCAGTGATGTAAGGCTGAAGAACGTCCATGGCGCCGCCGAAGAAGTATCTAGCGTTGTTGTCACCAGGGTCACCGGTAACCAGCTCGATGTTGTAAGGGCCAGAGGTGCTGTCAAGCTTCAGGCTGTCTCTGATGTACTCGCCCTGCTTGGTACCAACCATATAGTTATCAAACGTTGCGTAATAAGTAACTGCGTCGGAGTTCATGATCAGACGGTCGTAAGCGATAACAGGAATGTTCTTTTCCTTAGCCTGATCCAGAACGGTTCCAAGGGAATCACCGTCGATGGAAGCGATAACAAGGATGTCACATCCCGAGTTGATCATGTTCTCGATCTGGGTAACCTGCGTTGCGATGTCATTGGAAGCATAATCCAAAACAACTTCGTAACCAGCTGCCTTCAGTTCCTTCTCCATGTTGGCGCCGTCCTGATTCCATCTCTGGAGATCCTTGGTAGGCATTGCCACGCCAACCTTGCCAGTCTTCATCGTTGCTTCCTGTCCGCCAGCCTCTGAAGAAGCAGCAGCTTCCTGACTTACCTTGCCGGAATCATTTCCAGCGCTCGTAGAACCATCCGTGGAACCCGTCGCGGAACCACATCCTGCCAGGGTACCTAATGCCAGGACACCCGCCAGCAGAATACTACATAACTTTCTCTTCATGTGCTTATACCTCCCTAAGCAAGCTTTGTTTTTGTTGACGCCTAAATATTAACATGGATAAAATAGGATTATCTTACGGCATTCTGTATATTTTTACGCTTTAAAAAAGTCAAAAAAAGACCGTGCTAGCATTTTTTTGTGCTAACACGGTCTTTATCGCAATTATTTGCTGTTCTATTTCTTCTTATCCTTTTTCATCTCATCCGGTACGTTCAGATACACGTCCTCTTTCATGTGGAATCCGCTGCCAATGATCACTTCGTCAATGTTTTCCTTCGTAACGCTGATCGGAGCCAGTTTCACAAAGGGTACGTAATGCGATCCGTCGTCGATCGACGATACCTGTTCCAGTCCCAAGGCATCCGAAAGGCTCTCACCCTTCGCCAGATAGATCGCACATTCCGCTGCCTGCTTTGCCAACCGCTCCACGGGTTTATATACCGTCATGATCTGCGTTCCCTCGACGATTCTCTGGCAGGCCTCAAGGTCAGCGTCCTGACCGGTCACCGGGATCGTTCCAGCCAGCCTGCTCTCTGCAAGCGCTCTCACGACGGAGCTCGCGAGATTGTCATTTCCGCACATTACGGCGTCTGCCTGCTCTGCCATTCTCGGATTGCGGTAGATATATTCTGCCGCCTCCTCAGCCCTCCATCCTTCCGCGTGGAAGGAATCCAAAATCTCTACGTTGTTGGCATCCATAACGGAACGGAATGCACCCTCCACCAGCGGTACGTTGTTATCCTGCAGCGGGCCTCCCAGCATCAACACCTTCTTTCCCGCAAGTCCGTTATTTATGAGCGCCTGTCCCATCATCGTTCCAACCATCTCATTGTCGAAGGAAATGTAGAGATCCACGTCGGCGTTCATGATGAGTCTGTCATAGGCGATGACCTTGATCCCCGCCGCCTTTGCCTTCTTGACGCTCTCCTTCAGCGACTGGGAATCAATGCAGATGATGACGATGACGTCCATTCCCTGATCGATAAAGTACTGGATCTGCTTTTCCTGCTGCTCGATCTCTCCGTTTGCGCTCTGCACGTTCACTTCAGCGCCCAACTCTTTGGCAACGGACACGAAGACGTCCCTGTCCCTCTGCCATCTCTCAATGACGAAGGAATCAAAGGACATGCCTATGCGTATGGGCTTGTCCGCCTGATCTGCGGCGCCGGCGCTTTTCTTTTCCACGCCCTTGCAAGCCCCCAGAAGACATAACGCGCCCGCCATAAGACACAGTCCCGCGATCTTCCTGCATATGCCCTTTCTTTTTTGTTTCCAAACCTTCCACATAACGAAACTCCCTTTCCCCCTCTAAAACCACCGCAGCCCCCTACCGGATCCCTTCCTTGTACTCCGTAGGCGTCACTCCCACGTTCTTCTTAAAAGTGCGGCTGAAGTAATTCGGCTCGGAATATCCCACCTGCACGCAGATCTCCTTGATGGAAGAATCCGTCTCCTTCAATAGCGCCTTCGCCTTTTCCATCCTAAGGTTCGTCAGGTAGTCAATGAAGTTTTCTCCCGTCGAATCCTTAAAGATCTTGCTAAAGTAATAGGGGCTCACGTCCACCTGTCTGGAGACGTCCACAAGTGAAATATCCTTCTGATAATGCGTCTTGATATATTGCACGGCCTGATCGATGGTTCCCTGAGCCTTCTCCTGCTGATTGCCAATGATCAGCTGGCAGGCGTCCGTGATCTTGTTCAGAAACCACGTCTGAAGCTCTGAAAGATCGCTGCTTCCCATGATCTCCGGCAGGTAATCCTTCCTGTCGTTGAAATGATACACCCTGCCGCCTTTGGAGAAGGCAAGCTTTTCCGCCAGCAACACAAACTCCAAGATCTTTAACCGGATGTCCATGAGATCCGAAGAATTGCTCTCCTTCATCCAGGAGAAGAAATTCCTTGCCGCCGTGATGGCTCCGTTCAGATCTCCCTGTTCCATGCGGTCAAAGAGCTGTTTTTCCAGTTCCACGGGATAATCTTCATCATAGGTTCCGTGAAGCTGCATGTCGTCCGCGTGCACGACGCTTCCCTCATCAAGGGACAGCGCGCGAAGCGCATCCTCATAGGATCTCGCCATCTCGTCAAGGGTCCCGACGCCTCCGATGCCAATGCGGAAACGAATGTCAACGCGTCCCCGCATGCGGCGCACCAATTCCCTTGCACGCTCGATTAGGAAAATCCTTTCGTTGTAGTCCATCTCCGTCTGCGCGTAAGGGACCAGCACCGCGATCTTGTTTGCCATGGCATTCCCCATCACGCAGGGGAATTCCTCTTTTACGTACTCTCTGACGTCGCGGTAGAACTTTTGCATCTTTACGCTGCTGCCCACCATGTTAGTCAGATGATTCCCCTCCTGGTCATCCCCAAAGACCATGGCCAGCATGTAAAAGTGATCCTGCTCCAAGCCAAGCAGCGTCTTATAGTTCTCCACCGCCTCGCCGTCCATTTTCTGGAACAAGAGATTGTAGATCAGGCCGCTCTCGATGATGGGAACCACCGTCTCTAACTTCTCGCGGATTTTTAGGTCATCGCTTCTTCTCCTTCGCTCACGGTCCACGATCTCCATGGCTTTCCTAAGGGTCGCAATGATCTTGTTCTTGTCCATGGGCTTCATGATATACTCAAGCACGCCCACCTTCATCGCTTCCTGGGCATAATCGAACTTATCATAAGCGCTCATCACGATGAAGATCACTTTGTCATTGGTGCGGCGTATTTCCTTCATCGCGTCGATTCCATTGATGCCGGGCATCTGAATGTCCACGATGGCAATGTCCGGACGAAAGGCCTCCGCAAGCTCGATCACCTTTCTTCCCGTCTTGGCAAATGCCACTTCGCATTCCTTGCCGAATTCCTTGTCGATGACATACTTCAGGGAGTCGATCACGATTCCCTCGTCGTCCGCCAACATAATTTTATACATGCGACTCACTCCCTATTGAACGTAAACAATAAATTCCGTACCCAGATTTTCCCCCGCACTGTGGATTTCCATTACGTCATCCCTCTTTTGATACAACCGGAGCCTGGCAATAACGTTGTCCATGCCGACGCCGTTTGAATTCTTGACGTTGTCATCCGGGCGCCATTCACCGTCAAGCACCTTTTGGATGACGTCCTGACTCATGCCGACGCCGTTATCCCTGATGGAAACGTAAACCCTGCCATCCTTCTCCCCGACGGTCAGCCAGATCTTTCCGTCGCCTTCCATCTCATGAATTCCGTGGCGCACGCAGTTTTCCACGATGGGCTGAAGGATCATGCCGGGCATGTTCAGCATCAGGTATTTCTCGTCTGCATGCTTTTCATAGTGAATGTCACCGGAAAAGCGGACATTCAAAATGTAAATGTAATAATCGATCAAATCCAGTTCCTGCCCAAGCGTCACGATCTCGTCCGCATTCTTTACGTTATAGCGGAAGAAATTCGCCACGTTCTGCAGGTAATCATAGGTTCTGTCCGCCTCCTCCAGCATGGATAGCTGTGCGGCGGCGTTCAGCGTGTTAAACAGAAAATGTGGATTGATCTGCGCCTGAAGGTACTTAAGCTTGGCATCCTTTAAGTGGGTCTCCATCAGGAGCTCTTTCTCCTTCAGCTCCTGCTCGACCTCCATGCTCTGTCTAAGCTTCTCAATGTATTGCCGGATGCTCACCACCATCTTCTGGAAGGCCCTCGTCACGACGCCGATCTCATCCTTGCTCTCCGTAGGCGTGATCTCGATGTCAAAGTTACCCGCGGAGACCTGATCCGCATATCCCGCAAGCTGTTTTAGCGGGCTGATGATCGTTCCGATCAGCTTTACGATGATAAAGATGTTACCCACAAGCACAAACGTCATGAGCCAGCTTCCCGCAGTCTCAAACGTACGGAACCGCTCAAGCACGACGCTGTAGGTCTTGGAGTTCTCTTCAAAACGCTTCTGGTTCAGACTCTCGATATGGGACTGGATGTAATCATACACCTGCGTTGCGTTCTCATAGCGGATGCGGTATTTTTCCACGTTTCTTCCGCGCTTTGCCTCGATCGTCTGGTCCACCAGCTCCACGTACGTCCCGGACATCGCATAAATGCTCTTTTCCATGTATCCAAAGGCCGTTCCCGTAACCTGCTGCTCCTGCTCCTGGATCATGATGGAAAAGATCTGCTCATTCCGGAAAAACTCTTCCAGTGAGTCAGACGTTCTGGCGCTCAGGTATGCTTCCATGCTGTCCTGTACGCCAAGAAGCGCCGAAGACAGTTCATTCAGTTTTAGATTCTCCCGGTACACCGCGTCAATGCGGTCGGAAATCTGATTGATGCCTCCAAACAACAGGAGGATCGTAATAAAGATAAACAGATTCGCGGTGACCAGGATCCAGGTGATCTTTCCCTGTACGGAAAGGTTTTGTATTCTACTTTGCATGGGCATCCACCACGTATTGCGACACGTTGCTGTTATCGATCATTTTCACGTCAACGGTGCTGTACTGACTGGTCGTCCCAATCTCACGATACTCCGTCAGTGCCTTCACGCAATACCTTCCCATTTGTTCCGTGTTGACGGTCAGCGTGGCTCCGATTACCTTACGCTCGATCGCCTTTAATATGGTATCCGACTCATAATACCCAAGGATCTTTACCAATCCAACCTTGTTGTAATCAACCACTGCCTGATAGGTACAAGTTGTATTCAGTTCGTCCAGACACACGATCACGTCCGGAAGCTCTTCCTCCATAAACAGGTCACGGATGGACTCTTCGACGGAAAAGGCGTTCGTATTGTCGACCTGGACCAGGGAGAGTTCAATCTGCGCGTCCTTGTTTTCACGCCTGTCCACCGTATCCTGAATGCCGGAATACAGAATGTTCTGCCCCGTGTCATTCGCCGTGGAACTCACCAAAACGGCAACCTTGAGAGTCTCCCCTTCCACTGCACATTTTAATACCTCGCGGCCATATTCCTGTCCCAATTTATAGCCGCCTACGCCGACAAAGCTACATCTGTCGCTCTGCGCGTTGTCGCTGTAGATTGTCACCACGTTGATCCCCTGGGCAACGGCCTCGTTGATGAGGGCCGTCATCTCGCGGCTTTCATCCGCTTCGAGGATGATGCCGTCCACTTTTGAATAAATGGCAATTCGCATGAGATCTGCCATGGAATAGTCCTTGGAAAGCTCCGTTCCGGCAAGCTCCACAAGAATGTCCCTGTTTGCGCCTTCCTGCCTTGCCCCCTCATAGGCAGACTGCCAAAACGGCGTTTTTCTATCTTCAACGATCATCGCATAGCGTGCTTTATATAATTTTTCCTGTTCCTGCTGTAATTCGCGGGCATTATAAAAAAATGCAAGTCCGATTCCCAGCGTCAGCAGGAAAAAAATTCCCGTAAAAACGGAAATTCCCAAATACCTCTTTCTTCCTCTCATGTCCTTACTCCATAAGCAAAACGATGCTAAATCCATTATATCAATTAGGGTAAAGTTAGCAACAGGATTTTTTTGCACGAAAAAAGAGTCATGGGACAAAAATGTCTCATGACTCTCTCTTTTAAGTGAGCTGCTGACCGGAATCGAACCGGTGACCTCCACATTACCAATGTGACGCTCTACCGACTGAGCCACAGCAGCATTAGGACTTGCTCTCGCAATCACCGTGTACCATCTTAACAAATGTTTTCGATTCTGTCAATATGAAAATTTACTTTTTCGATTTATTTTTTATTCTTCCGTAAAAACAACTGGTTCCACGGCCTTTTTCTGCTTTTCCGCCTTCTCCTTCTTCCTGTCGCGGCCCCGCGTAAATATGTCATATACGCAAGGGATCACCACCAAAGTAAGCACGGTTCCGTAGAGCAGGCCGCCAATGGTAACGATGGCCATGGGCTTGCCCATAGCAGATCCCATGTCATTGGAAAATACCATGGTAGACAATGCAAGGATCGTCGTCAGGGCCGTCATCAGAACGGGACGAAGTCTCGTCTTTCCAGCGGTCAGGATGGCAGTCTTGCGATCCATGCCCTCATCCCGGAGCTGGTTCATGTAATCGATCAGCACGATGCCGTTATTCACGATAATGCCGGACAGCATGACAAAACCGATCATTGCGACGACGCTGATCTCGCTGTTGCTAAAGTAAAGTCCGAAGAATCCACCCGTAAATGCCAGCGGGATCGTGAACATGATGATGAACGGCGACAAAAGGGACTGGAACTGCGCCACCATGATCAGGTACATAAATACCACCGCCAAAAGAAGCATCAAAAGGAGCTGCCCCAGCGCGTCATTGATCGTCTCGTTCTCACCGGAATATACCAAGCGGTATCCCTCCGGCATCGGATAATCCTTCAATCGGTTTTCAAGCACCGTCGAAACCTTACCAATGTTGTAACCGTCGGCAATCTTCGCACTGACGGATATGTATCTGGACTGATCGATTCTGTTAATGGAATCCAGGGATTTCTCATCCTCGAAGTCTGCGATCTCGGAAAGCTTCACCTTTACGGGTGCCTGGTTCTCGCCGGTTCCGTTCACTTCGATCTCCTTGAGCAGCTGTCTGGTCAATTCCTCATCGCTGTCATTCTTTACGTATACGCTGTAATCCTGGTCATTTCCGGAAAGCACGGTGGATGCGTTGGCCGCCGCCACCTTCTCCATCACCTGCGAGAACACCTGCGCCACGGTGAGACCATATTTCACGGCTTCTTCCTTCTTTACGTGAATCCGGAGTTCAGTTCCGGATTCCGCAAGTCCGTCCGAGACTTCTGCGGTTCCTTCCGTCTCCCTCACGATGGCTGCCACGTCCCTGGCAATCGTGCGCAGGGTATCCAGGTCACGTCCGCGCACCTGGATGGAAATGCCGCTTCCGCCCAGCGCCGACATGTCCATGCTGGACGTTTCCACGGAAATCTTTGCGGGAAGGTCCTCCGTCATCTGCAGGATCTGCGAGGCAAGCTCATCATTGGTATATTTCTTGTCTTCCTTGGTCACGACGTAGATGGTGGAAGCATTCTCCGCGCCTCCGCCGCCCAGCATGCCCAGAATGGAACTGCCGGAGCTGGTCATGGCGCCTGCATCCGTAACGTCCTCCATCGCAAGCAACATATCCACAATCTGATCCGTAAGCTCCGCCGTCTCCGACAACTTTGCCGAATCATCCAAGGTCACGTTCACGGTCATCTGCGGTGAATCCATGGCGGGCATGAAAGCCGTACCTTTGGAATATGCGGCATATCCGCTCAGGGCCAGCAGGCCGATCACCAGAAGGAACACCAAAGGCTTCACCTTCAATGCGCCTGCCAGGAGCTTGCCATATCCCTTGATGATCCATTCAAAGAACTTCGTCTCCTTCTTGAGGCTGGAGCCCGTAAGCATCTTGGACGCCATGGCCGGAACCACGGTGAGTGCGACCGCAAGGCTGGCAAACAGCGAGAACGCGATCGTGAGACCCATGTCCACAAAGAGCTGCCTTGTAATGCCCTCCGTAAACACGATGGGCAGGAATACGCACACGGTAGTCAGGGTGGATGCCATGATGGCACCCGCCACTTCCTTTGCGCCCTGGATGGCCGCATCCTTCATGGACGCGCCCTCACCGCGCATTCGGTAAATGTTTTCTATTACGACGATGGAGTTATCCACCAACATTCCTATGCCTAGCGCCAGGCCCGAAAGCGAGATCACGTTCAGGGTTACGCCCGAGAAATACATGCAGACGATCGCCGTCACCAAACTGATGGGGATGGAGAAGGCCACGACCATGGTGGGCCTTAAATCCCTAAGGAATATCAACAGGATCAAGATGGCAAGTCCGCCGCCGAACAAAATGTTGCTGATAATGGAATCCATTACCAGATCGATGTAGATTCCCTGATCCATCAACGTGATCACGTGAAGATTGGAATCCTCCTTCATCAGCTTGTCAAAGCGTTCCTTTAATTTGTCGGATACGTCGCCCGTGGAATATCCCGTCTGCTTCTGCAGGGATAACATCACGCCGGCGCTGCCGTTAACGTTCGTGTAAATGCTGTCGGAATTGTCCGCATAGAATACGTCAGCCACGTCGCCGAGAGTGATGGCCTCCAGGCCCTCCATGTGCAGGTCGATCAAAGGCATTGCCTGCAACTCCTCTGCGGAACGGGGCTTGTCGCCCACGCGGATCAGATAGGACACGCCTTCCTCCGTCACGTAGCCGGCCGGCATGGAGAAATTCTGTGCCTTCAAAAGTCCCTCCACGGTGGCCACCGTGAGGACGTTCTTTACGTCAGCCTGCTCGTAAGCGCTCTCGCGTGCTTCCTGCAGCTGCTTTTCACCCTCTTCGATCTTTTCCAGAGCCTGATCTAACTGCTCCTGGCCGCTCTTTAACTGCTCCTCCGCAGCGTCAAGCTGGGACTTGCCAAGCTCCATCTTGTATTCGCCAAGAGTAATGCCTGCAGATGCATTTGCAAATTCAATGGCCGCAGTCAACTCTCCTTTTTCAACGGCCTCTAATCCCTGGTTCACCGTTGCAAGGTTCACGTCCAACATTTTCGAAGTGGAATCAATGGTGTTCTGAAGCGTCTGAATGGTGTTCTTCAGTACGCCAAGGAGCGTCACGGGATCCTCGTCCGGATTCATCTGCTCTAATCGCGTAAGCGCATCCTTCAGTGCCGGAACCTGTTCTGCCGCGTCCTTTAAGAACTGGCTCTGCAGGATCTGCTCCCGAAGTGCCTTCAGTGCCTCTCTGATCTGCTGTTCCTCGTCAGGCTTCTCCTCCTGCTGGCCATCACCTGAAGCCTCACCGGTTCCGCTCTCACCAGTTCCTTCGCCGCTTCCTTCCTCTCCGCCTTCCTCCGTCGCGGGTTCGGAATTGCCGTTATCCGGATTCTGCATCTGGTCCCTCAGCTTTTCCATATTCTCACGGAAGGTATTGAGACGATTTTCCAGATCATTTAATTGCGCCATCAGCGGGTCGATCACACCCTTCGCAAGAGTCATGGTGACCTTGGTCGCCTCCAGCTGCGTCTTCGCAGTCGAGAGCATGGATTTCGTTGCAGCCAGCTGCTTTAAGGTCTCTTCCTGCTTTTCCGCAAGCTGCTGCTTTCCTTCCTCCAACTGCTTTTGTCCGTCCAGAAGGCCTTGCTTTCCGTCCAGGATACCCTGCTTTCCGTCATCCAGTTCCTTCTGTCCGTCCTCGATCTTCTGGCGTCCGTCCGCCAGTTCCTTTGCCGCGTCCTCCATCTTCTTGTCGATGGCTGCGCGGATCTTTTCATTCACCTGATCCACCTTTTCCTGGCGGATCATTACGTGCACGCTCTTCTCCAAAAGTCCCGTGGCAGATGCGGATGCAACGCCCTCAAGGCTCTCCAGCTCCGGCATCAGCTCATCCTCTACATAGGAGCTGATCTGCGCGTCATCCATGCCGTCCACGCCGATCGCGGCGATCATGACGGGGAGCATGTTGGGATTCAGCTTCATGATCATGGGATTTCCAACGGAATCATCCCAATATCCCTTGATCTGATCCAGTTTTTCACGGATCTCCAATGAGATGGAATCCATGTTCGTTGACTGCGCAAATTCCAGGATGACCATGGAATAGCTGTCCGAGGACACGGATTGTATGCTCTCAATGTTACTAACCGTCGCCATGCCTGCCTCCACGGGCTGCGTAACAACGGTCTCCACGGTTTCCGGGCTGGCTCCCGGGTAAGTCGTGACAACGATCACGTATGGTAAGCTAATGTTGGGCAACAGGTCCGTTGTCGTCTTCGTAAAGGACACGACGCCCAACACGATGGCCAGTATGACGCCCACTAGCACGGTATATGGTTTTCTAACGCTAAAACCTGACATTTATCAAATCCTCCGAGGTCCGATCTCTTTTACAAGTATCTTCTCCCCCCATAAGCCGCCAGCTTCCCCCAATAAGCATCCGGTCATTTCTTCTCAACCCAAAGAATACCACGTTACCACCGCAAGATACAATAACGTAATACTGATAAAATCATAAAAAAAACATAAAAAGTGGCCGTTTTCAGCCACTTTTTCCCTGTCTTTTTTACTTTTTGTCATTTGAGTATTTTTTTCAATTTTCCCTTCAGACGTTGCAGCGCATTGTCCGTGGATTTTTCATTTTTTCCGAGGATCCTGGCGATCTGTGACGTGGTCATCTGGGCGAGGTAAAGATCCAGCACTTGTTTTTCAAAGGGACTGAGGGATTCTTCTATAGTCTGCTCCAGTTCCTTGACCCTTTCCTTGTCCAGCAGCAGGCTCTCGGGATCCTGTCTCGAATCGTCCGCCAGCTCTTCAAGCAAAAACCGTCCTTCCCCGTCACCAGCGCCATCCACCTGGCTATAAAGGGAAATGGCTTCATTCAGGGGCACGTGCTTCTTTCGCCTGGAGGCCTGCACTGCCGTATAGATCTGGCGGTTGATGCAAAGCTCCGCGAAGGTAAAGAAGCTGGCGTCGCGGCCGCTGTCGTAATCGCGCACGGCCTTAAACAGGCCGATCATGCCCTCCTGGATTAGATCCTCGGTGTCTCCGCCCAAGATAAACATGCTCCGCGCGCCCTTACGCACCAAGTCTTTATACTTGTCGCAAAGGTAATCCGTGATCTCCGTCTCTCCCGCCCGCAGGCGATCGATCAGTTCCTCGTCCGAATATCCCTGATAATCGTTGATTCCATGATCCATCTGTTTTCTTCCTCCTGAGATCTCTGGCATTTCTCAGCATTCTGCCCAGAACCTGCAATCCCACTGACGTCGCAGTGCCCCTGCGTGAACTATGCCTGCAGGCGCTGGCGTACGATCTCATATGCGAGAACGCCTGCTGCCACGGATGCATTAAGGGAATCAATGTTGCCCTTCATGGGAATGGAGGCGATCATGTCGCAGCTTTCCTTGACAAGTCTTCCCACGCCCTCCCCTTCATTGCCGATGACGAGACCGATGGGGCCCTTCAGATTAAGGTCATACATGGTTGTTCCGCCCATGTCGGCGCATACAAACCAAAGTCCCTCTTTTTTCAGTTCCTCTATGGTTTTGGCAAGGTTTGTCACCTTGGCAACCGGCACGTAATTCAACGCTCCGGCGGAAGTCCTCGCCACCGTGGCCGTAAGTCCTGCCGCGCGGTTTTTCGGAATGATCACGCCATGGGCCCCCGCAAGATTGGCGGTACGGATGATGGCGCCTAGATTGTGAGGATCCTCAATGTTGTCAAGCAAAATAAGGAACGGAGGCTCTCCTTTTTCCTTCGCCGCCTTCAGCATGTCGTCCACTTCCGCATATTCATAGGCAGCCGCCACGGCAATGACGCCCTGGTGCTTTCCCGTCTCGGACATCTGGTCCAGACGCTCCTTCGTCACGAACTTCATCAGAACGTTCTGCTTCTTCGCCTCACGCTTGATGGTCATGACGGGGCCGTCCTGACAGCCGTCCAGCACGTATAACTTGTCAATGGTCTTTCCTGAACGGAACGCCTCGATCACGGCATTTCGTCCCTCTATCGTAAACTCCTGATAACCCATGGCACTCTCCTTTTTTGATCCTAATCCAGTCCGTCAAAACCAATCTTCATCAGCTCCAGCATGCGATCTGTCCGGCCCGCGAGATACAAATATCCAACCAGCGCTTCCAATCCGGTTGCCTTGTGATAGTCGCTGATGCTGGCGTTCTTTGCCGTCGTGTGAGGCTTTGCGTTGCGCCCCCTGCGAAGCACGTCCGCCTCCTCTTCCGACAGAAGAGGTTTGATGATCTCGACGATCTTGGCCTGATTCTCCGCCTTCACGTACTTCACCGTCACGTTGTGCAAGGCATTGTTCGCGCGGTTCGCCTGGCATACCACCATGGTGCGGACCACAAGGCTGTACACGCCGTCGCCGATAAATGCCAGCGCAAGCGGTGAGTATGCACGCACGTCCTGGGGCGGACACGGAAACGTTTCTTTGATTTTATCTAAGATTTCCTGAGATTCCAAAGCTTCCTCCAATTGATCAATCACTCTCAGCCCATAAACTCAGGCCTTCTCCCACAGTGTTCCTTCTCTGGTGTCCTTGAGCACGATGCCCTTCTCCAAAAGCTCCGCGCGGATGGAATCTGCCAGTGCAAAGTTCTTGTCCCTCTTGGCCTGCGCACGCTCTGCGATCTTGCCTTCCACGTAAGCTGCAAGCTCTTCATCCACGCTCTCTGCCTTCTCTGCCACCGCGGTGGTCAGCTTCAGGGACAGCACCTCGTCAAAGCTCTCGGCAAGCGCAAACTTCGTCGCATCGTTAACGTCAGCCTTCAGCACGTCATACAGTACGGTGATGGCCATGGACGTATTGAAATCATCGCAAAGTGCCGCCTCAAACTTTTCACGGTACTCGGCGAACGCCTTCTGATCCACCTCGCCCTCCTTATTCAGGGAAGCGACCCTCTTTACCAGCTTATCATACGCCTGTGCCACGTTGTCCAGATTCTCATAAGAGAACTCCAGAGGCTTGCGATAGTGGCTCAGCAGGCAGAACATGCGGTATGCCAAAGGATCATAGCCTTTGGACTCCAAAAGGGATACGGTGAGGAAATCTCCCTTGGACTTGCTCATCTTACCCGTCTTGTCATTTAAGTGATGTACGTGGAACCAGTAGTTGCACCACTTGTGGCCAAGGTAGGACTCGCTCTGCGCGATCTCGTTCGTGTGGTGCGGGAAGATGTTGTCCACGCCGCCGCAGTGAATGTCCATAAACTCGCCGAGGTGCTTTAAGCTGATGCAGGAGCACTCGATGTGCCATCCGGGATAACCAACGCCCCAAGGGCTCTCCCACTTAAGCTCCTGATCCTCAAACTTCGACTTTGTGAACCAAAGCACGAAATCACTCTTGTTTCTCTTATTCCCATCCTCTTCCACGTCATCGCGGACGCCCACGAGAAGCTCTTCCTCGCTGTGATTGGAAAGAACGTAATACTCCTTTAACTTCGAAGTGTCAAAATATACGTTGCCGCCTGCCAGATAAGCATAGCCCTTATCGATCAGGCCACTGATCATCTTGATGAACTCCGGGATGCAGTTGGTTGCGGGCTCCACCACGTCAGGCGTCTTGATATTCAGCTTTGCGCAATCAGAGAAGAAAGCATCCGTGTAGAACTTCGCGATCTCCATGACGGTCTTGTGCTCACGCTTAGCGCCCTTGAGCATCTTGTCCTCGCCGGTGTCCGCATCGCTGGAAAGATGTCCCACGTCCGTGACGTTCATGACGCGCTTTATGTCATATCCCACGTAGCGGAGCGTCTTCTCCAAAATGTCTTCGCAAATATAAGTTCTAAGATTTCCGATATGTGCAAAATGATATACGGTCGGGCCACAGGTGTACATGTTCACCTTTCCGTCAACGTTCGGCACAAACAGCTCTTCCTTCTTTGTCAGCGTGTTGTAAAACCTTACCTTGTTCTCCATAGCTTCATCCTCTCCTTCTATTGCTAAATTCTTAAAGCACTTACCGTAAGATCCGTCATGCGATTTAAAACAAAAAGGAACAATCCATCTAAGAGACGAATTGTTCCGCGGTTCCACTCTACTTAAGGGGCATGCCCCTTCCCTTGACGGCTTAACGCGCCCATACGTACCTGGATACTAAGCTTCCCCAGGTCAGCTCCCGGATGCACTTCCTTCTCCCAAGACCGGGCAAGCTTTCAGCCGATGACAAGCCCTCTCTGTGATCTCTTTCGGAAAAGTACTCTCTCCGTTCTTCGCTTTTTCCAAGGTGAAAACCATTCTTTTTCACCTGCGATCATTTTTAATGCTTATTGACAGAATATGCAAATTTTGAAAATTTGTCAAGTCCGATCTTTTTGGGACGGGGTTTGCGGACCATTTTTTGAACCACTAACCCCGTCCCCCTGGTCTACTTTACGGGGTCAGGCGGTTCGGTCCCCTGAACAGGAACATGGCCTCCTTGATGCTCAGGTCAAGAAGCAGCATCGTCATACGGTCCACGCCGATTCCAAAGCCGCCGTGGGGAGGACATCCGTACTTGAAGAACTCAAGATAGAACTGCACGTCCTGATCCAAGCCTTTCTCCTCGGCCTGCTTTTTCAGGATCTCATATCTATGCTCGCGCTGTGCGCCCGTCGTGATCTCCACGCCGCGCCAGATCAGGTCATAGCCCTGGGGCATGCCCTTCTCGTCACGCATGTGATAGAACGGTCTCTTTTCCACGCCGTAACCCGTCACAAACAGGAATTCAGATCCGAACTTCTCCATGGAATACCGGAAGGAAAGCTGCTCTGCCTCGGTGGTCAGGTCTCCCTTCTCCTCTTCCGGCGCAACGTAACCATATTCCTTCTCGAGTGCGTCATAAAGCTCCTGCAGGTCTACAACCGGGAAAGGCGTGGTGGGAACGATGACTTCCTTGCCAAATAGTTCCTTGATCTCTTCCCCATATGCTTCCTTCACTTTCGCAAGCATGTCGGTCAAGAGATCCTCCTCCATCTTCATGACGTCCTTCACGGAGTCAATGTAGCTGAACTCCAGATCGAATCCGGTAAACTCAGTGGTATGACGATTGGTATAGGACTTCTCCGCGCGGAACACGGGACCCGTCTCGAAGATCCGCTCGAAGCCTGCTGCCATGGCCATCTGCTTATAAAACTGAGGGCTCTGCGCCAGATAGGCATTCCTGTCAAAATATTTCACTTCAAACACGTCAGCGCCGCTCTCGCTTGCCGCGCCGATCAGCTTTGGCGTATGGATCTCAATAAAGTTTCTGTCCAAGAGGAATTTCCTCATGGCATTCACCATGACGGTTTGCACCTTGAACATCATCTGGTTCTCCTCCGTGCGGAGGTCGATCCAACGGTAATCAATGCGCTGATCAATGCTTGAACGCTCCACTTCCTTCTTTTTCTTGGTTGCGGGAATCGCCTTGCGCGCAATGGGAAGCGCCTCAGAGAGGCTGTCCACGGTGATGCTCTCCGGAAGGATCTCCGCACCGCCCAGCTTTACGTACTCATTCGCATTCACCTGTCCTACAACGCTGATCACGGAATCTCCCGTAAGGCCCGCGAGCAGTTCTTCCCACTCTGGGTGCTGTTCCTTCTCGATCGTCACCTGGATCTTTCCCGTAATATCCTTTAATACGATGAAGGTCATGTATTTGCTGTCACGCAAGTTATCAACAAATCCCCTCACCAACACCGTCTCTCCTGCTTTTTGAAATGCTTCCTGAGCATACGTTCTTTCCATGTTGTCCTCTCCTTCGGTCTTTTTTCAACTGGCTTGTCTAGCCGTTTTTTCATTTATCATTGATGAATTGGCCTTCGTTACGTTCTCACTATTCTTTGTTGTCTTCGGCCTTTTCGTCCTTCTCAACTTTCTTTACCGCCTTGGCTTTCTTCATGGCCTGGGGTCTGTCGGTACCGGCCTTTCCCCTCCAAAGCCATAATGCCACGCCGCAAACAACGATGAATACGGAAATAAACTGGGACGTGGAAAGCGCACCCACGCTGCCGCGGGCAAGGTCGCCGCGGAGGAATTCCACGCAAAATCTTCCAATGCTGTAAAGGATCATGTAAGCCGCACCAATCTGCCCGGCCTTCTTGGCGTGATACGCATACCAGAAAAGAAGTCCCGCTATCGTAAACATGCCTGCGCTGGAGATCAGCTGCGTCGGGATCATCTTCACGCCATTGGGTGCATAGTGCGAATGCACAAAGGCAATGCCGTACCATGCGTCCGTCGCCCGTCCGTAACAGCATCCTGCCATAAAGCATCCGATCCGTCCAAAGGCCTGCGCCACTGCCACGGAAGGAAGCACAATGTCAAACAGATCCCAAAAGCTGACCTTACGGACTTTGCAATATAAGTAGCCGCAGAGAATTCCTCCGATGATGCCGCCGTAGACCACAAGTCCGCTGGATCCAAGCATGGACAGCGGATCCTTGATAAAATCACGCCAGCCGACAATGCAGAACATGATCTTTGCGCTGGCAATTCCCGTGATCACGCAGTACATGGTCAGCGGGAAGATCAATTCTTTATCCAAATCATTTTTCGGTGCCCGGTATTCCGCAATATACAAGGCCGCAAAAACGCCGATGGCGATCATCAGGCCATAGGTGTGAAGCGTTATGGGACCAATCGAAAACAAATCATTAAACATGTCGTCATCCTCTCCCGTCAATGAAACGTTATCTTAGCGCCGCATCGCCGCGCGGTTAACGTCTCCCCCGTCATGGCACCTGTCTTAGCGCCGCATCGCCGCGCGATTAACGTTCCGGCCATCATGGCATCTGCCTTAGCGCCGCATTTGTGCGCGCTGGGCTGCCATCAGCTGCTCCATGGTTCCCGTGATGCGCTTACGCACAAAATCCCTCGCCTCCTCCTTCGCAAGGAAGTAGACGTAGGAATCGAGTACAAACTGCTGCGGAAGTCCCCTTCCGACAATCTTGAAATTCGAAAAGCCGCGTTCAATGTAGCGATCCACTTCCTCCGTTGACATGAACGCCGGACGCTTCATGCACTCTTCAAAGGTGCGATTGTCCCTGGAATTGTTCGGGCAACGGAAGGTTGTCCGGTTATCAAACTCCAGCTGCGACCGGGATTCCTCTCGATAATGCTCCGCACGCTTCGGGCATCCGGGATAACAGATCTCGTTGACCAAAATCTCGATCTTATCCGCAACGGGCTCCAGCTGCTTGATCACTTCCTCATTGCGGTTCAAGTCATAATCAAGCACCACAAGGAAGTAATTCTTTGCCACTTCCTCCTTCAGCTGCTCAAAGTCCGTCATGCGCTTTGTCGTCGAAGAGATCAGCTTATAATTCGGATATTCCCGGCGGATATACTCTTCCAAAGTCGGGCTGTTCACGATTGCCTGATTGAGTCCGTTGTCCGCAACCTTCATGATCATGTTGCAGTATGTGTCATATACGTGCTTTTCTTCCAGCAGGGAATTTGACCAGGTAAAACGCGCCGGAATGCCATACTGATTATAGGTATGGATCACTCTCTCGATCTCCGCCTTGTTGCTGATGCCAAAAACGGCCCGTCCGCCATTCCAAATGGCCCCGGGGATCGTCCCGTACACGGAACCGATGCGATACCCATCCCGGAACTTGTCAGGATAATCCTTCATCGTGTTGATCAGCACCTGATTCAGCAATCTGAAATAACAAAGTCCCGGCAAATGCCAAAATACTTCTTTCTTTTCCGCCATAACTCCCTCTCCCGTATCCTTTATCCCCAATTTATAAAACCCAAAACCTATTCTACGTTACTTTTGCACTTTCCGCAAGTGTGACGTCACAAGGAATCTGCTCCCGCGCCTTCCAGATCTTGACTGCTCAAAGGCATTTTCTTACTGTGCCTTCCAGATCTTGACTGCTCAAAGGCACTTGCTTACTGCGCCTTCCAGGTCTTGATCTCTTCCAGGCGCTCCTTCACGGCCGCCTCCGCACCCTGCTCCGTCGGGCGATAATACTCGCGATCCTGCAGGCTTTCCGGCAGGCACTTCATCTTGGTTAGTTTCTCCTCGGCATTGTGGGCATATTCATAGCCTTTTCCATAATCCAGATCCGCCATGAGTTTTGTCACGGCGTTCCGGATCTGCAAAGGCACGGGTTCCGCGGGTTTTTCCTTGATATCCCGCTTTGCCTCCTCACATGCCACGTAACATGCGTTGGATTTCGGCGCCATCGCAAGGTACGTCACGGCATGCGTCAGATGCACGTCACACTCCGGCATCCCCAGAAAATGACAGGCCTGATAGACATTCACTGCAAGCTCCAGCGCTTTTGGATCCGCCATGCCCACGTCCTCGCTCGCAAAACGGATCAGTCTTCTTGCAATATACAAGGGATTTTCGCCGCCCTCCAGCATGCGAAGCATCCAATAGATGGCCGCGTCCGGATCCGAATTGCGCATGGACTTATGCAACGCGGAGATCATGTTATAATGCTCTTCCCCTGATTTATCATATAACAGGGACTTTTTGCTAACGCATTGCTCCAGTCCCTCATTTGTCACGATCATGCTGCCGTCAGGCTGGATCTGGCTGTTTAAGACTGCCATCTCCAAAGTATTCAGGGCCGTGCGCGCGTCCCCGTTTGCAAACGCCGCGACCGCACGGATCTGGTCATCCGTCATGGCAACGCCCTGCCGCCCAAAACCTTCCGGCGCCGTCAGTGCCCTGTGAAGAAGCCTGCAAAGATTCTCCTCCGTGAGCTCCTTTAACACAAACACCTTGCACCTGGACAAAAGTGCCCCGTTGACCTCAAAGGACGGATTCTCCGTCGTTGCGCCGATCAGCACGATGCTGCCCTTTTCCACATAAGGCAAAAAGGCATCCTGCTGCGCACGGTTAAAGCGATGGATCTCGTCCACGAAAAGCACCGTCCGGCGTCCCCTTCGCCTGTCATTCTCAGCCTGTTGCATGACTTCTTTGATTTCTTTGATGCCGCTGGTCACGGCACTAAAATTGATAAAGGCGCTTTTTGTCTGTCCCGCAATGATGCTGGCAAGGGTTGTTTTGCCCACGCCAGGCGGCCCCCAAAAGATCATGGAAGAAATCTGATCGCGTTCGATCAGCTGTCTCAGCATCTTCCCTTTTCCAAGCAAATGCTCCTGGCCCACGAAATCATCCAGGCTCCTCGGGCGCAGACGGTTTGCCAAGGGTTGCGTAAAATCCACGCCTCCGCTGCTTTCCACTTCAGCGGGGGCGCCATTCATCTCTTGTATTCCGTTAAACCCTTGCGACTGATCAAATAAGGACAATTGTTCCATTTTACCGTCCTCCCGGCATACAGACCAACCTTTTACTTCCCTGAATGATAGTTTCCTTCTCTTCGCGTTGCCTATATCAGGCTCACTTCCGCATTATTTTTCTTGCATGCGCTGGCCAGCCCCGGCACATCCGCTACATCCTGCGCAGCCCATCTGTACGGGCGATGCCGATAGATCAAAGGGACTGGTCAAAAGACATACGGCCTGGGAGGAAATCCCCTCACCCGTGCCCGTAAAGCCAAGTCCTTCTTCCGTCGTGGCCTTCACGTTCACCTGAGACACGTCAATCTTCAACGCCTTTGCAATATTCTCTCTCATTTCATCAATATAAGGACGCATCTTGGGCGCCTGTGCAATGATGGTAGCGTCCACGTTCTCGATCAGAAAGCTCTTCTCCGCGATCAGGTCTCCCACCTTCTCCAGCAGGATCATCGATGAAATCCCCTTGTAAGCAGGATCCGTGTCAGGGAAATGCTTTCCAATGTCACCGAGTGCCGCCGCGCCAAGGAGCGCGTCTGAGATGGCATGCAACAGCACGTCCGCGTCCGAATGCCCCAAAAGCCCTTTTTCATAAGGGATCTTCACGCCCCCAATGATGAGGTCCCTGCCCTCCGTCAGCCTGTGTACGTCATATCCCATGCCTACTCTCATTCAAGCCACCTCCATGTCTCTTCTGCCAGTCCGTTCCGGATCAATGCCACGCATACCTTATTTTTTAACGCGCGTAGGTCTTCCGGAATAATCTACGTCCATAACTTTACGCACGTCTAATTTTTCATTCTTTCCTGTTTTGCCTTCTTTGCCAACCTTATCTTTTTTCCCGCCACGGCTTTTCTTATCCGCATTGCCATACTTAGCGTTAGAGTCTTTGGCGCCGCTTTTACGTTCCTTCTTCGCCATGTGCTTTTCAATGGCGTCAGCCTTCTCCACAAATTCCGGCTTCTCCATCTCCCAGAATTTCACCTGCTTCTTGCCAAAGATCTTTTCGCCGAAGCTTTCCTCTTTTCTGCCATTGTCTCTGCGGCCAAATTCTCCGCCGCGTCTCTCTTCGCGTCTTTCCCCACGCTTCTCGCCGTCCTTGGGGCCAAAGCTTTTATCGCTTCTATCGCCTCTCTCCCGACGGCCTTCCTCGCGGTTCTCGTCGTCCTTACGGCCAAAGCGTCCGCGTCTTTCCTCGCGGTTCTCGTCGTCCTTACGGCCGAAACGTCCGCGTCTTTCTTCACGGTTCTCATCGTCCTTACGGCCAAAGCGTCCGCGCCTTTCCTCGCGGTTCTCATCGTCCTTACGGCCAAAGCGTCCGCGTCTTTCCTCTCTGCCTTCTTCGTCCCTGCGGCCAAAGCCTCTGCCGCCTCTGCCGTCCTCTCTGCGTCCGAAGCCTCTGCCGCCCCTGTCGTCTCTGCCGCCGCGGCCCTTTCTGGGCTGGGGCTTGTCCTCAAGGATTTCCTCTCCCTTATCACCGATCTCCTGCTTTAACATGCACGCCGCAAGGTCAAAAATGTCACATTCATTCTTGTCCATCATGCGCTGCAGATAAACCTTCATCAGTGCGATGTCCTCATGATCCTTAAGCTCCCAGGCGGTATTCAGAACCTTTCTCGCCTTGGATTTCAATACCTTGGATGCATCGGGAAGCTTCTTTTCTTCGATGGTAGTCTTGCAGAACCGCTCAATGTCGCGGATCCTGCGCAGCTCTCTCGCATTGGCGAACGTAAAGGACATGCCCGTCTTTCCCGCGCGTCCGGTTCTGCCGATGCGGTGCACGTAATACTCATTATCCAGCGGGACGTCATAATTGATCACGATCTCCACGTCGTCCACGTCGATTCCTCTCGCCGCCACGTCCGTTGCGATCAAAATGTTCGTACTTCCGTTCCTGAAACGGTTCATGACAATGTCACGCTGATGTTGGATCAGATCGCCATGCAGGCCTTCTGCCTGGAATCCGTTCTTTTTCAGCACCTCCGAAAGCTCCTCCACCTTCGCCTTCGTGTTACAAAAGATCAGGCAGAGCCTGGGATCATAATATTCCAAAAGACGCACGGTTGCCGCGTCCTTGTCTGCGTTTTTGATCAGGAAATATCTTTGGCTGATCAGCGGGATCGTCAGTTCGCCCGTCGTCACGCGGATATGCTTGGTATCTTCCTTCTGGAACTTTCCGGTGATCTCCAGAATGGGCTTGGGCATGGTCGCGGAAAACAGAGCTGTCTGATGCTCTCCGGGAATGGCGCCAAGAATGACTTCCATGTCCTCGCGGAAGCCCATGTTCAGCATCTCGTCTGCCTCATCCAAAACCACCATCTTTATGTCATCCAGCTTGATCGTGTGACGGTTCATGTGATCCATCACGCGTCCAGGCGTGCCAACAATGATCTGCGTGCCTGGAAGCGCGCGGATCTGGCGTCCGATCTCCTGTCCGCCATATACGGGTAAAACCCGGAGACTTTCAATATATTTCGCGATCTTGCGGAGCTCTAATGCCGCCTGGATCGCAAGCTCTCTCGTCGGGCAAAGTACGATGGCCTGAAGCTTCTGGAGACTCGCATCCACGCGGGAGATCAGCGGAATACCAAATGCCGCCGTCTTTCCCGTTCCCGTCTGCGCCTGGCCAATGATGTCCTGACCATCCAAAAGTGCAGGGATTGCCTGCTCCTGAATGGGGGTCAGCTTTGCAAAGCCCATGTCATCCAACGCGCGCTGAATCCTGGGATCCAACTGGTCCCGCAAATCATCCATTTTGGCATCATCCACTCCGGAAGTACTGCTTACGGCGGAATTGCTTACTTTGTTTTCCGTACCGGCAGTCGCGAAAGCTCCATGCTTATCCGCTGCGCCAGACTCCTCCTGTTCCTCTGCCTCGTCAGAAATCCCCAACTCCTTCATGGCCAAAGCCTCTTCTGCCTCCAAGGAATCCAGGTCGCCCTCTTCCTCATCGTTTACGACTTCCCCGATGCCGGCCTGCGCAAGCATCTCCTCCAACTTCTTTTCGTACTGCTCCTTCAAATTCTCTTCCAAATCTCTTTCCAAACCTTTCTTAATGCGACAAAACTTTCCCAATACCCACGTTCCCTAATTCCAAACAACAGAAAATAAGGAGAAATCATCCCAGTTGCAATGATTTCTCCTTCATCATCTCACCTATCAACCGCAAGTATAGCATTAAACACTACTTTTGGCAAGAGAAATTCATATACACTTTATGATCAATCATATGAAAAGCCCAGCCAAGTCCTTCCGACTCGGCTGAGCTCATTCCCATCATTATTATTCCGTTTTATCTTCACGAATTTCATGATAAAAAGCCTCATGATCCCTGCGGCCTTCCTTCGTAAACTTGATGGCCGCCCTTGGATGCTGGTTGAGTCTTCCCGTTAGGAGATATTGCAAATCATATCCCCAGACAATTCCCTTTGCCTTCAGCTTCTCCATGTAATCATCCAAAAACGGAAGCGCCGGCGTCACGTGATACTTTTCGAAGCCCTCTCTCTCCAAATAGCTTAACAGCAATTCCATTGCGCAGTTCCCAGCCCCGCGCCCCATGGAATCATAGGTACCGTCCAGCCAGGTTGCGCCAAGCTTCTTGGCAAGGATCGTGTTGGAAAATGCAAGCTGCAGATTATTATGGGCATGCATTCCCACTTTCTTTCCATACTTCGCCGCCACCTCGAGATATGTATCCACCACGCGCTTTGCGTGATCCGGATACAGCGCGCCGTAGCTGTCCACCACGTACAGAACGTTTGCGGGCGTCTTCGCCAAGGTCTCAAGGGAACCCTTTAAATCATACTCATCCGACTTTGAGATCGCCATGACGTTACAGCTCACTTCATAGCCCTTCTTTGCCGCGTCTTCGATCATCTCTACGGCCCCTGGAATCGTGTCCAGATACGTCGCAACCCGGATCATATCGATGGGGCTTTCCGCCTTGGGCCTTATGTCTTCTTGATAATCGCAGCGTCCCACGTCAGCCATGACGGCGATCTTCGGCCAATCATTCCCTGCGGCATCGTTTCCATGACCACCTTTGCCCTCTCCGTCAGGTCCGCATTCCCAGGATGCCTTCGTAGCCTCCGTCACCTTGCGGATCTCCTCGTCATCACAATATTTCCACTTCCCGTTTTGGGCTGGATCAAACATCTTTTTCGATGCCTTGTATCCAAATTCCATGTAATCCACTCCGGTCAATCTGTTTGTCCGGTAAAGCGCCTTCACAAGCTCGTCCTCGAAATAAAAGTCATTTACGAGGCCGCCGTCACGCAACGTGGCATCTACAATTTGAATCTCCTTTAAGTTACACATTGAAAACACTCCTAAACTTTCTCTATATTCCATCATATCATCCCGCGTGGAATATGGCAAGTTTACGCTTTCTTGATTTTCTTACATTCCTTGAATATCTCTTTGTTACTCTTTGATTTCGCGGTAATACTTCTGGAGAACGTAAAATGCAGGCTTTCTGTAGGTCTTTGTCTCGTCCAAAAGGCCCTTGCGGTTATAGTATTTCTGAATGGAGCTGGTTCGCCTCGGGCATCTGAAATCATACAGGATCCACGGCGACATGCCTTTGACATACTCGATCTTTAGCAACGTCTCCATCTGCATCTTATAAATCTTTGCCTGATATTCTTCCGTTCCCTTTATATCCGCCGATCCCCGGTTCCCCTTCATGGCATCCGCGCCAAACTCCGTGATGATCACGGGCTTGTCAGGATTGCTGTTTTCCAGCATTTTGGGAAGCCTTCCAAAATCCGGATTATACCAGCCGCAATATTCATTGAGTCCGATCACGTCCAGCGAGTCCGCCAATCTGTCCGCGATCCGGTTATTCTCTTCATCCACCAAACATGCCGCTGACACCAGCCTCGTGTGGTCAACGCCATGGGCATAATCTGCCAGACATGACATGAAGCTTAGTCTTTCGTCCGTATCCGCATTTTCATTTCCCACGGACCAGATGATCACGCTGGCGCGATTGTAATCTCTCGTAATCAACTCAGCAAGCTGATTTTTTGCATCCTGGAAGGTTTCTTCCCTGTCAAAGCGAATGGCCCAGTAAACCGGAATCTCCTCCCAAAGCAAAATCCCCAGTTCATCTGCCAGCTTCGCCATGTTCTCGTGATGAGGATAATGCGCCACCCGCATGAAATTACAGCCCAGCTCTTTTGCCAGCTGAATGTTTTCCACGCGCTCTTCATCCGTCAACGCGCGGCCATGGGCCACGCTCTCCTCGTGCGCACTGATCCCCTTAAGAAAAATGGGCTTGCCATTTAACAGAAGGTCTCTGCCCTCCGTCCGGATCTCACGGAATCCCACCCGGTCCGTGACCTCGTCTTCCTCAAACCGAAGCGTAACGTCATACAATTTCGGGTTTTCCGGCGACCAAAGCTCCGGCCTCACGTCAATGATCGCATGGCCGACTCCTCTCTTGATCTCAATACGTTCGTGAATGCCAAGCTCTGGGATCTCATATTCCGCCTCGCCTTCGGCGCGCTCTGACAAAAGAACTTTTACTTTGATCTTGTTGAATTCCCCATCCCTGACCAGTGCCGTCTTGAAATCCTTAACGTAAAGGCTGGGAGCTGATACCAGTTCAATGTCCCGGAATATCCCGCCGTAATTATACCAGTCCGTGTTCTCCGTGGGCACCTGCTCCGGCCGGCGCGTGGAATCAACGCTGATCAACAAGCGGTTTTCCTCTTTCAAGAAATAAGTGAGGTCAAAATAAAATGGCGTGGACGCACCCCGATGCATGCCAACGTAGCGTCCGTTTATAAAGACCCTGCAGAGCATGGAAGCCGCACCGATCCTCAAAATAACACGCTTCATATGCTTTTCGATGCATTCCAGTTCTTCCTTACTCATCGAAAACGACTTAAAAAACACCATCGGTCCTTCATAGAGCATGTATTCCCTGGCAAACGTATTCCAACAACAGGGAAGCTCCATCTTGGGCCACTCTTCAAAAGAAAAGTCAACGGGCAGGGAAAAACCGTTTTGATCTTCGTAATTTTCCAAATACCATTTTTGCCGTAGGCAGGTATCATATTGATCAACGGCATAGTTCCATTCGCCGTTCAAGGAACGCGTCTTGCGTCCGCCCATAAAAATCACGTCGTCATACAATGCCTGAATGGTTTCATATCCTGCCGCATAATTCTGCAAATGAATGTCCGAAATAAACTTCTCTGCCATGACTCATTCCTCCGTAAGACCGCAATCAGTCTTCCAAGAATCCAGATCCATATGTTCAAGTTCCATAAAAATTTAAAATAAAAAAATAGCGAAGGGGGGACTCGAACCCTCGACACCACGGGTATGAACCGTGTGCTCTAGCCAGCTGAGCTACTTCGCCATTTGCCAACTTTCGTTGGAGTGGAAGTTATAGGGCTCGAACCTATGACCCTCTGCTTGTAAGGCAGATGCTCTCCCAGCTGAGCTAAACTTCCATTTCGGCTTCCACAGCCGACTTGATTAGTATACAATGGGGTTACGCATTTGTCAACTACTTTTCTAAAAATAAATGAGGCTGTGTTGGGCAGCCTCATTTGTTATCAATCCTTAATGATTCTCACGCATTTTGTAGGCGTTCTGTAATTGTACTTGTTGATCCTGATGCCATATTTCGGGCAGCTTGCGTGAATGACCTGACTGTTTCCAATATACATAGCCACGTGATTGATGGAACCGTTCTTGCTGTAGAAGATCAGGTCGCCGGGCTTCAAGTCGGAAACGTCAATCTTCGTGCCCTGCTTCGACTGTGCGCCGGAGGTACGCTCTAGGCTCATGCCAAACTTCTTGTAGATGGCCTGTACGAATGCCGAACAGTCAATGCCCTTGGTCAGGCTTGTTCCGCCATACTTATATGGATTGCCAAGGAACTGCTTCGCATATTCCACCATGTCCACGCGAACGTCTGACACGCCGTTGCCATACATCAGCTCCGACATGGTGATCGCCACGTCAAGCTTCGTTTCTACCGTAACGAAATCAGAGAATACGTAGGCATCTTCATCGTCGATCGTAACGTGGATCCAATCCTCAAGATCTTCCACAAATTCAAGCTCTTCACCTTTGGCCACCTGGGTCATGACTCCGCTCTCCGTAGAGGGCTCCTGACGAATGTTTAAACCGTTTTCTTTTGCAATCGCCACAGTCGACACAAAATCCTTCGCCACGTTCACGGCATCAGCGCCAACCAACAGATAATCCAGGCTTACGTATCCTTCCACTTCACCGGAGACGATCTTTGCCCAGCCGTCCTCGATTTCAAGTACTTCTGCCGCAGCGTGATTTGGCATCTTACCGACCAACTTTCCGCCGGTGGAGGGCGTCTCGCGAACGTTTAAGTTCGCACCTTCCGTGTTTGCAATGCCTAGCTTGGTATATCCCCAATGTGCACCCTTAGCAGCATCAGCACATGCCACCAATTCGTCCACCGTATAATTCATCTCAAAAAACGATGCAACGCCAATGCTGTCAAAGGCTGAATCCTCCCCTGCCTCGCTTACGTGCATGGGAAAAGCGACAACACATGCCGCCGCCATTGCCGCTGCAGATAATTTCACTATAGTTTTCACTTACGCACCCCATCTTTTAATTTGTTACAAAATTGTTACAACCTGTTACAAATTATACCCTACCCCTTTGCGTTACGTCAACCCTTATCTGCCATATCGACTTGTCCAGTCAATTGCTGCGGTATTTTATGAGGCTTCCTTCTCCTGATCCATGATTGCAAATGCAATGTTCGTAGCATGGTCGGAGACTCTCTCCAAACCTGATATCACGTCGGAGAAAAGCATTCCTGCCGCCGGCGTACACTCGCCCTTGGTAAGTCTTTCCACGTGCGCCCTCTGGAATTCCCGCTCCATCTCATCCACGCGATCCTCCAGATCCACCACGTCCTGCATGTGCTTATATTCGCTCTTTACAAACATCTCGATCGCATACTGCACGATCTTGTTGACCATTTCCAACATCTCACCCATCTCGCGCTGGGCTTCCTTACTAAAGTTAGAACCCTCTTCCTTACGCTGCCTTGCGCAATCCGCCACGTTCTCTGCATGGTCACCGATACGCTCGATATCGTTCACAACATGGAACAGAGCACCGATACTCTTTAAGTCTTCGATGGGCAGCGTCGACTGGTTGATCTTCACCAGATAGTCCGTGATGGCGTGATTTAGGAAGTTGATGTTCTTCTCCACCTCATAGACTTCCTCGATGTCCTCTTCATCCAGCGTGATCAGCGCATTCATGGCACGATTCAGATTCTCGCTTGCAAGGGATGCCATTCTGTCAAGCTCCTTGACAACCTCGACCACTGCCGTTGCAGGGTTGAACACCACCTTGTCACCAATGTATTTCAGCTGATAGCTCTCGCGGTAGCCGACCTTCTTGTCCTCGCCGGGCACGCAGAGGCATGCCAGCTTTACGATCAGATTCGAGAACGGGAACAGCACGATTACCTGGAAAATCTTGATCAGGGTATGTGCGTTTGCAACAAAACGACCGTTGTCGGAGGAGATCAGCCAAATCACCTTCATCACCAGATCCTCCGCAAAGAAAAGGATCACGTAGATCAAAACCGTTCCAATCACGTTAAACCAAAAGTGAATAAGTGCCGTCCGCTTTGCGTCCTTCTTACCGGCCAGGGATGCCAGCAACGCCGTTGAACAAGCTCCAATGTTACATCCAAGAATAATGTAAAGCGTGATGGGCAAAGACAAGAGATCCTGATTGGCAAGAAGCAGAACGATGCTGACCGTTACGGAAGAGCTCTGGATCACGGAAGTCAGTACGAGACCCATGACGGTTGCAAGCAAGTGATGCCCTTCCACAGAGGCCAACAGCTCAACGACGGCAGGCTCGTTCTTCATGGCGGACATGGCACTGGACATGGTGCTCAGGCCTAGAAACAGCACGCCAAAACCAATGACGATCTCAGAAAACTTCTTGACCCTGTCATTTTTAATAAACATAACGCAAAGCACGCCCGCAAGCAGGATCAGCGGAGCATATGCCGATAAGTTAAAGGAAACTAGCTGAGAGGTAACGGTGGTACCGATGTTGGCACCAAAGATAACGCCAGCCGCCTGAAAGAGATTCATCAGGCCGGCATTTACGAAGCTGACGACCATGGCCGTACAGGCCGAAGACGATTGAATGATGGCTGTAAAGATCACGCCAACGATCATGCCGGTAAACCGGTTCGTGGTAAATATCTCCAGGATATGCCTCAGTTTGGCACCTGCCACCTTTTCGATGGAGTCGCTCATAACTCGCATGCCAAACAAAAAGAGCCCCAAACCGCCCGCCATTGTTAATAGAACGCTCGTACTCATATAACTTTTCTTTCCCTTCGTATTCCTCCCAACCGCGGGAGGTTGCTTCATTTATCCCCAAATCACACACATAATTATTTTAAAGGATTTTCCAGAAAGATACAAGCCTTTTTTCGAAAGTTACACCGTATTTTCAACAAACTGACGGCACTCCTCCACGTCCCGCGCTATCTGTTGTTTCAAAGCATCCACGCTCTCGAATTTTTGTTCCGGGCGCTGAAAATGATGAAGATAAACCTGCACCTCACGTCCGTACAGCTCACCGTCATAATCAAACAGATTTGTTTCGACGCCAGTTACCGCGGAATTCCCGCTTACCGTCGGCTTTCTGCCTATATTGGTAATGCCGGCATAGAGCTTTCCTTCGATCCGGACCTTGGACGCATAAACGCCAAAGGGCGGAAGCAGCTTATCTTCCTGAGGAAGCACATTGATGGTGGGAAAACCGAGCTCGTGTCCCAAATGCCTTCCGTGCACCACCGTTCCGTCAATGCAATAGGGCTCTCCCAGGAAAACTGACGTTTCCTCCATTCGCCCGGCCTCCACCAGGGACCGTACGTACGTTGAGCTGGCCGGGATTCCATCGATCTCCACCTTAGAGATCGTCTTCACGTCAAATTCCAACTCTGTGGAAAGCCTCTGCAAAAGCTTTGCGTCTCCCTTGCCATACTGCCCAAAGGACAGATCGTCTCCTGCCGCAATAAACCTGCCGCACAATGCGCCGGAAAGATATCTGCGCGCAAAATCCTCGGCAGGAATGGCTGCCGTTTGGAAATTCATCGGGAATTCCACAAGCACGTCAATGCCTAGTTCCTTAAAGATTCTCCGCTTTTCCTCTCGGGTCGTCAGAACCTTTCCGTCGCCAAAGCCAAACAGCACCGCCGGTGAGACGTCGAAAGTAAACACACAGGCCTCAAGTCCATCCTTCTTCTTTTCCAGGATTTCCTCCAAAAGGCGCCTGTGTCCCACGTGAACGCCGTCAAACTTGCCGATCGCTATGGCTGTCTCTCTGTTCAATTGAAAATCAATGCTCTCTGATATGATTTCCAAAGTTAATCCTCTCTTTTTCCGCGTTCTTGTTATTTCTCTTTCGTTTGCTTTTAAGATCGCCTTCAAAACGATATGTTTACAAAAACATTTTCAGAGGGCGCAAGATTCCGCACCCCCCATCAAATTCAAACACGCCAAGGAATCTGCCGTCTGAAGTGCAAATGCGAACCCGCTGACCATTTGTAAACGAAACGCCGTTCACCAAATGCTTGCCCGCCAACGGCATTTCATCCGTCACCAGACAGTTATCCGGCGACATTGTTTCCCCCTTCGCCTGAAGCTTATTCACGGGTATCGCGTTGCCATTCAGCAGAAGCTTGTCCGCCTCAGGCTTTACGCATACGCGAAACAAATCTTCAAACACCGTCTCCGTAGAAATCACAACACTCTCGAGTCCCGATGCAACCGATTGCGCTTGATCATCCAATCCTGCTGCCTGCTCAGTACCAGGTTCCAAGCTTCCGTCACGGATCTGCTCAATCTCTGCCAGGGTATGCGCCTGCTCCAGCGTAAACCTTCCCACCTTTGTTCTTACCAATGACTTCATGGTGCCGCCGCATCCAAGTTTTTCACCTATGTCATAACAGAGCGTGCGGATATAGGTTCCCTTCGTGCAGCCAACCCGTATTTTTACCACGGGAAGCTTCATCTCCAGGATTTCCAGTTCCAGGATCTCCACGCGTCTTGCCTTGCGCTCGATCTCCTTTCCTTCCCTGGCCAGTTCGTACAGCTTCTTTCCATTCACCTTCAGCGCGCTGTACATGGGCGGGATCTGGTCATAGGCGCCCAGGAAGCTCATGATCGCCTCCCGCACCTGTTCCTCCGTCACGTCCACGGGCCGCTCGGAAAGCACCGTTCCCGATACGTCCTGCGTATCCGTCGTCACGCCCAAAAGAAGCTCTGTCACATACTCTTTCTCCTTATCGGTGAGCATGTCGCAGAGCTTGGTTCCGGTTCCCAGGCATACGGGCAAAACGCCCGTGGCGTCCGGATCCAGCGTACCCGTATGGCCAACCTTCTTTTGCCTGCAGATACCGCGCATCTTCGCCACCACGTCATTCGACGTAAAGCCTGGTTCTTTATTGACAATGATAATTCCATTCAACATGTCTGCCACTCGAGCTCCTTCTTTTCTGATCGCCCTCGAGCAAGCAGCATGGGCACCTTACGCTTCCAGCTGCTTCTCGATTTCTGCCGACAGATTATTCACGCAATCATAAAAGGTACCCTTCATGGTGCATCCGGCCGCGCGCGCATGACCGCCGCCGCCAAAATATGCCGCAACCTTCGCCGCGTCAACGCTTTGGTCCGTGCGCAGGCTGACCTTGAATTCAAGCGTATCCGTCTCATACATAAAGATCGCGCAGCAGATTCCCTTGATGTTGCGAAGCTGATTTACGATGCCCTCGAAATCCCGGTTCGTCACTCCATAGAAATCCATGGTTCTGCGATCGATCACGCTGACAATGCACCTGCCGTCCATAAAACGTACGCTCTCCATGAGCGCCCTGCCCATGATCTGTGCCTGCACATAGGTCTTTTGATAAAAAGTCTCCTGTATGATCCGGTAAAAATCAAAACCAAAGCTGATGAGATGCGCCGCCTTCCGCATGGTTTCCGGCGTCGTATTCTCATACTGGAACACGCCTGTGTCATGCACCATGCCCACATAGATGGACTTGGCCAATTCCGCGTCCAGACGGTCCTTCTCCACAAGGTCATAGATCAGTTCGCACGCAGATCCCACCTTCGGATTCACGTAATTCAGATCCCCGCAGCCGTTCGCGTTCGTCACGTGATGATCCACGTTGATGATCTTTCCGGCGCCGTTTGCATACTTTGCCGCAAGGCCCGTGCGTTCCAGATTGCAATCCAGAACGAACAGCACGTCAAACGGAGCTTCCTCCGGGAAATCCGTGATGATCTCATCGTAACCCGCCAGCTCCGCAAACACGGGATCCGGCTCCTCAAGAAACGTAAAAACCTCTGCGTCCTTAAGGTTATTCTTCAAATAATACCACATGGCAAGACATGCGCCAACGCAGTCGCCGTCGGGCTTTTGATGTCCCGTAATGGCAATGCGCCGCGCGTTTGAACATTCTTTTAATAAATCTAATTCCATATTTCCAAAAACCCCTTACTATCCTTGAACCCCAAGTGCTTACTGCTCATCCTCCGCGTCATCTTCTTCGGCGTCATCCCCGTCAAACGCTTCGTCATCGAACTCCTCATCCAACGCTTCCGCCTCATCGCCGCGAAGCCTTGCGTTCTCGCGATCCTGCGCCATGACTTCGTCAATCTTATGTGACATGTCAACGCCATATGCGATGGACTGATCCATCAAAAACTTGATCTCCGGCGTATTGCGCAGATTGATGGTATGCGCGAGCTGTCTGCGGATGTAACCCATGGCGGAATTTAATCCCTCAATGGTCTTCTTGCAGGCATCCTCCCCTCCAAGCACGCTGATCCATGCCTTGCAGCTCTTTAAGTCAGGAGCTACTTCCACGGCCACCACGCTTGTCCAGGGACTGATCCTGGGATCCTTTATTTCCTTGCGGATGATCTCCGCAAGGACCTTTTGAACCTCCCCGTTAATACGGGTATTCTTAATACTGTTTTTTCTCATAATTCTCCTAACTATCTTGAAGGTACCATTCACAGAAGGCATCTTCCCGCAAGCGGGCTCCTCCTTCTGCCATGACTACCTAGGCACCTCTACCATGATATAAGCCTCTACGATATCCAGCTCCTGCATCTGATCGAAGCCTTCGAATACGAGACCGCACTCGAATCCGGCCTTCACTTCCTTCACGTCGTCCTTGAAACGCTTCAGGGAAGCCAGCTTGCCCTCGTAAATCTGCTCGCCCTCACGGGTAATGCGAACCTTGCAGTCTCTCTGGAACGTGCCATCCAGCACGTAGGAACCTGCAATGTTTCCGATGGCGGACGCGCGGAAGATCTGACGAACCTCTGCATGACCGATGACCTTCTCCTCGAAAATGGGATCCAGCATGCCCTTCATGGCTGCCTCGATGTCCTCGATTGCCTGATAAATTACCTTATAGAGACGAACGTCAACGCCCTCTCTCTCAGCCGTAGCCTTTGCAACTGCATCAGGACGTACGTTAAATCCAATGATGATCGCGTTGGAAGCACTTGCCAGTACCACGTCGGACTCATTGATGGCACCTACGCCGCCGTGAATGCACTTAACAACCACTTCTTCGTTAGAGAGCTTCAAAAGGGAAGTCTTCACGGCCTCCACGCTACCCTGAACGTCAGCCTTAACGATCAGGTTGAGTTCCTTAAGGTTGCCCTCCTTGATCTGCGAGAACAGATCATCCAGGGACATCTTGCTCTTGGTCTCCTCAAGCATCTTCTCTTTGTTCTGTGCAAGATAAGTATCAGCGTAGCTCTTCGCCGTCTTGTCGCTGTCATGTGCAAGGAATACCTCGCCTGCGCTGGGAACGTCGCTAAGACCCAGGATCTCAACAGGAGTGGAAGGACCTGCCTCCTTCACGCGTCTGCCCTTGTCATCCACCATGGCTCTCACCTTACCGTGAGCAGCGCCTGCAGAGATAAAGTCGCCAACGTGAAGCGTACCCTTCTGTACCAGAACGGTTGCAACGGGGCCGCGTCCCTTATCCAGCTCAGCCTCGATCACGAGACCTCTTGCCTTTCTGTTCGGATTAGCCTTCAGCTCCAGAATATCTGCGGTGAGAAGGATGGTCTCCAACAGATCCTCAATACCCTGTCCGGACTTTGCGGACACGGGAACAAACTCAGTGTTTCCGCCCCAGTCGGTAGCAACCAGCTCATACTCGGTGAGCTCCTGCTTAACGCGCTCGATGTTTGCGGAGGGCTTATCAATCTTGTTTACGGCAACGATGATCTCAATGCCTGCTGCCTTCGCATGGTTGATTGCCTCGATTGTCTGAGGCATTACGCCGTCGTCTGCAGCCACCACAAGGATCGCGATGTCGGTGGAGTTAGCGCCACGCATACGCATTGCGGTAAATGCTTCATGTCCGGGCGTGTCAAGGAAGGTAATGTTTCTTCCGTCCAAGGTAACGGTGTACGCACCAATGTGCTGCGTGATTCCGCCTGCCTCGCCCTTCGTTACGTTCGTCTTACGGATCGCATCCAGCAGGGAGGTTTTACCATGGTCAACGTGACCCATAACGCAGATTACGGGAGGTCTTTCCTTGAGATCCTTCTCGTCCTCCTCATCCTCCTTTAGGAGTTCTTCGATCACGTCTACCTTGACTTCCTTCTCGCAGAGGATTTCATATTCCATGGCGAGTTCCTCAGCCTCTTCATAAGAAATCTCCTGGTTCACGGTCACGATCTTACCCTGCATGAAAAGCTTCTTGATCAAGGCTGCGGGCTGCTGCTTCATCTTATCCGCAAGATCCTTGATGGTAATGGTCTCGGGCAGGGTGATCACCTTGATCACTTCCTCCACCACTTCCTCTTTCTTCTTTTCAGGCTTTATGAAGCGGCCGGGCTTGTTCTTTGCAGCCTCGTCCTCCTCATACATGTAATCCTTCTTGTTTCTCTTATCTTTCTCCTGGGAGAACCTTCTCTTGTCCTCCTCGCGCTTCTTTTCCATGTCCTTTGCCGGCGCGGAATCGCCACCAAAATTGTTCTTTCCGGGTCTTCCGTCACGACCGCCAAACTGGCCGCCCTGACCGGGTCTTCCCTGACCGTCACGGCCGCCGAAGCCACCACGGCCGTCACGGCTACCGCCCTGATACTGACCAGTTCTTCCCTGGCCGTCGCGGTTGCCAAAACCACCTTGGCCGCCCTGGCGGTTGAAACCGCCCTGGCCGTCGCGGTTATACTGTCCCTGACCGCCCTGACGGTTGAAGCCGCCCTGGCCGTCGCGGTTGTACTGCCCCTGACCGCCCTGACGGTTAAAGCCGCCCTGGCCGTCACGATTGTAGCCGCCCTGACCGCCCTGACGGTTGAAGCCGCCCTGGCCGTCACGATTGTACTGTCCCTGGCCGCCCTGACGATTGAAGCCGCCCTGGCCGTCACGATTATACTGTCCCTGACCACCCTGACGAGGCGCACCATCCCTGGGGCCTGCGGGAGCACCGCTTCTCACCTGTCCCTCACGGTTCACAGGCTGATTGCCCTGCAAAGGACGCTTCTCCGAAGCTACAGGCGTCTTATTCTCCTGTGGCGTCGCGGGAACTGCCGGTGCGGGCGTCTTATTCTCTTGAGGCACCGTCACCTCAGGCGTAACGTTCACTGCCGGAGTCTCCTTAACGGGTGCTACGTTTACCTGCGGCTCTTCCTTCTTCTCAGGCACGGGATTCACGCGCTTAGGCTGCTGAACGTTCCCCGGAACCATCTGCACGCTGGGCGTGGGAGACGGAGGGGTCAGCGGCTTAATGGGCGTACGGGGCGCCTGCTGCTGAGGTCTGCCATTATTATATCCCTGATTGCCATACCCAGGTCTGCCATTGTTTCCACCCTGAGGGCGTCCCTGCTGCGCGGGCGCGCCGGGGCGCTGACCCTGCTGGCCTCTGGCATTCTGCTGATTGTTGACAATGATGATGGTTTTCTTCTTCTTGGGCATTGCAGACTGTGCATTTCCCTGTGCAGGCTTTGCTGCATTCTCGGGTGCAGCCTTAGGCTCCTCTGCCTTTGCTGCGGGTGCACTTTCCTCTGCCTTGGGTGCCTCCTTCTTGGGCGCTGCCTCTGCGGGCTTTACGGTCTCTGCCTTTGCAGCCGGCTCAGCCTTCTTTACGTCCTCTGCCTTTGCAGCCGGCTCAGCCTTCTTTGCATTGTCGGCACTCTTCTCCTTCGCGCCGCCAAAGGCTGCCCTCACCATCTGCTCCTCCTTGGGATCAAGGCCGCTGGATGCCGTCTTCCCCTCGATTCCTTTTCCGGCAAGGAACTGCAACAGCTCTTTATTCTCCATCTTTAACTCTTTTGCGAGTTCATGTATCCTGATTTTTGCCATCCTAACTATTTTCTCCTTTCCAAGCTCATCTTGGGCCCTACTTCTCCATTTCAAGTTGCTTTTTTATGGCAGTAGCCAATCCAACCTCGCACACCGCCACTGAAGATCTCAGGTCCTTTCCGATTGCCCGGCCTAAATCTTCCTTCTTCCCGTACAGATACACGGGAACGGCATAAAAAGCACATTTGTCAGTAAAAAGCTTCTTTGTGTTGTCGGATGCGTCTTCGGAAACCAATACCAAATTGGCCGTCCGCTTCTTGACTGCCTCCAGCGTCTGATACTCACCGCTGACCACGTTACCGCTCTTCATCGCAATTCCCAAAAGGGAATAAATCTTATTCGGAACTCCCATTTGCGAACTCCCTTTCCAGAGCGTCATACACTTCCGCGGGAATGCTCATCTTAAAGGATCTCTCCAATCCCTTATTCTTTCTGGCCTTCTGCAGACAAGTCATGCTCTTACATAGATATGCGCCCCGTCCGTTTTTCTTTCCGGTAAGATCAAGACAGATTTCCTCACCTTCCGTTTTCAGAACGCGCATCATTTCTTTTTTGCTTTTCATTTCTCCGCAGCCAACACACTGTCTCAGTGGAAGCTTTTTTGTCATGCTTTACTCTACCTCTCCTTACTTAATCACGTCATATGGGAATCCGATGCCATCTTATTGCTCCGTGAAGTTTCCTTCTTCACCCTCGTATCCCTCATACTCCTCATAATCTTCATCATCCAGATAATCCTCATAACGGAATCCGGGAGCATCCTTCGCCTGGGTCTCAGACTTGATGTCGATCTTATAACCGGTCAGCCTTGCCGCAAGTCTTGCGTTCTGGCCTTCCTTACCAATTGCCAGGGAAAGCTGATAATCAGGTACGACAACCTTTGCCGTCTTCTCCTCAGGATCTGCGAACACTGCTACGATCTTTGCGGGAGACAATGCGTTCTGGATCAGGTTACCAGGGTTCTCATCCCAGTTCACCACGTCGATCTTTTCACCGCGAAGCTCTTCCACAATGGCATTTACTCTTGCACCGTTCATGCCGACGCAAGCGCCAACCGCGTCTACGTCAGGATTGTTGGACCAAACCGCGATCTTGGTACGGCTTCCTGCCTCACGGGCAATGCTCTTAATCTCAACGGTGCCGTCCTTGATCTCCGTAACCTCTGCCTCAAACAGACGCTTTACCAGTTCCGGATGCGTGCGGCTAACGCTGATGCGGGGTCCCTTAGGGGTATTCTTTACTTCATGCACGTAAACCTTGATGCGCTCCGTGGGACGGAATACCTCGCCCTTCACCTGCTCAGCCTCGGTGAGCAGCGCGTCTGCCTTGCCAAGGTTAATGCTGATGTTCTTGCCAACATAACGCTGAACGATACCCGTTACCACGTCACGCTCCTTCTCAAAGTACTGATTATAGATGACACTGCGCTCTTCCTCGCGGATCTTCTGCAGAATGACGTTCTTTGCATTCTGTGTTGCAATTCGGCCAAACTCCTTAGACTTGATCTCCACGTGGATTACGTCGCCCACGGAGGCCTTCGAAGAAATCTTCTGAGCATCATCCAAGCTGATCTGAAGCACGGGATCTTCCACGTCGTCAGCAGTGGGAACCACTTCCTTCTCAGCATAAACCAAAAAGTCGCAGGTATCGCGATCGATCTCAACCTTCACGTTGTCTGCCTTGCCAAAATGGTTCTTGCAGGCCGTGAGCAATGAGTTTTCGATTGCCTCGAACAGCGTCTCTTTGCTGATCTCCTTCTCCTTCTCCAAAATATCAAGTGCCTCCATTAATTCCTTGTTCATCATATCCTCCATTTCCGGCATTCCGCCTTAATTTATCTATCTTTGAAACACGTTATTTGCGTTTTTCATTCCTTCCATGCCCATTGCTTGCCGCTTACCGCTTCTAAGTTCTAAAAGTCAAGTGCCAGTCGGATCAATGCAATGTTGCTTCTCTCAAACGTTTTAAGCGTACCGCTCTCAGGCTTTTCTGCCTCTGCGCCTTCGCGGATCGTGACGGTCTTCTCGTCAAAGCCTTCCAGAATGCCGCTGAATTCCTTTTGCTTGTTCTTCTCATCCACTGCCTTAAACAGCTTGACTTCCACTTCCTGACCAATGCTCTTTTGCAGATGCCTGTCCTTCTTCAATGTCCGTCCAAGTCCCGGACTTGAAACCTCCAGAATATAAGCATCCGGAATCGGATCTGCTACGTCCAGGGCGTCTGAGAATGCACGGCTCACCGTCTCACAATCATTGATGTTCACGCCCTCAGGCTTATCAATATAGGCCCTCAGGTAATAGTCGCTGCCTTCCTTTACGTACTCCACGTCATAAATCTCGATCCCGAGCTTTTCGACAATGGGGACTAACAGTTCCTCAGCCTTTGCCTCGTATGTTTCTCGCTTTGACATGCTTCCTCCTAAACATTTCCTAACGTCCTTAGGAAATCTTCCCTAACATAAGATTAAGAGTGGCTCGCGCCACTCTTAATCTAGTAAACATTATTGATCGTAAGTAAGTATAAGCCTGCAATGGGCAAAAGTCAAGGGGTGAATCACAAAAACTTCTATAATCTATGCCTTTTCGCAATTATTTGATTACTTCCGGATAAACCTTTGCGTTTGTGTAAACAACGTAGTCGGTCACAAGGCTGTTTTCCACTGTCTTTCCAAGCGTCGTGTTGATCAGCTCGGCCTGCAGGTAAACGCGATAGTTCGCGTATTCCTTAAAGCCCGCGCCCGTCTTTGCGCTAAAGGAAATATCAAAATCATAATATCCCTTGCTCAAATGGCAGTCAGCACTGTTCGCCTCATATACCAGTTTTCCGGGGCCACTCAACGAGCTGTTCAAAGTAAACGTCGCACCCCCAGATTTCACGGGAGTAAACGAAGCATAGTTGGCAATGGTTGCTATGTCTACATAATCCACGCTATCCACTACTCCGCCGTCAAAGGTATCCGTCTTCTTTCTCATGGTGATGGTCAGCCTTATCTTGTCACCCGTCGAATAATTGTCTAATACGCCCACGTTATAGGAAGCCTTCGTATTGATTGGCATCCAGGCCAATTTGGACGTCCTTCCGTTGACGCCCGCACGGGACTTGTTTCCGCTCTGCTCTCCCTCTTTGTCATTTATGTCCAGGTCATCCGTTACGTAGTAATTCAAAAGCGCCTTATTCACAGATTCTCTGTAGTAGTAATGCCAGTCCTTTGCAAAAGCCTTGGTCATGCTCGAATATGCCAATCCGGCCGTATTATAAGCCAGATTCGAACTTGCCGCCACGTTCGTACCGACGTTATCCTCTCCGGCGCCGCGCTCCGGGAAACCTTTCGCCAGTTCTGCGGGAGTATCATTATAATCCATGATGACTTTCCCGTATACCGTTACGGCCTGATCTCCGGTGCATTCAAGAAGCGTACTCATGATGTCTGTCGTGGGAACTAATATATAATCATTTCCCTTTACAATGGCATTATTATTGACTGCAGTTCCCATTCCTTCTTGCGTCGGATCTTGATTTGCATACGCATTCGTAGTGTACCCATAGTAAGCCGATATGCCCGACTGCGGGAGTCCATTGTCCGTAATCGTACTCGTCATTTTTCCGCCGCTTTCGTACTTGTTAAGAGCGATCTTGAAAGCATGATACAGCTTCGATCCCGACTCCGTTAGGTATTGTTTTGCCACGGGGTTCGTAATCCTGATCGACGTTACGGCTTCTACCGTAAGCGTATTGTTGGTTCCATCAATCAATTGCGTTCCAGGTCCAACCTCATATTTCACGGTCGTATCCTGTTCGTACAGATCCGCAATCAGCATGTTAAAGTTCTTATAATGACCCTTTACGATCTTCGCCGTTTTGCTTCCGCTAGTCGTTCCGCTGATGGTTTCCGACGGTGCTACGGAGAAATAATATAGCTGATTCGTATATCCGGTCGGTTTCGGAACTCTTATGCTGATATAATAATCTTCCTGAAAATCCTCCGAAATCGTAAAGTCATAAGTTCCGTTACCGGCCTCTACGTATTCGTAATACTTCTTTACGCCGTTATCCACATAGCACAGCGAGTAATTTGCAGGAACTTCATTGCCCGTCACGGAAATCTCATTATATTTTCCATGTCCGGCATTCGCCGTCCTCGTTATGCTTTGAGCCAGAATGTCCTTGAAAGGCTTTGCTGCAAAGAGCCGGCTAACTCCATTACTGTCACTGTACGTAAAACGGTCAAAGTCAACCTTCCACCCGCCATTTCCATCCGACAATGCAGTAAAGTTGGATGCTGCCACGGAATATACCTTATCCGCATTACCATTGGGATCTACCAACATCATAAACGACTGATCCGGCAACTTATAACTGTTTGGCTGCGTAACGTAGGACATCGTCTTTGCAAAGTTCCAATTCAAATTTCCCGTATCCAGCAAAAGCTGAATGTCCTCTGCGTCATACTCGAACCGAACGTACTGCGTAAACCATGTCTCCAAACTGTCAATGTGCGTTCCACCGTCATCCAGCAAGTCTTCATAATCCGATGACGCAAACACGTTTGACGCATTGTATTGAACGGAATCGGTACCAGTAAGCGCCGTCGTATAGAATTTGTAAGTCATCTGCTTAATGGTATAAACCGGTACGTACAAGTGGTAAGCAATCTTATCTGTATCCAACGGATCCTTGAACTGCACGTCTACAAGCGTAAAGCAATTATCTACGTTACTGTTTGAATCCGCATACGCACCATTCAGGGAAAAGACTCCGTCTTCATAATCGAGTCCCGGAGTACTCGTCAAAACTTCGAATTCCGAAGAAGTCGTATTATACTGACACTTTTTCACAACAATGTCATAATAGTCGTTCGACTCATCATCCGAAGCATAGTTTGTGGTGGTATTGGTTACCAACTGAACGTAGCGGTTGATGAGATTTGTTGTCTCGTCATCGTCCGTATTCGCAATGACAACCACAGGGAAATCAATGGATTTATTCCACTTTGATCCCCTTTCCGTCTTAAATGTCGAAATGCGGTCTCCGTCTTCCGTCGCCTGGCGCTGCATGTAATACTCAATCTTGTTGTCACCGCTGATCTTCGCGTCATCCGTGCCATTAAAGGCGCCAAACGTGGTATAGCGGCGCGTATTGCTCACGTCGCTTATGTCCGCAAAGATCTTAGCCGTCATGGTTTTGTCTGCGGTTCCAAAGCCGGAACCGCTGATGGAAGAGCCATATAACACGGCGCCGTCACCGGAAATGATTACGCTTCCGCCAAGGGAGGCCTGAGGATTCACGTTGACGTAAGGGTATTTCGGCATGTCCACGTGGGTTGACGCGTCATAGTTCAATCCAGACAGAGTAGCATTTTGCTCCGTCATAAGCTCACTCTTTCCCATGTAATCAGCAAACACGAAGGAAGTTTTCGTATTGGCCTGATTCTTTTCAACGGTCCAGTTACCGATATTCTTTTCATAGCCGACGCCATAGATCGCCATGCCCGTAAACTGAATGGTCGTAGCTGAATCATTCCCGTCCATCCAGCCTACCCACGCACCCATTCTTTCACTCGGGCTCGTTACGTTGTCAAGCTTAATGTTGTAGCCAAGGATCTTATTATCCGCTTTCTTCGCTATGCCGCCGATGGCACCGCCCGCGTAATCCGTGGTCCCGGGTTGACCGATCACACAATCTTCCACCGAACTGTCGTGGATGTAACAGGTAATGCTCTGCTGGATTGAATTACAATACCCGACCAAGCCGCCGGAATATCCGGCATTATTTGAAAGGATATTGTAATTGGAAACCTTGCATTCGCTAATAATAATGTTGGCATCATCCTTATTCGTACTTTTTCTGGTATAAACCAGGCCGTTACCAACCAGACCGCCGGCATAACCTCCACCCGTTATGGTATTCTTTTCGGATCCGCCGTCAACTACGCACTTATCCAACTCTATGCGATACGGAACCCAGTTACTTCCAGTCCATTTACCGCCATAAATACCGCCCGCCATGTTACCCACAATATTTAAGTTTTCCACTAAACAGTTTTTGAACATTGCAACGGCAGCGGAGCTTTTTTCACTTTGCGGCTGCATTACGCCGATAATTCCGCCGCAAATTCCGGTATTGGCATTTCCGATCGTTGTTCCAGAAGCATCACTTGACGTAACCTCTACGTCATATGCTTCAAATCCATGCCCCGAAAAGCCAACAGCGCCGCCAACTGATACATAGAATTGCTGCGTATCGTTACCAAAGGAGAACGACTTGATGGTGATGACTGACCTATCGTTTAGATTCTGATTGTTCGCACCTGCTGCCGTTCCATATACAACGACCTTTCCTTGCTTTACCTTTCCCACAAATGCACCCATTGCATTTCTGGGATTATTATTTACCTGTGAGGCCGCCATCTTAAGAGTTATCGCATTCGCACTGCATTGCGTAATGGTCACGTTAAGGCTGGGCGTATCATTACCGGAATGAGCAAGCAGACCGCCAACGTAATTTGATCCATTTAAGATCATATTATCCAATATGATATTGTTGAAATTGATGGCCTGATTGCCTATGCTCCAGCCACAAACGCCGCCGGTACTGTGCCATATTAATAGCGTATCCTTGTTCGGAACGCCCTTATATTCTTTGTCTGCAGCGGAATAATCATTGTTGAACATCGCCGTCTTTACGGAACCTGTCAAAGTAAAATCATAAAACTTTCCGCCGCTCTTCATGATAACGCTGTCGAAGAGACCTACTCCGTGGCAGGCGGTTTGTGTATCGATGTTATAGGCCACCGTTCCACTGCTTAAGGCCTGGCTTGCTCCTGAATGAAGCACGTTAAAATAGTTGTCAACAAAGAACTTATTGAGATAAATGTCTTCGTCTATCGTTAGGCCGTTACCGTCAAAAACGTTAAGCTTTATGCCATACTTATCTGTTTTGTCAGCTGCGGTGTTATAAATACCTACGGATCCCAAGCCGCGGAAACTGTCAGGAAGCTGATACGTGCCGCTGCCCGTCAGATTGACGTTATAGAATCCTTCCGTACTTGTCACGCAACGCGCCGGGTAATCATCTATAATCTCTCCAATTGTAGTTATGGTTGTAGCGGTTCTCACGAAAAGATCCAGTTTGTTTCCGGGATCAACCGACGTACTACTGGAGCCATATTTATAAGCGCAAAAAATATCACCGGAAGTTGTGCTGCCTTTACCATAGTTTATGTATTTTGGCGTAGCTTGCGAAGCATCGCAAATCAGCCAATACCCGTTCTCCTTTCTTACAGTAAACGTATATGGGCTGTCCGTATACAGAAGATTTCCTCTGTCATCGTTTTTATACGTGCTCTTGATATATTGTTTGTTATCCTCCGTTCCAAACCATAACTGGTACTGATTTTCACCAACCTTTGTAAAATGAATGACCGTTGCCTCACTTAAATCATTTGTTCCCTTAAGCACCTGATCTCTATTCGCAATACCAGTAATTATTTCGCCTAACAGATATCGATAATCATATCGCGTGCCTCGGATCAGCAGTTCCTGTCCGTCCGCAATTTCATCCCCCGTAAACTTACTCTCCGAATAAGTCGTTTCCGATTCCGTTTCAGCATGCGTTTCGCCCACCGTATACCATCTAATAATATACGGAATTGCCGTATTTAAAGCATTATCTTTAACCGCAAGGTCATTATAATCACTGACTTGCGTCTTGTCGGAATCCGTCGTTCCGACGTTGCTATAATTTGCAACGTGGTTCATGCCATATATGCTGCCATCATTCGTTCCATAAGACAATGACTTATTATAATTGCCACTGGAAGTCGTTGCAGTACCTGCGCACGACTGCGTGATCAGCGACAGAATAAACAACGCCTGTGCATTGGGAACGTCAATGTTTCCGTCCGCATTGCTTTTCGCCACGGCAGTCACGTCGAGCTTGTTCTCATCACTCTTGTTGACGTCAGCGATGGTATAGTGTTTGGTACCGTTCTTAAGCGTATGCACGTTACCACTTCTGGAAGTGCCGGCATCATCATGATATTTATTATCCTCAGTAACGGAAAACCTGCCCGTAGTACCTTTTACGGCGTCGGTCTCAGTTTCATTGATTGCATAGCCATTGATGACGCGTCCTACGATCGGATTGACGTAAATCGCCTCTTTTGCGGTTCCTGCGGCCAGATTATTATTTGAATAGGTCGTCGATCCACTTTTGTAATAAACGGTCAAATGAGAATTATTCGCACGGCAAACGCTTGCATTTTCAACGGTATCCATGGCCGTCATGTTTTTAAAAATAAGTCCGCCGTATACTATAACGCCCACATAACCACCAACGGGAACAATTGTTCCGCTCGTCCCCGCAAGCGTGATCAGCGTCTGTTGCGTGTCATTTCCAACTTTGTACTGATAATCCACGTAACTGTTGTCAATGATATTGTCTCCGCCCATGATCTCGCCGATGATGCCGCCATAATACTTACACTGCGAAGCATATCCGAAATATGCGTCTGAAGTACTGTTTTGGTTCTGTGACAGCGAGATTTCCTCGTTCGCCACGACAACGTTCAGATTCTTGACCACGCATCCGTTGGAAACATTGATAAACGGCGTGTCACTCTTGTTCGTTATCGTATTCTCATTTCCGATAATGACGCCCCTAAATGCATAGTTTGCCTGCGTTCCGCCTAAGCCATCATACATAGTGCCTATTTCCAGATCTTTGCCAATAACATAATACGCGCTGGCAAGATATAGGCGGATTGTGTCATTTGTCCAATCCGTAAATCCGGTTGCGCTGTACTTCGTGGCGTCTCCGTCCTTCGGAGCGTACAAGACGTGATCCGTTTTGTTTTCGCACCATCTGTCGCCGCGCGCAGTTTCTGCTAAGGAATCATAATCGGATGCATTCTTGGGAAGATTAATGCTGGGGATTCCCTGTCCTCCCTGCGCGATAAAGAGCGCGATCATTTCCAGCATTCCGTCCTTGTCAATGACGTAAGGGTCATTATACGTACCACATCCCTGAGTCAAGCCATCTTCGGAAATAACGTTCACCTTCAGTTCTCTCTGGAAGCAGTCGGTAACTGGATCCTTTGTGGAATTATAAGGCGTAGCCACGTAAGGAAGGAAGCCTGTAGCAAAGTTGTGTTCCGCGTCAGTACCGTTCTCAGGATTTACGTACCAACGTTTTTCACCGGAATACTTAAGCTCTTGCCCCGCATACTCTGCAGACTGACTTACTTCCCAACCGTAGGTAACGTACCTTTCTCCGTTCGTTCCGTCACCCCAGTCCTGCGCGTAGGTGTAATTATACTCCAAGGTCGCGCCCTGATCCGTATAGATGGAATTGAGCAATGTAGCGCTGGAGAAAATGGAGCGCGTAGTGCCATAAGCCGCGTCCATCCCTGCATTTCCTGATAGCGCCGTCGTTCTGGAATCCAGCCGGATCTTAGAAAACTCTATTTTCAGTTTCTGTCCATTTGCGGAACCGATCAAACTCGAAGCAACGATTGCTCCCGCCAGGTACTTTTCTCCAGTTTCCGTGGACGTGTACACGTTTTTAAGAATGAGCTCTGGACGATCAACCAACGAGGAATCGCGGACAATGTTATTGATCAAGAGATATCCACTATTGTACACCACGTTTCCCGTCGTCTTGGGCGTAATGCCGGCAAGCTTGATCGAGGAGCTGTCTCCGCTTCTAACGATGCCCTTCATCGTTTTGCTGATGAGCACGCCGCTGTATCCATTGGCTGCACTGTTAGAAGAACCCGCCAGTTCAAGGAAGGTTCCCTTAAGGACAAGATTTCCATTGATGGCGATCGTCTTTCCGACGGGAAGATTCATAAACAGACCGGAATGCATCAAATAATGCTGATTGGACGCGCCGGGATCACGAACGTAACCATCCGTCGCCACATTGGTAAATACGTTCTCCGCCGTCGCATAAATTCCGCTATAGTCGAAGGTCAGCGTCATGTTGCCAATTGTGGTATTGTCAGCAGTTGCAATGGGATAGAAGGAAAGTCCCGTCATGTCGGCCGTGCCGCTAAACACGTTGGAAAAGCTCGACCCAAATTCATTTGCAACATTAGGGGCAGCATATTTCTTAACGCTCCAAAGAAACAGTTTTTGACCTGCGTCGCTGGTTTGCATTACGTCCAGATTATAATAATATCTCGTCTTGGCATTCGCGTACTTGGCATTGCCAAGAGCCGCGGAGGAAGCATTCGTCAGCTGATTCTGGTAGGTGCCGGTGATCGTCATCTTCGCTTCCGTGCCAGACCTGTCACCATTCATGTTGATGGAAACAACGCCCGTGCCTTTACCACCGTTTATAAGCGCATTTCCGTCAGCGGAATATGCGGCAAGCTCATCATACACGCCAAGGGCGGCAGGAAGCGTAATGCCCGAGCCAACTAATTCGTACCCCGCGTTCAACACGTTCAGGTATAATCCGTCATCTCCGTTATATGCCTTATTGACAAGCATGCCAAGGGAAGTCCCTGCACCTGTCGTCATGGACATTTCTGTAATGTTTAGGGAATCCACGATCCATTTTCCCGTGGCACCGTAACAGATGACGCCAACGTTACCTGTCGTTGCAACGTTATTCCCGGCCACGTTATTAATCTTACTGTTCCCCTTCACGGTAAGTCCGTCAATCGTGGTGGTCGTATTGTACCACGCATAGCCAAGGAAACCGCCTCCCGCCGAGTTCGAGGCATTTCCGATTTCACACCCGTCAAACTCTAAGTTTTTGACGTTGATCAATCTTTCAGAGTATTTACCATCGCTTATGACGTATCCGATCAAGCCGCCGCCATTGCCGTCGGCACCAACGCTCGTAACTCCGGAAATATCCGTCTTCATGCCGACGGTCAATTTATCTCCTGCATTTTGGGCAATATTGACGGTGATCTTTTTGGAGGTAACTTTACCGATCGCGCCTCCGTATACAACCCATGCATCATGGTGACCACTCAGGTTGATGGCTGGAGATGCAACGGAAGTTCCGATGATCGCAATGGTGCCATTGTTATCAGAATTTCCCGCAGAGCAATTGTCAACGAAGCCGATGAAGCCACCAATATTCTTTCCCAATTCCTTGGTTCCCGCCGCATCCGCGCCCTCATGATAGTTAACCGTCTGGCTTGCCGTAACGTTATTTAACGTAACGCTTCCGTGAGCGCGCGCGGCAATGCCGCCAATGTTCATGCCGTCAGGACCGGCGTTATGAACGTTCACGGTTCCATCCACCGTCAGGGAATTTACGGTACCTGCAGTCGTTCCGTTTCCGATCACGGAAAAGAGTCCATTGTAACGGTGACGATAGATCAGGCCGGAGCCCTCACCGCTCGCCGCACTTGAACCATCAGCACCAATGCCGTAAGACTCTCCAATGGCAAGCGTAATGGTTTTCCCGCCGCCATTCAGCGTTCCGGTAAAGGTACCAACCCCGCCGATGCTGCTTGCGGAAATCTGGGTACTTCCGTCTCTCATGAATCCGTTAATTCCGGTGCCGGCCAGACTTACGTCATTCGTCAAAGTGATTGTAGATGCAAGGACGCCGTCCCTGGTATTTGCTGCGCCGGCCGTAAACAGCAGGCAATCATAACTACTGCCCTGATTCAGCATTGCGTTCAGTGCCGTCTTAGCAAAATCAGCCGTATTGCCAATGGAGGTGGTCGCCGCGGTAAGGGTAACCGTATGGTTCGTCCCGTCAAACGTCACAAGTCCTGCATCTTCCAGGTTATTTACGGTCGCACCGTCAGTGCTGACCATTCTGACAACCTCTCCCCAAGTGCCAAGGTCATCCGCGATGGCGCCGCTACTGCGAACGTATCTCCATCCGGTTCCGTATGCTGCTGTTCCATCCGCCGTGGAACCATCTCCCAATGCATAAACAAGCACGTTGTCGTTATAGCCAACCAGCTGGCCGTAGGAGGTGTTCACGGTGTCAGAGTATCCGCCATAGGGCTTGGCCGCTGACAGATTGGTCTTTCCGCTCAGCCTGAGGACGCCATTCTGGAAGGTGCCTACGATGCCGCCGCCCCTGTAAGTTTCTGATCCGGTGTTCAGCGTAAAGCTGCCGAGATCCACAAGCACGCCGTTCTGAGTGGTCCCTTCCGTCTTTGCCGTGGCACCTACAAGACCGCCAAAGTAAGCATAGGAAGTGAGGTCACAGTCACTGCTTCTCTTGTTCGTTCCCGTCGCAGTTACGCTTACGCCGTCTGTCTTCACGTATGCGGCAGACTCCACGTATCCGATCGCGCCGCCAAAAGCTGCGAAGGAATCGTTTGAATTCGCCGAAACGCTTAGCCCATCCAGGAACAGCGTATTCTTTAGATCATTCGTAACGTATTTGCCAATGACGCCTCCAAAGAATCCGGTTTCGTCATAATTATGTGTATCGCCGCTTACGCCCGAGGTTGTGGTGAGGGTGGTTGCAGCCGTATTCTTGATCGTCATCGCGGTCGCCTGCAAAGGATCACCCGTCGCCGTATTCTCGAGCACGCCAAAGAGACCGCCGCAGTTCGTACCGTAAACCGTAGCCGTCACGTCATAATTCGCCAGATCAAATTCGTTCGTTGGATTCTCGTTCAGATAATAGCCAAACAGACCGCCCGCGCCGTTTACGCCCGTAACGCTTCCCCGAGCGGGAAACACGGTTGCCGCAGCGCCGCCCACCTGCGCATTGTTCGCAAAAGCAATCGTCGCAGAGGAAGAGAGCTTTCCAACCAGTCCTCCGGCATAACCGCTTCCCGCGGCCGTGCCGTTTGCAATTACGCTTTTCGAAGCGGAAGCCCCTGGCATTTCGCTAATACTCAGCGTCGCATTGCCTTCCATGGAACCGATCAGACCGCCGGCATTTCCGCTTCCGGAAGTGATCGAATAAGCACTGGAAGTCTCGGAATAGGACAGATTTAAGACGGAACCCGCACCCATCTTACCGCAAATGGCTCCCACGTCCGCCACTTCGTCCGTCTGTCCGGTAGCCGCATTGGAGACCACGTTTGCTCCAGATTTATTTGCATAGGTCAGATTGACCGTAACGCCGTTTCTAATCTCTCCGATCACGCCGGAGTAGGTATTTGTGCTGTCTGCCACTAACTCAACGTTCCAAGTCGTCGCCACGGTCTCGGCAAGAGGCGCAGAAACGTGGTTCGCAAAGATGGGCTGTCCCGCATCGTTTGCGACGTCCGCCGTCCTCTTCAGCAGGATTTTGACCGCTGATCCGTCCGTCGTACTAAGGATCTGCACGGAAGAACGCACGTCATTGAACAAAGCGCTTCCACCCAGTGAAAACTGAAAATATCCCTGACCGTTATCCGGCACTTTCAGCGTTCCGCCAAAGGGATTGTCACTTGTTCCAAGTCCCGGATATGCCGATCCGAGCACACCCTTCTCTTCCGCCGAGTCCTGCATCAAGACAAGATTCAGCACGTCATTCTTGTGATCAGCCGCGAATGTTGCATCCGTAGCGTAATAATAACAAAAATCAACAAAATCGCTTGTGAAGTTAAAGGTCTGCTCGTTCTTATTTTCAAAATCAGCTTTTTCTGCAGCGCATACGTACTCCGGCAGAATCGGCGGCATCTTGGCAAACTCTTCCGTAAACATCTTTTCCATCAGCCCGTCAATGCCTTGAAGGATCCCATCCAGCGGCGTCCAATCCAATATCATGGCAATCGCCAGAAACAGGCTAAGGAAACGTTTTATTCTATTGATCGTTTTTTTCTTTTTCATAACGTCACCTTATCTTTCTCGCTTCACGCAAGACTATTCCGAAGCAGGAGTAAACGCAACAGCAATAAAATTCGCAGGGGAATTCGTTCCCGTATACGAAACGTCAGGATTCGTCTTGTAAATCTGTAGTTCATATCGGCTAAGCTTCGAGGCATCCACGCTTAGGGATACCTTTTTCCATGCCTTGCCATTGTAAGTGTAATCCGCGGGTGCGGATACGTTGTAGCCCGAAGCCGCGTTAAGGAAGAACGGACTTAATTCCAGCATCGCCGGATCATAGATAACGTCCAAGGTTCCCTTACCGCTTCCGGTAATAACGTAATTGTAGAAATCATAATTTTTCGTCAAATCCTCAATAAAGGATCCCTGCCATCCACTCGCTTCCGCCGTGGATCTGATGGCATACAGCACGCAACTCAGCGTCCCCATGTCGTTAGAAGTCGCCGTCAATCGAATAAAGAAATCCGGTGAAGTGTCAGTTAGTTCCTCGTCAGCGAACTGTGCGGTAAAAATGTCCGTTGACGAAGATCCTCCGGTAAGCATTTGATTACTAAAGGTATGGGCGTAATCCTCACCGCTCGAAAGAAGCTCCCACGCGGGAGAGCTAATCGCGCCGGTACTGTCATCTTCCGTTTTCGCTATGCTGTAGGTACGTCCTTCCAGTAACGCCTTGATGCCAAGATACTCTGCGTTTGAAGCGCCCAGTTCATTCTTCAGCTCCGTCATCGTTTTATAAGTGCCGGAATGCATCACAACGATTTCCGCCGTAAGCGAATAAGCGATGTTTGTGTTGTTTGGCGTATACTGGTCGTTCTGATCATAGTTACAAACCGTGACGTCAAACATCGCGGTATTGATTTTCTTTTCTGACAAAGAAGTTCTCATACAGTTCGATGAGAAGAAATCTCCCTCCGTGGACTTCGTAGTCACGACGCGCTTAACAGACCTAAGTCCCGTATAGGCGGCATAGGTCACAAGAGTTGCTGCGATAAGGAAAACAGTAACAAGCCATATTAAGATCCAATGCTTTTTGATTTTTTTGATCACTGTTTTCATGCGTCTCATACCTCGTCAAACGTCAGGTCCTTCAAAGCTTTATTGGGAATGAAAACTTGCCGACAGATAGATCACGTCCGTCTCTTTGTTGTTGTCAGCCATGTTCCACTTTTCAAATTTCTTAGCCGTGTTGGTATCCAAACCCAATTCAAGAATATAGTAATCAAAGTCTGCGTATTCCGCAGTCACCGTAACCTGGGAATACAGCGGCACCGCATAGATTTCCGGGACGCCGTCGTTGGCTGCAGCGTCATAGGTTTTGTCATAAACCGTGCCGCTTTGCAGTGCAAGCGTTCTGCCATATCTGGCAGCATTTTCGCTGTCAGCATTGATCGTCGTCATCGCAAGCGCGCTTCCATTTTTCTTGTAATAATACTTCGTTGTTTCGTCAGCTGCCAGGTAAATCACGTCAGCCCCTTCAGCCGATGACTCTTCCGTGGCTTTATACAGCGTATAGGTGAAGGGAATGTTTGTTGTATGCGCAAGCTGTATGTCATACTGAACGCCAACGCGCCCCGTGTTTACGCAAAAGACGTATCTCTTGGGAGCGCTCTGTTTTTCTATGTATTCAATGTCAACCTCGCCCAGCACCAAATATTCAATATCTTCCTTATGACCCGCCTTGATGTCCAGGGTCACGGGCGCTTTAACCTTCGTCAGTACCTCCATGCGCACCGAGCTCACAAACCAGGCGTAAACAGGCACGCCAACTATGATCGCAATCGTTAAGGCCATGGCCAAAACAAATTCGATCTTCTGCGCTTTACTGAGACTATGAAATTTTTTCTTCCATCTCTCCAGTTTGTTCAAATCGTCAATCTCCGTCTGCAGTAGTAATACTCATTTTCAGTAACAGATACTCTATTCCGGTACCAATGTCATTGTCAGCGTCATCGTAAGCTCCGCTATAGGAGGAATAAGAATTTCCGATCTTCTGTTCCGTAACTCCCGTAAGCAATGGATCCGTCGTTTCCAGCTTGAAATAATACGTCGGATACGTACACACGTTGTTTAAAACAGCGGTATAGTGCGCCGAACTCACGTCAGTAAAAGGATTTCCAGCCTCCGGATTCGTCGCCGTAACGCTGACCAAATCGCTTAAATGCTCTGGCCATACCCAATAAATCTTGACGTTTGTTGCCGTATTCTTTCCAGTGATTGTTTTTGTAAAAACACGTTTCGCGTCCCCGCCGCAGAGGATCGGGTTGGAATAGATCTCATTGGTCGAATCATAGTTCTGGAAAAACATTACGTGCCCGCGCAAATAATTCTTTAGCAGATCACTGCTGATTTCCGTCATGGTAACATTGTTTCCACTCGTCTCGCTGACGTATCCTACCAGTTCCATCTCAAACTGTAACGTTGCGGAATCAACCAGCGGCGTTACTTCAAAAGAGATGATGCCGGCGGAACCGGGCTTGATTCCCTGGGCGTCCTCACCATAGTTATTAAAGTTCTCGCTTTCTCGCATTTTCCAGGAGATCGTGCCACTTCCAAGGTCACTCCCTATCGCTTCATGATAATCATAATAAGCACCATCCACGGCATCCTGTGAAAAGGAAATGACAAAGGGCGCGCCATCCTTTGCGCTGATGCCCGGCCCTTTTCCCTTGACTACCGTGTTCTTTGCAAACCACGCCATCGTCAGCACGCCAATGAGCACAACAAAGGAAGCTGCCAAAAACAGCACAAGGTTGAACGTGATCTTCTTCCGCTCCAAGAGAAGGGCGGCGCGATCTTTCTTTTCCTCTTCTTCCTTCTTACCCATGATCATTCCTCACAAAGTCAATTTCAAGTTTCCGTGTTTTCCCTTTTCGCAAATGGCTTTCGCCGTTGCTGTCTGCGTTAGTTTCCTAAAACCAGTTTCCTCAATGGGCGCAATACGCCCAAAAAGGGGTTTCAAATATTTATCGGCATTTTTGACAAAAAATAATAGTTTTGCGACTTTAATTCTACACCTTTTCTCATATTTTGTCAAAAAAAAAGCCCGAAAACCCCTCTTGTAAATCGATTCAAGAGATCGTTTTCAGGCATATTTTATAAAATTTTAAGAAATGAAATTCAAAATCCGTGTGAGCCGAAGGTCTACTCCTCACCTTCCAACCGCCACCGTAACTCTAGGCTTCCTCCACACCTTCCAACCGCCACCGTGGCTCTAGGCTTCCTCCACACCTTCCAACTGCCGCCGTAACTCTAGGCTTCCTCCACGGCCGCCTTCATGCTCCTTACGTACGCTGCGAGATCGGGAGCGGCATCCTTTCCCTTTGCGGCAATGATCTTGACAATGGCGCTTCCCACAATGCTGCCGTCGGAGATGGCCGCCATCTTCTTCGCCTGCTCCGGCGTGCTGATGCCAAATCCTACGGCACAGGGAACGTCCGTCACCTCACGGATGCTCTGGACGATTGCTGAAATATCCGTCTTAATCTCACTCCGTACGCCGGTTACGCCCATGGAACTCACGACGTAGATAAAGCCCTTGGCCTCCTTCGCAGTCGTCTGAATGCGGGCTTCCGAAGTCGGCGCGATCATGGAGATTACGGCGACGCCGTGCGCATTTGCTGGTTCATCCATCTCGGCCTTCTCCTCGTAAGGTAGGTCCGGAATGATGATGCCGTCAACGCCAAGCTCCTCACATTTTGCGAAAAACCGGTCATATCCGTAGTGGAACACGGGATTACAGTAGGTCATGAAGCACAGCGGAATCTGGCTCACTTCACGGATGCGGCGCACGATCTCAAACGCCCCGTCCGTCGTCATGCCGCCCTTCAGCGCCCGGATGTTCGCATCCTGGATCACCACGCCCTCTGCCGTGGGATCCGAGAAGGGAATGCCGATCTCGATGAGGTCCGCCCCCGCCTTTTCCATCTCCAGCACAAACTTTACGGTGCTGTCAGCGTCGGGATCTCCCGCCGTAAGGAAGGCGATAAAAGCTTTCCCGTTGTTATTTTCAAACGCCTTATGAATCTTATTGTTTACAAATCTGTTATCTGCCTGCATGTTTTCTATTCCTCCAAACTACTCTCTATCCGCGGCTTCAATCACGCGCGTCGCTGATTGTTTGTCACGGTTATCCTGCCTTGTCATAAGCCGGCGATGCCGCTTATGCCCTCACGTTGCTTAAGTTTCTCACATTCGCCTCGCCTTGTCATAAGCCGTCGGCACTGCTTATGCCCTCACGTTGCTTAAGTTTGTCACGTTCGCCTCGCCTTGTCATAAGCCGGCGATGCCGCTTATGCCCTCACAGCCATTAAGTTTGTCGCGGTCATCCTGCTTAGTCATGAATGTCCACGCCACGATATCTCGCGATTGCAGCCACGTCCTTGTCGCCTCTGCCGGAAATGTTAATGATGATGCTCTCGTCCTTGCTAAAGTCCTTCGCAATTTTCAGCGCGTGTGCAACGGCGTGGGCACTCTCAATGGCACAGATGATGCCTTCCGTGCGGGCCAGATATTCAAAGGCATCTACGGCCTCGTCATCCGTCACGGGCACGTACTGTGCGCGTCCAATGTCATGAAGGTAAGCATGCTCCGGTCCAATGCCGGGATAGTCAAGTCCTGCGGAAATCGAGTAAACAGGAGCAATCTGGCCATACTCATCCTGGCAGAAATAAGACTTCATGCCGTGGAAAATGCCAAGGCTGCCCGTTGCGATGGTTGCAGCGGTGAGCGCCGTGTCCACGCCCTTGCCGGCCGCTTCGCAGCCGATCAGCTTCACGTCCTTGTCTTCGATAAAGTTGTAGAATGCACCCATGGCATTGCTTCCGCCGCCCACACAGGCGATGACTGCCGCCGGAAGCTTGCCCTCCGCCTTTAGGATCTGTTCCTTCATCTCCTTGCTGATCACGCTCTGGAAATCGCGCACGATCATGGGGAAGGGATGAGGTCCCATGACGGAACCAAGGCAGTAATGTGTGTCATTCACGCGATTCGTCCACTCACGCATGGTCTCGTTTACGGCATCCTTCAAGGTCATCGTGCCGCTGGTCACGGGATGCACCTTCGCGCCAAGAAGCTCCATGCGATATACGTTCAGTGCCTGACGGTCCGTGTCCTCCTTGCCCATGAAAATCTCACACTCCATGCCAAGAAGCGCTGCTGCCGTCGCAGTTGCCACTCCGTGCTGACCCGCACCGGTTTCAGCGATCAGTCTCGTCTTACCCATCTTCTTTGCGAGCAGCGCCTGACCCAATACGTTATTGATCTTATGTGAGCCCGTGTGATTTAAATCCTCGCGCTTCAGATAGATCTTGGCGCCGCCCAGATCCTTCGTCATCTTGTCCGCATAGTACAAAAGCGACGGACGCCCGGCATATTCATTAAAGAGTTTCTGAAGCTCCGCGTTGAACTCCGGATCCTTCTTGTAATGCTCATACGCCTCTTCCAATCTGATCAACTCATTCATCAGCGTCTCTGAAATGTACTGCCCGCCATGAATTCCATATCTGCCCTTACTCATCTCTTTGTTCCTTTCTCACCTTAATTTCCATTCCTTGTAATACTGTTTCCATCCTCGCAGGATCAATTTTGCCATTTTTCTTGGCTTTTGTTGCCCGCCATGCCTTAATTCCTGTTTCCCGGCAACAATTTCATCACTTTTCTTGGCTTTTGTTGCCCGCCATGCCTTAATCTTTGATTCCAGGCAACAATTTCATCACTTTTCTTGGCTTTTGTTGCCCGCCATGCCTTAATTCCCGTTTCCCGGCAACAATTTCATCACTTTTCTTGGCTTTTGTTGCCCGCCATGCCTTAATT
>JAEEGL014562294.1_pt1 | contig 75925 bp, 69 predicted proteins | sample 9134231 | NCBI WGS metagenome assembly JAEEGL01 (sample SAMN16246548, study PRJNA631951) | gut metagenome | biome: gut microbiome; feature: rumen; material: fiber-attached | host: Bos | place: Iran: Karaj | collected 2018-10 | reverse complement strand
TCTTTTATATTTGAGCCTTTCGGAGTTCGAAGAGTGTCCAAACGGTTTTGCTCTTCACGTGCCTTTTCCATTACTTTTTCATATTTTTCTACTGCTTTTTCATATAAATTAAATAATCCCATATTTTAATCTTTTAATTGTTTATTATAGGTTGAACTATTTAATAGGCTCCAATCAATGCTATGATTAATACTGCTGCGGCGGGAAGAAAGAACATTTGGATTCCCATTGTCAAAGCATAGCCAAGTTTGTTGTCAAGTAATTCAATTCTGCTTTTTACCCAAAACATACGCGGTGCCACGTCCTCGGTCCACCCTGTGAAACCAAGTATGAGTCCAACTATGGCACAGACTCCACCCCATATACATGTGGGAACTATTTCAAGTGGAACATCATCCGTCCAGTCTGAATTAAAAAGAATTAAACAGAAATATAATATTCCACCTATTAGTACTAAGGGACCAATAGTTTTCCAAATGAGTAAGAATACTCTCATATTTTATGTAGTTGTCTAATTTTTTTGTTTTTTCTGATTAACTCCCAAAAATCCGCGTATGACATTTCTTTTCTTTGCCAGAATAACGAAAATCGCTATTGTGACTGGCGCGAGAATAATTGCAAACCCCTCAGTGCAAACAATCTCAATTCCGACGAGAATCAAGCATACGACCGCGTATTTTAAATAATGTAGCATTTTTTTTCTTGCTTCTTCTCCTTTTTTGTAGTCGTATTCAGCAGTCTCATTGTTGTTATTATTGAAATCATCGTTATTGTTATCGAAATCATCAACGTAAATGGTTGCCATTTTTATTATTATTTAGTGGTTAATACTTTAGAATATCCTTTTTTTTAGTTTCATTTCTTTTTGGCACGCTCTCTTTCACGTGCGAGACTTGCTTTTGCGCTCTCAATTTCTCGTTTGAGGCTTTCAATTCTGCGGTCGTGGCTGGCAGCACGGTCTATCTTTTGTTTGCGGTAACTTACCTTGCTACTTGCGGATGAAGCACTTTTCACATATCCAGCATAACGTTCGTTGTCCTTCTTTTTTGCCTCGCGTTCTTTGGCTACTTGTGCCCGAAGGTCTATAAGTCGTTTACGATAGTATTCTACACTCATTGTTGCATTGTTAAAAGTGAAATCTGGCAAGTGATCTCAGCACCTGCCAGATTGAATGTGCTAAAATGATTATTTGCCAGCGGCCACGAGGGTGACACTATTGTCGGCTAGTTTGCTGTTGGTTTTGTCAGCAACCTGCACACCGATGCCGTACATGTCTTTGATTTTGTCCTCGAAGTTGCCAACGCGGAGATTACCTCCGACGGTGAGTTCGCCGCCCGTTGCACCCTTGGCACGTATGCTGGCAAGTGTTGCGTTATCGTCTGCAAACTGCTTGCAAGCTGGGGTGGTGTACACACGGAGCGTTGCACCGAAGCACTTGTTGAAGTTTTCCTTCAGACTTTTGACCTTCATGCGGCCATCTAATTTGAATTCTGCCATAATTTTTGAATTATTAATAGATTAGTAAAATATGAATTATGTTAGCTGTTATACTTGACCTATCTGGATGAGTTGTCTAAATTGGGCAATCGGTTATAATTACTTTGCGTATTTGGCTTTCAAGGCATCCATGTCGGACTTCTTGGCATTCTTGGGTATTTCGGGCAGTTTTGAGAGGGTCATCTCGTCGAGGGCCAGCACCCAGTCATCAACTGATGCAACTTGGACTTTCAGACCGAATTTCTCCATCAAATCTTTCTTGAAGCCGCTGACGGTCTTGCTTCCGCGACATTCGTAGCTTCCTGTCTTGGTGGCGATTTCGCTCACCTTTTCAAATCCAGTGAGTCTCTTCTGCCCCTGGTACACGCGCAGAGTGCCTCCAAATTCATCTTTGAAACGTTCGCATAGAGTCGACACCAAAAGGCGTCCATCAACTTTTATTTCCATAATTAATGATTTTTTTGGGTTTGTTTTATTTGTTTAATAAACTTTGTTCTTGTTTCTTCAAAAAGATCAGTGTGATAGCGATTGGTGTGTTTTTTCATCCCTTTCATAAATTCCATAAAATAGCTATCGTCGGCATGTTTTCCTTCGAGAAAGGAGTACACTTCGCTATAGAATATTTGTTCGTAGTGATCTTTGCAGACAAACCCTTTGGCGTTGTATTCATCGAGATTGATGGGGTTGTAATCGGGTGTGAGGATGATGCACGACACCTTTCTGCCGTTGGCGCGAGCATCGGCTTTTTTTTGGTAATCATCCAGCTGTGAGCCCACTTGTTTACCGTCTTTCACCTGAATTCCATTGATTTTTGAGGTTATCTTGTTTTCAACTACCACCACCTGTTCGGTGTTTTCAAGCAGTAGGTCGATGTTGGCCCATTCACGGAGAACCCGAAAAGGCTTGATTGTCTTGCCAAAACGTTTTTTAACAAACTCAATCACTAATTCTGGATACTTTCTCATAAAATAGGCCAACGCGTTGGAAAATGCCAGTTCGTAGTCGGCCACACCACAGATGTCAAAAAAATTGTCCTCATGTATTTCTGTAGAATTTCCGTCGCCAGCAAGAGGATAGGTGTCATTTGTCCATAGATCCTTACAATCCACCAATGTTTTCAATACTCCATAGTCATCGCTGTTGGGGGCGAAATATTGTTTTAGTGAGCACTTGGCTTGCTTCGTGTGAGGCAACAATACAATCTTTGCATCTTTCTCGTCAATGGTTCTCGTTTCTCCATAGATGATGTACACCTTGCAATTGGGACGCATGACGCGTTTCGCCTCCATAGTGAAGTACACTGGCTGTTCTTTTTCTTTTTCCTTGCTCCGGTCAAAGATATTGAGCAACGACATGCCGCCATAAGAAATTTTATTATCACGGATGTACTTTGAATGAATCTCCCATTGTTTTTTATAGTCTAAGGAAGGATCGAAAATATCTTTTAGTTCTGTGGCCAAACCAAGCACTTCCAAAGCACTCTTTCCTGGTACGCCTCGCACCATCAGTACCGCACCAATCTTGCCGTGATGAACGGATTGATAGGTGCCGTAGGGCTGTATATACACATAGTTACGATTGAGATCGTCCTTATACATGTTTACTATTTCATGTCCTATGTGGTCGTCGAGAAAATCTCCGGCGAACATACGATTGAGTACTATTTCGTTGCGTTGATGTGTGTTATTATTCATGCTTCTATGTTTTTTTATGCTGCATGGTTCGCAACAACTCTTTTCTTAGCCACCAGTTTTGCCTTTTTGGGAGGAGGGTAGCTATATTCACTTTTCTATTTACTTGTATTCTCCTCGGGCAGCCTGACCGATGGTGATGTTGTTGGGTACGCAGATTTTGCCGGCCTTGTCCTTGATCTGGACGGTAACGCCAAAATTCTGGTCGAAGAGTTTCTCGGCATCGCCAACTTTCATAGAACCTTTTATCTTTAGACCGTCGGCTTTAGTATTAACTTCTTTGCTTGTCTTGCTGTTGAGGGATGCAAGTGTCATCTCAGGGTCTGCTAAGATCACACCTTTGTAGAAAGCAAGTGTTAAATCAAAAGACTTTTTGAAGTCGGTCGAGATAGTTTTAAGTTTCTTGTTTGGTGCTACAGTGAATTCGGCCTTGTTGAAAGCATCTTTGATGTTGTTGATGAGTCCCATATGTATTATTATTTATAAATTATTATTTGCGGTGGAGTATTTTCGTACCAGCGTCAATCCACCCTGTTGGCCTATCTCATAAAAGGGCCAGGATGAGTCGCCGTGGATGATGTTGGCAAGCATTGCTGCGTGTTCTAAGGCGAAGAAGGCGGCTTGAAAGGTATCGCCTGCATGTAACTTGCTGGCAACGCTCTCTATGACACGGAATGTGCTGTTGCCCAGATATTCGATGGTTATCTCTCGGCCTGGATTCCAGCGCAGCATCAGGCAGTCTCCGACAGTCAAATCGGCTACTTTGATACCCGTTCCAAGAATGATGTTGCTTGACGAACTGCCGTCACCGTAATGCTCGCAGAAATCGTCGTAGCTACGATAGCCTATCGACATTGCAAGCACATTGAGGGTGGACTGACGGGGTTTTGTTGCAAGACCTCCATATTGCCAAAGGCGTTTCACGGTGCTGAGACCTATGGTCTCGTGTGTCCTGCTTTCGATAAATGCGGTGATGTTATAGAAGTCGGCAGGACTCTTTGCCTCGCTGCCGCAAGCTTCGCAGACAAGGCGTTTCAAGGTTTCGATATGACTGTTTTTTTCTTCCATAATTCGATTTGCAAAATTACAAAAAAATAATCATGTGGACTTCAACCATTTTGGTTCATTTTAAATATCATGTTCGAATATTCTCTTTTTTTTCTAACTTTGCAAAAGTGTTTCTAGAAACAAATAGATTGTTATATTTATATAAATAGTTTGTAATCAATAATATGAAAATAGGAGGCAGTAATGGCTGATATTCCTTCAAGTCAGGTTTCCGGTTTTTCGAAAGACATACAATCTGTCTTTTCGAACTATAATGAATTTTTGCAGGGGAATTGCCATGTGTTCTACAAAGCTCGTCGCTACGGTCGTTGGTATGTGCTGAAGGGGCTGAAGGAGGAGTTTCGTGGGAATGCACTTTATGAGGAATGGCTCTACAAGGAGTACAGTGTCGGTGTCTCGCTTGACCATCCCAACGTGGTACGCGTGGAGAGTTTTGAGTATGACAATGTGGTGGGTCCATGTATCGTAATGGAGTATTTGGAGGGTGAAACGCTCGACAAGTGGCTTATGCATCGCCAGTCAACCAACGACCGGCGCAAGGTGCTAAACCAACTGCTTGACGCTGTAGATCATTGTCATGCAAACAATGTTTACCACCAAGACCTCAAGCCTTCGAATATTATGGTCTGTTCGGACAGCAATCATGTGAAGCTGATTGATTTCGGTCTAAGCGACGGTCCACAGTATGCTGCTTTTAAGCATAATTCCGGCACAGAAGGTTTTGCTGCTCCTGAGCAGCATGACGGCAAGGAGGTGGACCAACGAGCGGATATTTACGCTTTGGGGAATTTGACCAAGATGATTTTGCCACACCGATACAGACGTGCTATTCGCAAAGCCATGAGTGTCAAACCGTCGCGACGTCAGCCGACAGTGGATGCTTTCCGTCGCAGTCTGCGGAGCCGTTGGTGGATTTGGGTTGCTCTTTCATTGGTTGTTGTCTCTCTTCTCGTAATGGCTATAATTCCTTCGGGGCGCACATACAGCGTTCTCCTCAATTCAGGTCAGACGGTCTATTTCAAGGTGTTACAGAATTTTCCTCACCGCAAGGTAAAACTAGTATGCCCAGGTCAACAAACTGATCCTTGGCCTTGGAGTTACGATCGGTTGGAGGGACGGATGGTGATACCTGAAAATGTTGTGCTAAACGGTTTGAAATATCGAATTGTGGAAATAGACGACAACGCATTCTCTGGCCAGTTCGGATTGACAGAAATTGTGCTGCCTGAAACGATAGTGCGCATAGGTGATGCAGCTTTCTTAGCCTGTTCAGGGCTTAAAGATGAACTGGTGATACCTCGTTCATTAAGGTCGATAGGTCTTGATGCCTTCAACGACTGTTCACAACTTAAGTCGGTTTTGTGGCAGGCTGATTCTTGTGACATTGAAAAGTCACGTGAAAGACATAATGTATTCTATAGATGTTCTTCACTGCGACAAATAAATGTGACACCAAATGTGAGTCATCTGCCTGAGGCACTTTGCTGTGAGGCCGACAGTCTGCATATCGCTTTGATTTCCGATGGAGTGATTGTCATTCCCAAGGATTTTTTGGCAAAAAGCCATTTGCTTGACAGTATAGTATTCCCTAATACTTTGCGTGTTATTGAACATGGGGCGTTCTACGAGTGCAACTTTGAGGAGATTAGATTCCCAGATGCTGTTGAGGTGATTAGCAACTACGCGTTCTCCTACAACAACAGGTTACGTCACGTGGTTTTCGGCAAATCCGTGCGTTTCATTGGCAATTACGCTTTTGCTGATTGCAAAGAGCTTGAGAGCGTCACGGTTCGAGCTGCAGTGCCGCCCGAAGTGCAGTCCACAACGTTTGATGGAGCCCCGGCGACAACGGTGCTGTATGTCCCGGCTGCATCCCTGAAAGATTATTCGGAGCATCCGGTTTGGGGAAAGTTCAAAAAAATTGTTGAAATATAAAGTAGTTGTACCCCCTGGGGGAATCGTGGTGTGCCGTCGGCTCGGCCGACAACCCTCATTTAAAGTTTAGGAAACAGCAATGCGATGGGAAGCAAAAACGTTTTGTGGTTGATAAAAAGAGAGCGGCTAAAAAACCGCTCTTTGTACCCCCTGGGGGAATCGAACCCTCATTTAAAGTTTAGGAAACTTCCGTTCTATCCGTTGAACTAAGGGGGCATGGCGCGTCGTTGCCGACGCGATTAGAGTTTGCGTTTGATTTCAATCACCTCGTAGGCTTCGACAATGTCTCCCACCTTGATGTCGTTGAAATTCTCAATGTTCAGACCGCAGTCCTGACCGCTGACCACTTCCTTCACGTCGTCTTTGAAACGTTTGAGCGAGGCCAGTTTTCCGGTGTAGACCACGATACCGTCGCGGATGATACGCACATTGCTCTGGCGGTTGATTTTGCCGTCGAGACAGATGCAACCTGCAATGGTGCCCACTTTCGATATCTTGAAGGTCTCCTTGATTTCGAGGTTGGCGGTGATCTTCTCCTGCTTTTCGGGCGAGAGCATGCCTTCGATAGCGTCCTTCAACTCGTTGATGGCGTCGTAGATGATGGAGTAGATGCGGATGTCGATATGTTCGGTCTCGGCCATCTTGCGGGCACCCACCGACGGGCGCACTTGGAAGCCGATGATGATGGCATCCGACGATTCGGCCAAAAGCACGTCGTTCTCGGTGATCTGACCCACGGCTTTGTGGATGACGTTGACTTGGACCTCGTCGGTGGAGAGTTTCAGCAGCGAATCGGAGAGTGCTTCCACCGAGCCGTCCACATCGCCCTTCACGATGATGTTCAGTTCCTTGAAATTGCCCAGCGCTATACGGCGGCCGATTTCGGCCAGCGTCATGTGGGTCTGGGTGCGCAGTCCCAGTTCGCGTTGCAGCTGGGTGCGGCGGTTGGCGATGTCCTTGGCCTCTTTCTCGTTTTCGGTGACGTTGAAGGTGTCACCAGCCTGGCAGGCGCCTGTCAGGCCGAGCAGCAGCACAGGCTGCGAGGGACCAGCCGACATCACCTCTTGGTTACGTTCGTTGTACATGGCGCGCACACGGCCACTGATGGCGCCAGCCACCACGGGGTCGCCCTTGCGGATGGTGCCGTCTTCGACAAGGATTTTGGCCACATAGCCGCGGCCTTTGTCCAGCGAGCTCTCGATGACGGTACCCTTGGCACGCTTGTTGGGGTTGCCTTTCAGCTCCATGATGTCGGCCTGCAGGATGACTTTCTCTAGCAGTTCGTCGACATTGATACCTTTCTTGGCGGAGATGTCCTGACTCTGGTATTTGCCGCCCCATTCTTCGACCAGCAGGTTCATGTTGGCCAATTCGGTCTTGATGCGGTCGGGGTCGGCACCGGGTTTGTCAATCTTGTTGATGGCGAATACGATAGGGACGCCGGCAGCCTGAGCGTGGTTGATGGCCTCAACGGTCTGGGGCATGATCTTGTCGTCGGCAGCGATGACGATGATGGCAATATCGGTCATCTTGGCACCGCGGGCACGCATGGCGGTGAAAGCCTCGTGGCCAGGGGTGTCGAGGAAGGTTATCTTGCGTCCTTCGGCGGTGGTCACCTCATAGGCACCGATGTGCTGGGTGATGCCGCCCGCCTCACCTGCGATGACATTGGTTTTGCGGATATAGTCAAGCAGCGATGTCTTACCGTGGTCCACATGGCCCATGACGGTGACGATGGGGTTGCGGGTGACGAGGTCTTCAGGTTTGTCCTCTTCTTCAATTTTTTGGAGGGTGTCGACAACATCGGCGCTGGCAAAATTGATGTCGAAACCGAATTCGTCGGCAATCAGACGGATGGTTTCGGCGTCCAGACGCTGGTTGATGCTGACAAAGATGCCGACGGCCATACAGGTCGAGATAATCTGCGTGACGGGCACGTTCATCATCGTCGCCAATTCGTTGGCGGTGACAAATTCGGTGACTTGGAGCGTCTTCTGATTCTCCATTTCGCGCATCTGCTCCTCCTCAATCTGTTGGTGGACCTTCTGACGTTTCTCGCGGTTGTGCTTGGAGGTCTTCGATTTGCCCATGGGGCTCAAACGGGCCAGGGTCTCCTTGATTTGCTTTTCGATTTCGGCGTCGTCAACTTCCGGTTTCTTCTTTTCTGCGGCCTTGGCCTTGCGCTCTTTCTTCTCGCTCTTCTTGTCCTTGGCCGGCTTGTTGTTCTTGTTGTCGCCCGACTGTTTTTCGTTGGCGATGCTCTTTTCGTCCACCTTCACGCCGTCTTTCTTGATGCGTTTGCGTTTCTTGCGCTTTTCATCCTCGCGGCCTTTGGGTTTGGATTCGAACTGGGTGAGGTCGATTTTGGTGACCACCTTCGGACCTTCCAGTTTCTGGTATTGGGTTTCGATGAATTCGATCTCTTTCTCGGGGGCCTTCTCCGGTGCAGGTGCCGGCGTCGGTTCCGGTTCGGGAGTCACGGGAGCTGCCACTTCCGGAGCTGCCGCTTCCACTTTGGGTTTTTCGGTCGGTTCCGGTTTGGCTGCTTTGGCGCTCTCTTTCTTTTTCTTGGCCTGGCGTTCCTCTTTCTCGGCCTTGGTCTGCTTGGCAGGGCGCACCTTGGTGTTGATGGAGGAGAGGTCGATCTTGTCGACAATGCGCACTTCGGCATCGAAGGCGTTTTTGCCCTCTTTGACGCCAGCCACGGAGGTGCGGATCACCTTGGTCTCGAATTTGGGCTGCGGTTCCACCTCGGGCTCCGTTTCCGGTTCGGGCACCGGGGTTTCGGCGCTGGCTTCGGGCTTCTGATCCGGTTCGTCGGCATCCTCTGCTTCCGGTTTGGCGGTCGTTTTGGCTTTAGGAGTGTTGAAGTTCTTGATGATGACTTCGTCGCCAAATTCGCGGTTTTCGCTGGTAGCGTTGTTAGTGGCTTCGATGACCATGCTGCTGTTGGTGCTGATCTCGATGCGGTCGGCGTTTTCTTTCACCACGCGCTCCGACTGGAAAGCGGTGGCTAACAAAGCATACTGCTCAGGGGTGATGCGGGCATTGGGATTAGCGTCCACTTGGTGGCCTTTCTTTGCGAGGTATTCCACCAGGTTGGGGATGCCGACGTTGAACTCCTTGGCGGCTTTGTTGAGTCTGATGTTTTTCGGTTCTTCTGACATGTACACTCCTTCTTTTATTGTCAATGAAAAATGAAACTAGCGGTCTGTTTGACCCAGATGGTCAGTGGGGTTACATTCTTCAATCTTCAAATTCTGCTTTCAGCACTTCGATGACGTGGTCGATGGTTTCCTCTTCCAGGTCGGTGCGGTTGATGAGTTCCTCTTTGGGCAGGGACAGCACGCTCTTGGCGGTGTCGCAGCCGATCTTGATGAGCTCGTCGATGATCCACTGGTCGATTTCGTCGGCGAATTCCTTCAGGTCGACGTCGTCGAGGTCCTCGTCGGTGTTGCGGTACACCTCGATTTCATAGCCGCACAGGCGGCTGGCCAGTTTGATATTGTGTCCGCCTTTGCCGATGGCCAGCGACACTTGGTCGGGATCCATGAACACTTCGGCGCACTTGGTTTCCTCGTTGAGGGTGATCTTGGTGATTTCGGCGGGGCTGAGCGAGCGGCGAATCATCAGTTCGGGGCGCGAGGAATAGTTGATGACATCGATGTTTTCGTTCTTCAGTTCGCGGACAATGCCGTGGATGCGGTTGCCCTTCATGCCGACGCAGGAGCCGACGGGGTCGATGCGGTCGTCATAGGATTCGACAGCCACTTTGGCGCGTTCGCCGGGCACGCGGACGATGTTGCGGATGGTGATGAGTCCGTCGTAGATTTCGGGCACTTCGGCTTCCAACAGACGTTCGAGGAAGATGGGCGAGGTGCGTGACAGGATGATGACGGGGTTGTTGTTCTTCAGTTCCACTTTCAGCACGATGGCACGTACCGTGTCGCCTTTGCGGAAGTGGTCGGCGGGAATCTGCTCGCTTTTGGGCAGCACCAGTTCGATCTTCTCTTCGTCGAGGACCAGGACTTCCTTGTTCCAGGGCTGGTAGACTTCGCCAATGATGATTTCGCCTACTTTGTCCTTGTATTTCTGGAAGATAAGCGATTTTTCATAGTCTTGGATCTTGCTTACGAGATTCTGGTGGATGGCGAGGATTTCGCGACGGCCGAATTCGCTGAGCAGGATGGGCTCGGAGAGGTCTTCGCCCACTTCGAAGTCCGACTCGATTTTGATGGCTTCGGAGTATTCGATTTCCCGTTTGTCGTCGGTCAGCTGACCGTCTTCCACGATGTGGCGGTTGCGGTAAATCTCCAAGTCGCCTTTGTCGATGTTGATGATGATGTCGAAGTTGTCCTCGGTGCCGTAGCGCTTGGCGAGGGCGGCGCGGAACACTTCCTCCAGGATGTGCATCAACGTTTCACGGTCGATATTCTTGAAATCTTTAAATTCCGAAAAGGAATCAATGAGGTCTGTCGTCTTCATGAGTCTAACGAATCTTGAATATTAGAATTTAATGATGATTTTTGCGGTTTTGATGTCGGTGTAGTTGAAGTGGAGCGGCTCGGCGTTCTTGTGCTTCTTGCCCAGCAGACGCAGGGTGATCTGGTTGTCGTCGGCATCCTCCAGTCGGCCCTCTTCGTGGGTGCCGTCGAAGGTGGTGACGCTGAGCTCCTGACCGATGTTCTTCTTGTATTGGCGTTTCAGTTTCAGCGGCGAGTCGAGTCCGGCCGATGCCACGTTGAGTTCGAAATCCTCCACGTCGCGGTCCAGGCTGTTCTCTATCTGACGGCTCAGCGCGATGCAGTCGTCAATGACGATGCCGTTGTCGCCGTCGATGGCCACATTGATGCGGTTGTCGCTCGTTATCTTCAAGTCGACCAGAAATTTGTCAGTCCCTTGCAGCGCGGCGTCAATAACACTCAGAACATGTAGTTTGTCAATCATTGGCTTGTTTATTGTTGTCGTTGTTGTTTCTTCTGTTGTCCGGCCGTAGACGCCGCCCTTTGTGGTGGGGGTGCGTTGGGCCGTTTGTCACTTGGGTGGAATAAAAGAGGGGACTCACGTCCCCTTCTCACGAATTCCGTTGCAAAGATACAAAGAATATTTTGATTATAAGGCACTTTTTGTGGACTATATTTAATGTGTAATATGTAAGTACCTAATTTGTAGTGCGATGTAAAAATGAAAAAACATCCCTTTTGGAGCCTGAAAATCTGTTTTTTTGGTTATTTGACCTACTCTTTTTCTACATTTTTTTCGATAAACATAATAATTTTTTTTATTGTCCGTTTCAAAAACAGTTAAACTTATAAGGTAATGAAACAATATTTGGATTTGTTGCAGCATGTGCTTGACAACGGCATTCAGAAGAGCGACCGCACGGGTACGGGTACCCGAAGCGTTTTCGGCTATCAGATGCGTTTTCATCTGGACGACGGCTTCCCGTTGCTCACCACCAAGAAGCTGCACCTCCGCTCGATCATATACGAATTGCTCTGGTTCCTCAGGGGCGATACCAACATCCAATACCTTCACGACCATAAGGTGACCATCTGGGACGAATGGGCCGATGCCAACGGCGACCTGGGTCCCATCTACGGCCGTCAGTGGCGCTCGTGGGGTTGCGCCGACGGCAGCCGCGTGGACCAGATCACGCAGCTGGTGGACCAGATCAAGAACAACCCCGACTCGCGTCGGCTGCTGGTGTCGGCATGGAATGTGGGCGAAATCGACCAGATGGCCCTGCCTCCCTGCCATATCCTCTTCCAGTTCTACGTGGCCGACGGACGTCTCTCCTGCCAACTCTACCAGCGCTCGGCCGACATCTTCCTCGGCGTGCCGTTCAACATCGCCTCCTACGCCCTCTTCACCATGATGGTGGCACAGGCAACGGGACTGAAATACGGCGATTTTGTGCACACCTTCGGCGACGCCCATATCTACAACAACCATATTGAGCAATGCCGCCTGCAGCTGACCCGCGACCCGCGACCGCTGCCTACCATGCGTCTCAATCCGCAGAAGACGAACATCTTCGACTTCGACTTCGACGATTTCACGCTCGAAAACTATAACCCACATCCACACATCAAAGGGGAGGTATCGGTCTGATTATGGAACAACGCAATCCCAACAACTTCTGCATCATTATGGCCGGCGGCTTCGGCAGCCGCTTCTGGCCGCTGTGTTCGGTGAACAAACCCAAGCAGTTCATCGACCTGATGGGCATTGGCGAATCGATGATTCAGGAGACCTTCCGCCGTTTTGAGAGCATCTGCCCGCGTGAGAATATCATCATTGTGACCACCAAAGCCCACGAGGCCCAGGTGCACCGCCAGATTCCGGACCTGCTCGACTATCAGGTGCTCTGTGAGCCCTTCCGCCGCAATACGGCACCCTGCATCGCCTACGCCGCATCCATCATCAACGGCATCAATCCGAATGCCAATATCGTGGTCACCCCTTCCGACCATGCGGTCTTCGGCATGGCCGAATTCAACCGCAATATGCAGGATGCCATTCGTACGGTCGACGGGCACGACTGGATAGTGACTCTCGGCGCCCGTCCGGTTAACCCGAACATCAAATACGGCTACATCCAGTTCCGCGAATCGGGACTGCAGGACGGCTCGTCGCGCATCCACAAGGTGATCACCTTCGTCGAGAAACCCCCATTCGACATGGCATGCCAGTTCATCGCGTCGGGCGAATTTCTTTGGAATACGGGTATCTTCGTCTGGCGCCTGCCGGTGCTGATGGAGGCGTTCCGCAAATTCCTGCCCCAGGTGGCCGAACGCTTCTTCGACCTGTCGGTCGACACCCCGGCCAAACAGCTGCGCGACATCTATACGCAGGCACCATCCATCTCGGTGGATTACGGCATCATCGAAAAAGCCGAGAATGTCTATGTGATGGAGGCCGAGTTCGGATGGTCGGATGTGGAGACCTGGGATTCGCTCTACATGGCGATGCCGAAGGAGAAAGACGGCAATGCTGTGGCGTCGGGACATGTGGTCACCTACGACACGCACAACTGCATCGTCCACCTGCACCCAGACAAGTATGCCGTCATCCAAGGGTTGGACGACTATATCGTGGCTGCCGGACAGGACACCCTCATGATCTGCCGCCGCGACCAGGAGGAACAGCTGATGAAATTCAATTCGGACATCGAACTGATGAAAAGCAAAAAAGAGAGCTGACCCACCAATCGGTCGTGCCCAAAAAGAGACGCTGCCCGACACAATAAAAAACAGGGCGTCGCGTTGTAGTGAATTATTGTTCGAAACAAAAAATAACATATTATAATGAAACGTTACGAAATTAAATACCTTCTGAAAGAGGACGTGAGTGCGCTGCTGGGCACCACGATATGTGTCAAAGGCTGGGTGCGCACCAAGCGAGGCAACAAGAATGTCGCTTTCTTGGCTGTGAACGATGGTTCCATCATCCACAACATCCAGGTGGTTGCCGACCCTGCAAAATTTGAGGAGCCGCTCAAGCGCATCACCACGGGCGCCTGCATCGGCGTGGAGGGTAAGCTGGTCGAAAGCCAGGGCAGCGGACAGGCCGTCGAGGTGCAGGCCGAAAACATCGTCGTCTACGGTGAAGCTGACCCCAACAGCTATCCGTTGCAGAAGAAAGGCCACTCCATGGAGTTCCTTCGCGAGATAGGCCATCTGCGTCTGCGCACCAACACCTTCGGTGCTGTCATGCGTCTGCGCCACAACATGGCCATGGCCATCCACACCTTCTTCCACGAACGTGGGTTCTTCTATTTCCACACGCCGCTCATCACCGCCAGCGACTGCGAAGGTGCCGGCGAGATGTTCCACGTGTCGACCCTCGACCCCGAGAACCCGCCTCGCAAAGAGGACGGCACCATCGACTGGGAGCAGGACTTCTTCGGAAAGTTCACCGCCCTCACCGTCAGCGGCCAGCTGGAAGGCGAACTGGGTGCCACCTCGTTGGGCAAGATCTACACCTTCGGACCGACTTTCCGCGCCGAGAATAGCAACACCCCGCGCCACTTGGCCGAGTTCTGGATGATTGAGCCCGAGATGGCTTTCTATCAGCTCGACGAGCTTACCGCCCTCGAGGAGGAATTCATCAAATACTGCGTCCGCTGGGCTCTTGACCATTGCATGGACGATCTGGAATTCCTCAACAAGATGATTGACAACGGCCTCATCGAACGACTGAAGAGCGTGGTGGACACCGACTTCGTCCGCCTGCCCTACACCGAGGGTATCAAGATTTTGGAAGAGGCTGTGGCAAAGGGCCACAAATTCGAATTCCCCGTCAGTTGGGGTGTCGACCTCGCTTCTGAACACGAGCGCTATCTGGTTGAAGAACACTTCAAGAAACCGGTCATCATGATTGACTACCCGAAGGAGATCAAGGCCTTCTACATGAAGCTCAACGACACTGTGGTAGAGGAGGGCAAACGTCAGGGTTTCTCGGGTCTCACCGTGCAAGGTACCGACGTGCTTTTCCCGCAGATTGGCGAGATCATCGGCGGTAGCGTCCGCGAAGAGAACTACGACAAGCTGATGGGCCGCATCACGGAACTCAACATCCCGATGAAGGATATGTGGTGGTACCTCGACACCCGCCGCTACGGTAGCTGCCCGCATGCCGGCTTCGGTTTGGGCTTCGAACGTCTGCTGCTCTTCGTCACCGGTATGGCCAACATCCGCGACGTCATCCCCTTCCCGAGAACCCCCAAGTCGGCTGAGTTCTAAGTCATGATCAAGGACAACGACGGCATCAACTACACTTCCGAAGGCGAGCACCAGCAGCTGGTGGACGTTATGCGTGGCTTTATGGACAACGGAAAGCCCAAGCTCGGCATCTTCTGGTACGACGTGGCCAACGGCTCGCTGTTCGGCGTGGAGAAGATCGACGCCGAACAGGCGGTGTTTGTCAACGGCAAGGCAACCATCGGCAAACTGCACAAGACCTACTGGCAGAAGCAGCACCACCGTGCCGAAGCCAAGGGCGACACCTCGTCCATCTTCTACGCCGAGCACAACTACACCATGATACCGCGCGGACGCATCTTCCTCGACGAAGCAACTGACCGTTTCTACGTCTGCGTCGGACATTGGCTCAATGACATCGACCAGGAGCACTTCCGCGAGGTGTTGGAGGACGAGTTCAATTTGCCCGACGACTTCGATATGGTCATCGACCACCACTGGGACCTCGGCCACGGTTGGTCGGAGGAGTTATTCTAACCGAATCGGCGCGAGATATTCCCACAATACAGACAGCAGGCTCTGCAATGAAGCGGAGCCTGCTGTTCATGTTTCATTGTTGTTTCAAAACTTCAACATCCACGTATCTTCGGATGTCGCCTGTCTAATTAATTTGTACCGTGCAGGCAGCCCCGACACAATAATTGTAACTACACCTGACTTATTTGATGTACAAGCCTTTCCATCTGCCTTTCTGGTTCACCACAAACCATCTACTACAATGGACACTTGTACCTATGGTAAGCACAATAATCCCTGTGTAGTAGATGATGACTCGAATAGACTTCAAGGTGGTGATATGTAAGGCAATTGAGTTCTTCTACCGCCATTGCCATCTCTCTAGGCATTGACGATGCAAAATCATTAGATTTTGCAAACTGGCAAAATTATTTTCGCTAATTCGTTATTTTGTCGTACCTTTGCACATTGAAATGACACAAGAAGAGATAGACATAATATATATGCGACGTTGTCTGCAGCTGGCTATGAATGGATTGGGTCGGGTACGTCCCAATCCGCTGGTTGGGTGTGTGATTGTGAAGGATGGGCAGATTGTCAGCGAGGGCTACCATCAGGAGTATGGCCACAACCACGCCGAGCGCAATGCGCTGCTGCGTGAAGGCGATTTTCGTGGGGCGACGCTCTACGTCAGCCTCGAGCCTTGTTCGCATTTTGGCAAGACGCCGCCGTGTGCTGACTTGGTCGTGGAGAAAGGCATCGGACGGGTGGTGTGCTGCAACGACGACCCCAATCCTTTGGTGTCGGGTCGCGGCTTCGAGAAGCTGCAAAAGGCTGGCATCGAGGTGGTACGCCACGTTCTTGAGGACGAAGGACGAGAGCTGAACCGACGGTTCTTTACCTTTATGGAGAAACTAAGGCCCTACATCATCCTGAAATGGGCGGAAAGCAGCGACGGCTTCATGGCTCCCGAATCGAAAGGTCGCTACTGGATAAGCAACCAGCGGCAGACCATCATCAGCCACCGCATGCGCACCCAGGAGGCGGCCATCCTGGTGGGCTCGCAGACTTACCTCGACGACCAGCCCCAGCTGACGGCACGCCTTTATGGCGGCGACAACCCGCTGCCCATCGTCCTGGATCGTCGCGGACGTCTACACGACGTGCCGGAGCATTGGCTCCATTTGCGCTGCCAGACGCTCGCGGAGGTGATGCGGCTGCTGTTCGAGCGGAAGATTCAGTCGCTCATTGTCGAAGGAGGCCGTAAGGTCTTGGATGCCTTCATCGCGGAAGGGCTCTACGACGAGGTGGTGGTCTTCAAAGGAAAGCAAAGTCTTGGCGCCGGGCTCGAGGCACCGGCATTGCCGCCGCTACCCGAAGGACGGCTCAGCATCATCTGTTGAACAGCCTTGGAACCTTCGGGCTGTCTCATTGTAGGCGACTGCGTTCCGGCAGTGGCATCAAACTATTAGGGAAGGCTCAAAGAAAAACTGTAGATGGCGCCACCCGAGTCGAAGTCTTGGGCGTTCAGTTCGAGGGTGGGCATATCGTAGGTCCCGTCCTCCCATGATTGTACTGTGGCGTCTTCTATCTCTTGTAGTTTTAAGGATGCTGTCGGACTCGTCTCTGCCTGAGGAGCGTTGATGATGACCCTCCCGTGGCGGAAATAGACCTCGATGGCTCCCTCTATCATGTTGAAGACGGCGTAGGCTTTGACTTTCCCTTGCTCCAGAGCTTCAAGGATGTTGTCGCCAACTTTCAGCCCGTTGTCCAGCGCAATATGGCTGTCCCATACGGTGAATTCCGTCAGTTTGTTGTCGTACAGAACGGCTTCGCCTATACGATCCTTGCCCTTAAAAAGATCGTAAGTGATGCCTTCAATATCTTCGTCGCTTTGAGGGTGGTAGACGGCTTTGTCGTAGACTGAGCCCGCCGGCGGATTCAATGCCAGCGTCTTGTTGTTCAGCACATCGACGCCTCGGTCGGTGAGTATGAACTTCGTACCAGCTTGTTTGGACTGCGCCGACAAGGTGACTGTGATCGGCACAAAAAGGAACAACAAAAGAAGTGCTTTCTTCATAATGATTTGGACTTTAATAATTTGTAATATGTTTTAAATGATTGTATACCCATGCAAAGATAATATTTTTTTTTCCACAGTCTGAGATGTATTTACGTTTCAAATTCCGCATGTGTTTGTTGTTAGGACAAAACGCTTGAAATGTCAAAGAGTTCATGTCGTTCTATATAGACTAATGAGTGTTAAATTGGAAATAAATCAGTAATTTTTTTTTATAAAATTTATTTTTCTTCAGAATAATTTTATATATTTGCAATGATATTTTTTTAGTTTGAAAGATTTGAATGTATCTATAAAGCGCTGATTATTATTTTTTTTTGATAAATAGTATATTTGTTAACCCATAAAAATTATAGCATTATGAAAAAACATTACTTTTGTTTCTGTTTGGATTAGTGGCTCCAATTGTTGTGTGGGCTCAAGGTGTGGTCGTCAAAGAACCTCATCAGCTACTATTGGGGAATATCATCATCCGCGAGGTGAAGTATCCGGCCACGATTACTTGTAAGAATTATTCATTGAAAGACAGCACCCTCACATTCATCTATTCGGATTCCACAATGACTACTAAAGAGGCCTCTATCAATGGGTTCCAAGTGAGCGACATGGTCGTTGCTAACGACTCGGTGTTCTTTTGTGGAAGTGACATGAAAGGCAAAAATGGCATACTCGGATTCTTCAGCATCACTGATGTGTTTTTTGGGAGTGGAAGCATAAACATTATACCAACCATTCTGTACAACCAAGAATTGGTCACCCGTCTTACAAGAATAGAGACTTTCAGGGACGCAACAGGGAACAGGCATATCTACTGTGTGGGTAGAACCGAATTACAAAAACCTTGCCTCGTGGAAAAAAGTGACTTCAGCAACGGTTCGTATCGTTTGGGGATAGTGAACGACAGTCTCGAATATCTGACAGATATTTCATTCCAGGGAGCGACCAGAATCATTACCCCCGAGATAACTCGTAAAAGATACCCGCTTTATATGGAATGTGAAACCAAATAACCATCAGGAGGACAAAACATGAAAAGAAAAATTATATTATTGGCTTTTGTTGCGCTGTGCGCTATGGCCTATGGGCAAGGCACAACACCTGACACGATGCGTGTCGGCGACCGTGACCCTATTTATTACTACTGGGACACCAACTGGATGGACTATTACTATTTCCCTCCAGCGAGCAACGATTCCTTGCTATGGCAAATGAATACCAATGCCTGGACAATAGGAATGCCGGAATACGCCCGCTACTGCTACACCGACACGGCGCTGCGTATCATCGGCGTCGCAGCGCCTCTTCAATACAGAAAGGTGGATCATCGCGTCTTTCCATGGCAACCCTACGACAGCTTGGCGTGGGAACACATGTACAAAGATTTTTTCCGTTTATACGAAGTCGACAGCAATACATGCGATATGATTCTGTTGAAAGAAACCGAAATCAATTTGAAACAGAATTTCCGTCATTACATAGAGACAAACATCGACGGGCAGACACGGCAAGGACAATGGGTGTCGATGCCTAACCCAATTTATGAAGGCTATTTTGACGAACCTGTCACCGTGCATGATTCCTTCTACGTCGCAGTAACATTCAACAACAATCGCCTTTCCGAACCTGATGGGTCGGACCCCCCTTTTGTTCACATTGTGTCAAATTTTTTCTCAGCAAGTGTCCAAATAAGAAACAGCGACCCTACAGCATCTTCTTTTGACTATTTGCCGCATCCGCCACATCAGCGCTTCAGATTCACCAACATGGTGGGGGATGATTCGCTGACCCTTTATTATGTGTATCTTCCGACCGATTGCCAATGGCGTTACGTTGTTCAGTTGCTTACCGGTCCCCGTGCTGAAGGCTTTTATTACATCTTCCCTATCATCGACACTTCGCGTTACGTGCCGCCTGCATTCAACTGCAATGCTCCGTCCGAGCTGTCGCTGGCATACTCCAGCCCCGAAGTGTGCCTGTTCACATGGAATGGCGATGGCGGCAGCGAGTGGGAGCTATCCATTGCCGAAGAAGGCCAGGCTCCTGAAGACGGAATGATGACCTTGTGCAACAGCACCATCAAGTCCATCAGCGGATTGGACACCGGCCGCTGCTATGAGGCTTGGGTGCGCACCGTTTGCAACGACACACTCAAAAGCCAGTGGAGCAATAGTATCCATTTCTGCATCAACGAAGGGCAAACTGGCATCCTGACGGCCACTGATGTCTATACCTACCTGTATCCAAACCCCACCAATGGCATTGTCACCGTCAGTTCTGCTTTCCGCATGGACAAGATAGAAGTATTCGCCTTGAACGGCACCATGCTGCTGAGCGTTTCCACCGACGCCATGAGCACCGATCTCGACCTGTCGTCGCTGCCCGCCGGCACCTATATAATCCGCATACACACCAACAACGGATTCGCCACCAAACGGTTGGTGAAGAAATAGAAAAACATGACTGCACGATAAAGGAGACCCATGAGGGCCTCCTTTTTTAGTCTATTCCTGATTACAATGCATAGTTGTCCCGCTTACTCGTGGTCTGAATTCGAGTAGGGGATTACAGTTTTGTCTGCCCTTTGTTGCGATGCAACATTTTTTTGTAAATTTGCATGACGGAACTGACTATATTACGGTTTCGTAAGATGCATAATATGAATGATATGTATTAAAAAAAACAAAAAGGTATCCAGATGTTTGACGACATTTTTCATACAATCAAATCGGCCTCGGAGGGCTTATACAAGGAGAAGGGAAGCAAATTTCTTGCCTTCGCTTTCCCCGTGCAGTCTCTGGACGAGGTGAAGCAACACCTCGACCGGCTTCGGAAGGACTATTTCGACGCACGTCACCATTGCTATGCCTACATCCTGGGTCCCAACAAAGACACCTGGCGTGCCAACGACGACGGCGAACCCAGCGGCACCGGCGGCCGCCCCATCCACGGACAGCTGCTTAGCGCCGACCTCACCGACACCCTCATCGTCGTGGTACGCTATTTCGGCGGCATCCTGCTGGGTGCCTCGGGACTGGCCAACGCCTACAAGGCCGCCGCTCGCGACGCCATAGAACACGCGGTCATCATCGAGAAAACCATCGACATCCGGTACCGACTCCATTTCGAATACGCCGCCATGAACGATGTGATGCGCATCATCAAAGATTTCGGCCTCACCCCACGCGACCAAGACTTCAACCTCGACTGCCGCCTCGACGTCAATGTGCGCCAATCCGAAAGCGTCCGCTTCTATGACGCGGTGGCAAACCTTCGTACTGTAAGAATCGAGGTGCTATGAAAAAGGGTCTGCTCTTCTATATTATGGCGCTTGTTGCCATCGTGGCAGGTCGGTCGCAGACGGTGGAACCGACATGGGAATCTCTCAATCAACGCTCTTATCCACAATGGTTCAGCGACGCCAAGCTGGGCATTTTTGTCCATTGGGGACTTTACTCGGTGCCTGCCTACGCCAGCACGGAGGGTTACGCCGAATGGTTCTACCGTGGCCTGATGGTAGGCGATAGCGGCCGCCAGGCGGTGATGAGCCTCTATGCCGACACTACCCAGGCGGTCTTCGACCAGTATGCCGCATTGGCCGACCATTGGCATGCCGAGTTGTGGCGTCCGGATCAGTGGGCAAACCTGTTCCGCCGGTCGGGAGCCCGCTACGTGCTGCTGGTGACCAAACACCACGACGGCTACTGCCTGTGGGACAGCCCGCTTCAACCTACATGGAACAGCACCATGAGCGGCCCCCGACGCAACATCGTGGAGGAGCTGACCGCTGCGGTGCGCAACGAAGGACTGCGGATGGGTTTCTACTACTCGTTGCCCGAATGGACCAACCCTCGCCACATTTGGATGCGGGATGCTGACGACAGCATTGCCGACTATGTGGATAACTATATGGTTCCCCAATTCAAGGAACTGGTGCGCCGCTTTCGTCCCGACGTCATCTTTAGCGACGGCGACTGGCAGAACACTGCCGAGCAGTTCCACGCCGAAGAGCTCATCAGCTGGTACTACAATCTTGTGGGTCCCGATGCCGTCGTCAACAACCGTTGGGGCAGGGGTACCGCTCACGGATTCCTCACCCCCGAATACAGCCAAGGTATTGTCGATGTGACAACGCCATGGGCCGAATGCCGTGGTGTGGGGCGCAGTTTCGGATTCAATCGCAACGAGGATGTCGAGAATTTCCTCACCGACCGCCAACTGATACAGCATTTCTGTGAGCTGGTGTCGGCGGGAGGCGGCTTGACCCTCAACGTCGGACCTATGGCCGACGGCACCATCCCCTTCATCCAGCAGGAACGCTTGCTGGCCCTCGGCCGGTGGCTCGAGGTCAACGGCGAGGCCATCTATGGCACCACGCCGTATGTCGACGCCGACTGCCATGGCAACGTCATTTCGAACCATACCGTCTATTCGCGAACCACCGCCTCGCTGCCCGACGCAAGCGCGATCGGCTACGACTGGGTGCGCAACGCCCCGCTGAAACAAATGCCGGTCGACCACTTCAGCATTCGCTGGGTGGGTATGGTGGAGGCCCCTGCCGATGGCGACTATATCTTCCGTATCGAAGCCAACGACGAAGCCACCGTGAGTTACCTCACTCCAGAAGCGTCAGCCGAGTGGGTGGGGGAACTGGGCGACGAGGCGCTGTCGGGTTTCGAACCCCAGATGCAGTACCACCACTCGTGGGCCGAGAACGACGGCGCCCAGCGTACCCTCCATCTGCACAAGGGCGAACGACGCCTGTTCTGTGTGGATTATCGCGAGAAGGACCTTGAGGCGACAGTACACTTCACCTGGAGCCGTGACGGCGGCAAACGATTCGAACCGGTGCCTGCAGCGTGGAAAGGCAAGGCGACATGGGAACGCACCATGCGTTGCTTCACTCGCAAGGGCAGCGACCTCTATGTGATTGAATTTGAACGTCCGGGACGGCAGTTGACGCTCGGCGACCTGCCAAGGTTGAAGAAAGGAACCACCATCCAGTTGCTGGGCACCACAGCCGAGCTGAAATGGAAGCAGCAGAAAGACGGGTCGGTCGTGGTGGACCTCTCGCCGGTGAGCGCTGCCGAGATGAACCGGCTGGAACATGCATGGGTGTTCAAGATCGGCGGTGCGCTGTAAACGCTTTTTTTTCGGCTTGATTCCAAAAAAAAATGCAGCGGCTGTAATATTTCGGGCCGCTGAAACGATATAATTTAAAAAACGAATTACAAGCATCAAGGTGACGCGTACAGAATACAATCAAAACATCGAAACATGGTCCGGCAATGTACTCCGTTTTGCCGTGTGGAACTGTGGCGATCGTATGCGTGCCGAAGATGCGATGCAAGAGGCCTTTGCCAAGTTGTGGGAATGCCGTTCGCGGGTGCCGGTGGAGAAGGGGTTGGGTTATCTGCTTACTGTAGCCCGACGCTATCTGGTCGACTGCTTCCGCCACGACCATGTGGTCGACAAGGTGCACCAGATGCTGGTGCAGACGACCGACACCACCGTCGATGAAAGCAGCACGGCCGGAATGAGCGACGAAATGTTCAACGCCCTGATGCGGCTGCCCGAAGTGCAACGCTCCATATTGCAGCTGCGCGATGTCGACGGCTACAGCTACAAGGAGATAGCGCAGATGCTCGAATTGAGCGACCAGCAGGTGCAGGTCTACCTGTTCAGAGCCCGCACGACGATGAAAAAACTGCTGATGGACAAAGAGGGTAAAGGCTAGTGGCGCAAAAAAGACAAAAAAACACATCAATCAACAAACCTACATAACGACAATCTCAAATCTCAGATTTCAAATCACAATACATCGCAATGAACATCACAGATGACAACATAGAACTCTATCTGTTCCGCTATAAGGAAAACCTGCTCGACGCCGCTGAGGCCGCCGAGGTGGAGCGGGCTCTGGCCACCCATCGCGAGTGGCAGGAGCTGGCCGACCTCTACGACCCGCAGCTGACGCTGCCTGCAGGCGCCGCCATCCCTTATCCGGATGCGGCAACGTTGCGCGACGGAGGACCACGAGCCAAGCGCTGCCGGCGCATCGTGCCGCTGTGGATTTCCTCGGCGGTGGCTGCATGCCTGCTTGTAGCAGTAGGCCTATGGTCGCTGCGCTCGTTGTCGGGCACGACAGAAGGACCCGCCCCCGTAGTGGCGGAGCAACAACCGACCCGGACGCCCGCCGTCGCGGACACCAGCAGCACACCGATGCGGGTGGACAGCCCTGCGCTGTGGGAGAAGGAAACGGAACGTTATGCCCAAACGACCCCAACCCCGTCGGAACCGACGGCAGAAGAGGCACGTCAGCCGCTATATGAGCCGCTGCAGGCGGCCGGCGAGCCGTTGCTTCTGGCCGAAGCTCAGACAACGCCAGAGGACCGTCAGGCCGAGGAATACGGATATGACGATGTCGTTGACGATGAGGATTACGCGGGCGAAGCGGTTTACTCCGACAAGCTGATAACCTATGCTGACGATATTTCGGCAGCGGCATCGCGCCAGGCGCCCGACTACAGTATGACAGGCGACAGCAGGGGTGATGCCCTGTCGCAGTTGTCCGACCAGGTGAACGACTTGGCATCCAAGAGCGGCAGCCTTGTCGCCAATACCCGTCGCCGCTATCGGGAACACGAATCGCAGATCGTCTCCGATATTGAAGAAATAACAGAAAAAAATCCCATTATCAGAAAACTATTAGCAAGTATCTTATGAAAAGACAGACTCTTATTATCCTAGCAACCATGCTGCTGCTTGGCAGCATGCCGGCCATGTCGCAGAACCAACGTATGCGCCAGAATTTTGGCACCACGGTATCGATTCTCGATTTCCAAGGCAAGGCCAATATCACCGTGGCTTACGATTCGGTGAACTATATCGAGGTGGCTTACAATCCCAGCATTTCCAATCCCGAACGTGACAAAAATATCTTTGTCGCCTACAACCGTCTGACCATCTACGACACGTTGGGCGAGAATGTGTATTATGTTCATGTGCGTCAGGATCAGATCGCTACCGTCCATACGGATTCTCAATGCAAGGTGAGCTATCCCGAAGGAGAGAAGAATTACCGCTTTGCGGGCGACGGCGAGGATGTGAGGTCGCTGGCCGAGGAGCTGAAGTCGATTATCGACGAATTCGCCAACACCTACGACAGTGTCTCGCACACCACAAGCCACAAGATGTCCGCACAAAAAAACAAACGCCGCTACAGCGTCACCTCCCGTACCAATTTTGATTTCCATTGGGGCTTCAACAACTGGGGCGACGCATGGTACAACGGTTTGATGAAGATGGAGGGTCCCTACAACCTGCGCACCAGCTTCAGTTCGTTCCAGCTGTCGGAGAACTATGCCGTCGTGATGAGCCCCCACTTCAAACTGTCGTTGGGTATCGGCTACGAGTCGGACATCTACAAGTTCACCGACAACTATGTCGCCATGGGCACCGACGGCGCCCTCAGCACGCAGAATCAGGCGAGCCTTGATGCCGTCAGCGGCGTGACAGGCTCCCTTTTGGACGACTGGTCGACCCGTCTGGTGACCCGCTACATCACGATGCCCATAGAATTCGAATACCGCGACAAGTCGATTCTCAAGTCGTTCAAGCTGTCCCTCGGCATCGTGCCGGGACTCAGTTTCAACAGCAGCCATACGGGCCTCAAGCACGAACTGGAGAAGAAAGGGCGCAACTATCAGGGCGTTGACGACGTGTCGAAGTTCATCAATCCCTATAAGCTGGATGTGCGGCTCACCTTCAAACGCAAATGGTTCGGATTCTTCATCCAGGTGCCCACCCTGCCGCTCTTCATCGATACCGACACCAAGGTCTATCCCATCAAGATCGGATTCATGATTTGACGCGGAGAGTCTTCGGGTCTCATCAGGGACTCACCAGGGACTCACCAGGGACTCACCAGGGTCTTCTGCCCCCAGAAAAAGAGGCGCATCCCATCCCATCGTGAACCTACGGACGATTGCCATCGTCCCCAACAGACAATAGTATCTTTCGAGGTCGGGCGTCTTAACGATACCCGACCTTTTTTATGCGCAATATGGAAGCCGTTTGGACGTTAATGGATGTGGAGTAGCGTGCCCGACGGACAAAGGGCTCACGATGTTCAATTTAAAATTGCCAATTGGCCATGAAATCATTAGAGACTTTGAGCGACGAAAAATATGCCGCATTCCAGCGCAAGCTGATTCCGACGGTTGCGGCCGAACAAATCATAGGTGTGCGCACCCCGCAACTGCGCGCATTGGCGAAGGCGATGGTGAAAAGCGGCGAGTCGGAAGCGCTTGTACGGACGCTGCCGCATCGTTATTTTGAAGAGAACCAGCTGCATGCTTTCATCCTTTCGGCCGAGAAGGATTTCGACGCATGCATCCGCGAGGTGGACCGTTTCCTGCCCTATGTCGACAATTGGGCCACCTGCGACCAGCTGTCGCCGCTCTGTTTCGCCAAGAATACCAAGTCGCTGCTGCCATGGGTGATCCGATGGATGAAGTCGGAGCGTGAATACACGGTCCGTTTTGGCATTGGCATGCTGATGCGACATTTTCTGGACGAAGGATTTGAACCTGAATTTTTGGACATGGTGGCTGCTATACGCCGCGACGAATACTATATCCGTATGATGCAGGCCTGGTATTTTGCTACGGCATTGGCCAAGCAGTACTCTGCCACGGTGCCATACATCGTGCAGTGCCGTCTGCCGCAATGGACACACAACAAAACTATTCAAAAAGCTGTGGAAAGCTACCGCATCTCCGATGAACAGAAGGCATATCTGAAAACCCTGCATAAGAGATGATCTTAGAGCCGCTATGGGTGGTGAACCTATAGCGACTGCTTTTTTGGTGGGATGCAGGCGTCGGTTTTGTAAAAAAAACGTATATTTGCAAAATAATAAATTGAAGGCCGAAAGGTGTAATGTGTTTCCAATGTGGTGATTAATTTTCGTGCAGGTGATGGGCTGCTTTTCGGCTTACAGATGGTCGGACTCAAATAAAAGCGTTTATGGCAAATCTGGGTAAATACATTTGCAAGCAACTGAAGGATATACGCCGTCAGATTGCTCAAGAGAACGATGTCGCTCTCGACATTCCGGAGTGTACCTATCAGGGAGACTGCAGCGGCACATGTCCGCGTTGCGAGGCGGAACTGAAATATCTTGAATCGGAACTGACGCATCGCAGCTGTATGGGCAAGGCCGCCTTGGTGGCTGGCGTGGCTTTTACATTGGCTACCTCACCGGTGGTTATGGCACAGGAACGGACCGATCTGTCCAAAACGAACGAACAACAGGTGAGGCGAGGCAAGTGCCAGCTGCGTGGACAGGTGGTCGATGTTAATGGCGAACCTTTGATTTCAGCGAATGTGGTCTTGAAACAGCAAGGCCATTTTGTTGCTGGTGCTAAGACAAATAATGAGGGCGCTTTTGAAATAAAAAATATTAAGAGAGGTACGTATGAGTTGTCTGTGTCGTATATCGGTTATAGCACTGCGGATACGACTATTGAAATCCGAAAGACTACTTTCGTCAAGCAAACGCTCGTTAATGATATTGAGTCGTTACAGGGCATCATTCCCGTGGTCGTGGGCAAACCGGCGCCGCCAGACGATTTCGGTGTCCCCACGAAGTGCGATTCTGCTGCCAGTAAAGGAATGCCTACCATCGAGACGGGGACATCATCGGGGTCTGACGGAAGTGGCAAGATCACTTCGGAGGATTTGAGGTCTTTCCCTTCGTCTATGTCGGTTGTCAAGGATGCGCTGAATGAACCCAAAAACGATTTAGATGTCGGCGAACCTGTCGGCCCCTATATCGGCTATATTCAGGTGCGGCTGGGTGGCACACCTGCCAGCACTCCTGCCGAACCACAATCGAGCTGTTCACAGAATAATGACAATGTCAATCCTCTTGATAAAGAGGCCCGTTGAACGATGAATGCCGTTCCTTTCATAGGTGTTTCACGCCATCGTATCGGTATCGACGGTGTGGGCGTCACCACATTGGCGGCCTTCCATGGCTGTCCGCTGCATTGCCGCTACTGTCTGAACCCCACCTGTCTGGGCACTCCCGACCATTTGCTCCGCTACACCCCGGAATCGCTTTTCGAACATACTCGCGTCGACAACCTCTATTTCCTGGCCACTGGAGGCGGTATCTGCTTCGGTGGCGGCGAGCCGCTGCTGCGGACGGCCTTTCTGGTGCGTTTCCGCGCATTGTGCGGCACATCGTGGCGACTGACGGCCGAGTCCTCGTTGGCGGTGCCACGGGCGAACGTTGTGAAGGCGGCGGGGGTGATCGACGACTTCATTGTCGACATCAAGGATACCAACCCGTCCATCTATAAGGCCTATACGGGTCGCAGCAATCGGGGCGCCATGGCCAACCTGCGATGGCTGTTGCAGAACAAAGGGGCCGACCATGTCACCGTGCGGGTGCCGCTGATACCCCAATACAACACCGACGACGACCGCGACCGCAGTGTGGCCAAACTCAAGGAATGGGGCGTGAAACATATCGACCGATTCGACTATGTCGTTCGCCAGCCGCAACCGGCAGGGGAGGGGGAAACGAAAAAATGACGGTATCGGCCGCATTCCACTTCTTTTTCGTATTTTTGCAGTTCCTTTTCTGTAGAACGATACTTAATTACTGATTTGAAATGAGTGAGTTATTGGCACAATTGAACGAAGCGCAACGTGAGGCGGCGGCATGCACCGAAGGTCCGGTGATGATTATTGCAGGTGCAGGCAGCGGCAAAACACGGACGCTGACCTATCGCATAGCACACCTGATAGAGAAAGGGGTCGACGCCTTCAATATTCTGGCGCTGACCTTCACCAACAAGGCCGCTGGCGAGATGAAGGAACGTATCATCAAACTGGTGGGTCCCGATGCCCGCAACCTGTGGATGGGCACGTTCCACTCGGTCTTTGCCCGGCTGCTGCGCGCCGAAGCCCAAAAATTGGGCTATATTCAAAGTTTCACTATCTATGACAACGATGACAGCAAGTCGGCCATCAAACAGATTGTCAAAGGTCTGAATCTGGATCCGAAGACGTACAACGCGGGCTATGTCCTCAGCCGCATCTCGATGGCCAAAAGCAGCTTGATAGGTCCGGAGGATTATTGCACCAACGTCGAAATACAACAAACCGACCAGACGGCCAAAAAGCCACTGATAGGCGAGATATACAAGCTCTACAACAAAAGGCTGCGCAACGCCATGGCGATGGATTTTGACGACCTGCTGTTCAATACCAATATCCTGCTGCGCGATTTCCCCGACGTGCTGCTGAAGTACCAAAACCGCTTCCGCTATATCCTCGTCGACGAGTATCAGGACACCAACTATGCACAGTATTTGATTGTCAAGAAACTGGCGGCTCGTTACCAGAATATCTGCGTGGTGGGCGACGACGCCCAAAGCATCTATGCCTTCCGAGGCGCCAACATACAGAATATCTTCAACTTCAAGCGCGACTATCCGGGTGTGCATCTCTTCAAACTGGAACAGAACTACCGCAGTACCAAGAATATCGTCAACGCGTCCAACTCTATCATTTCCAACAATAAGGAACAGATTGAAAAGGAGATTTGGACCGACAACGGGACGGGCAATCTGATCACATTGCTGCAATGTAGCGACGAACGCGACGAGGGCAACAAGGTGACGGAATCGATTATGCAGGCACACCTGGGCGACAACCGACCCTACAAGGACTTTGCCATCCTGTACCGCACCAACATACAGAGCCGTGCCGTCGAGGAGTCGCTGCGTCGTCAGAATATCCCTTATCGCATCTATGCGGGCATCTCGTTCTACGGCCGCAAAGAGATAAAGGATGTGCTGGCCTATCTGCGACTGGTGGTCAACAACCACGACGACGAGTCGCTGGTGCGCATCATCAACTATCCGGCCCGCGGTATCGGCAACACCACCCTCGACCGCATCCGTCTGGCGGCGTCGGACAACGACGTCAGCATCTGGACGGTGTTGGAGCATATTCAGGATTTCGGCTTGGGCATCAACGGCGGCGTGCTGAACAAAATCACCGAGTTCCGCACCATGATCCAACTCTTCTCGTCGCAGGTCTATACCATGGACGCTTATGAGCTGGCACGTCGCATCGTCAACGCTTCGGGTTTGATAACCATGCTGCGCAACGACGACGACCCCGACAATGCCAACCGCATAGAGAACATCGAGGAGTTGCTGAACGGCATCCAAGAATACTGCGAACGGGAGGAGACAATCACGCCTGGCGAAGTGGCCGAAGAACCGGTCGAGGAGCACGGACAGGAGGTGAAAACGCTCGATATGTTCCTGCAGCAGGTGCTGCTGCTGACCTCGGAGGATAAGGATGACGAGAAAGACGCCGACAAGGTGTCGCTGATGACCATCCATGCCGCCAAGGGCTTGGAATTTCCCTATGTCTATGTGGTGGGAATGGAGGAGAACCTGTTCCCAAGCATGATGTCGGTCTCCTCGCGCCAGGATTTGGAGGAGGAACGCCGTCTTTTCTATGTGGCGGTGACACGTGCCGAGACCCAGTTGACACTCTCCTACGCCTTGATGCGCTACCAGTACGGTCAGACCTCCTATCAGGAGATGAGCCGGTTTGTGGACGAGATAGACCCGCACTACCTGCTCATGCCAAAACGACGTCAGTCTGCTTTCCCGAAGGCTGGCAGTTTCCCGCGGGGAGGCATGCAGCAACGGATTTTCGGCGAAACAACCACGACGTTCAAGAAGAAGGAACCGGCGGCTCCGGCCCGTCTGCGCCGCATCGAGAAAAATGCCCCGATGGGGCCTACCATGGGCAACAGCCCTGCCGAAATCAACGCCATCCAGCCAGGCATGTGGGTGCAGCATGCCAAATTCGGACGCGGCAAGGTGGAGTCGGTCGAGGGTTCGGGCGACAGCCGTAAGGCGCTGATTTTCTTCAACGATATCGGACAGAAACAGCTGATGCTCAAATTTGCCAAATTGGTCATTGTGGAGGAATAGGGCTATGAGAGTGGTGATACAACGTGTGAAACAGGCTTCGGTCGATATCGACGGTTGCCGACATGCTGAGATAAAGGCCGGTTTGTTGGTGCTTTTGGGTATTGAGGACCGTGACACCGACGCGGATATCGACTACCTATGCCACAAAATTGTCGCCATGCGTATCTTCGACGACGAGCAGGGTGTTATGAACCTTCCTGTGACACAGACGGATGGGGGTGAGGTGTTGGTCGTCAGCCAGTTCACGCTGATGGCTAGCACCCGCAAGGGCAATCGCCCCAGCTACATCCGTGCCTCGAAGCCTGATTTCGCGGTGCCAATGTACGAGCGTTTCTGCAGTATGCTTTCCCAACTGTTGGGTCGTCCGGTTCAGACGGGTGTCTTTGGCGCCGATATGCAGGTGGGGCTTGTCAACGACGGTCCTGTCACCATTATTATGGACAGCCAGTTGCGTGACGCTTTTTAGAGCCGATCGTTATTTGTTTGTCTTCCGTTATTTTCTGGTTGCTTGGCCGTAGGGCTCCAGTTGGTATCGCTGTCTCCCGTGGGATGGCATCGTCACTTTCCTTTGTGACAATAATCTTGCTATCTTTACGTTATGAAAGAAAAAAGAAGAGATATGGAGTCCAAAGTGATATTGGTTACAGGTGCCAGCAGCGGTATTGGTTTTGACACCGCACGCACGTTGGCGCGACAAGGGCACAAAGTCTATGCTGCTGCCCGCCGGTTGGAGTTGATGGAACCGTTGCGTGCCGACGGCGTTGTTCCGCTGCGGATGGACGTGACTGACGAAGCGTCGATGCAGTCGGGTGTGCGTATGGTGATGGAGGCGGAACAGCGAATAGATGTTTTGGTGAACAATGCTGGCTATGGCTTCTTTGGGGCCATAGAGAATGTGCCGATGGAGGAAGCCCGTCGACAACTGGAAGTGAACGTCTTCGGCTTGGCGCGGCTGTGCCAGTTGGTGCTCCCTGTCATGCGCCAACAGGGTAAGGGCCTCATCGTCAATACTTCGTCGATTGCAGGCAAGATGGTGCTGCTGTACGGGGGATGGTATCATGTGTCGAAGTTTTCGGTCGAGGCCTTCAGCGATGCCTTGCGCATGGAGGTGAAACCGTTTGGCATCGATGTGGCGATGATCGAGCCGGGTGGCATCCGCACCGACTGGGGTATCATCGCTGCACGCCATTTGCGTGAGTCGTCACAGGATACACCTTATCAGGAAACAGCTTTCCATGAGGCTGACCTGCTTCATGAGGCTTATTCCGGACGCTATCTGTCCGATCCGTCGGTTATCACTCGGGCTATTTCACGTGCGGTCAACTGCCGTCGTCCCAAGGCTCGTTATCGTACGGGGCGTTTTTCCCACCTCGGTGTCTTCTTCCATTGGCTGTTGCCGGCCAAATGGTGGGATGCACTGATGCGGAGCGCCGGTAGGATAAAGGTGAAATAGGTTTTACAGGTGTTACTATAACTAGGGAGGGCCCCCGTCGTCAGACGAGCGCCCTCCCTTGCTTTGGTGGATTGTGAACGGATGGCTTATTTTTTCTTGAATTTGGTGATCATATCGATGTCGTTGGGTTCGGGGTCGTCAGGAATGTAGGTGACCTTCAAGAAAGCTGTGTCTTTCAGGAAGTCAATGCTTCCTACTTGAACCTTGATGATGTCAAGACCGGTTCGTTCCTTCAAATCGGCCAGCAATTCCTCCCGTCGTGCGGGTTTGATGAGAGCAATCTTTTCGTAGGTGATGATTTTCTGTGCTTTGTGCTTCGACATGCCAGCGGCTTCCAATACCCATATAAGGATGATAAAGAGCACGTTGGTGGCGATGAAAGAGGCGTAGCTGGATGCCATGCCGGCACCGTTGATGATGCTGATGGCGATGAGTACAAAGAGATAGGTCATCTCGCGTATGGGCAGTTGCTCGGTGCGGTAGCGGATCATGCTGAAGATACCGAACAGCCCCAGGGCTATGCCTACTTCAATCTTCATGTTCTGCAGTTGGTAGAGGATGAAGAAAATGGCGGTGCTGAAAAGCAGATAGGTGAAGTAATAGTCGCGCCGCTTGCTTTTGGGGTAGTAGAAGAAATGGGTGATAATCCAGCAAACCAGCAGGTTGATGCCGAACAAGATAAGCAGTTTCCAAAGTCCGGGGGCGTCGAACAGGGGCAATCCCAGAAAGTCGATGCTTTGTTCCTCGGCATTGCCAAAACGTGCGGCAATGTCTGCGTTCTCCATGTCGCCACTGGGCCCGGTTGCGGTGCCTTCAAAATCGAGGTCGGCATTGTCGTCCTCAACGGCTATCTCGTCGATGGGGATAGTGAGCTCGTCATTTTGCTGCGCATAGGCGTGGGCACCTATCGGAAGCAGTAGCAGCGTCATCAGTATTTTCAAGATAATCTTCATGGTATCGGTGGTTTTATGGTGAATGATCAGTCGGAGGGTATCGGTCTCAAATCACAGTGCGCAGTTTTTCAATATATATTAGTTTGGATTTGAAGCGGTTTTTCTTGGCATTGGGGTTGGTAAGGGCGGTGCCGATACAGTATTTGCTCATGCGTCGAGGCTGGATATGCATTTCGTGTAGTGCTCTTTCGATAACCGATTGGGGAGCGCCGACTTCGTGCTTGACTTCGATGACGAGCAGGTGGCTGATGTCGGCGTCCGTATGGGTGGCGTGGTTGTGGAAGGTGATGCCGCTGTCGATAGTGATGCGCTCGCTCATGCCTTTGTCGACCAGTGTGATACGTTTGAAACTGTTCTCCAGACAGGGGTGCAGCAACGCGACAGGGTAGGGGGTGTGCTCGTTGACAAACTGTGCCACTTCAGGCACTTCGAGACTGTGGTAGAATTGCGCCACATCGATGGGGATGCGTACTTTGCGGGTCTATTTCTTGTTGTCTTTGTTCTTGATTTCGAAAAAGGTGGTGTCGGTCGAACGATAGGTGCGCACTCGCAACTTTTGCCGGTTCAGTTTCTTGTTGTGGTGCATGGTGTACATGGCCAGATCCTCGGTGTCGAAATACAAGGTGCGGTAGGGTGCGAGGGGATTGCCTTCAATATGCTGCACATAGTAATCGGCGGCAATACGCTCCAGCAGCGCGTCGAGTTGCGTGACGGCTGCCATGTATTTCTGATCCATCCGGTTCATAAGACGCACGGCTTTCATGTCGTCAAGCCCGATGGGTGTCATCTGGTCCAAAATGTTCATTGGTAGGAGTATTCGAAGGTTTTGGTCGACTCCAGTTTGCCGTTGGGCTTGTAGTTGTACTGCTTTTTGCGGGTGCCGTCCTCGTTATATTCGAATTGCTTGATGCGCACGGGTTTGTTCTTGTTGTCGTATTCCACTTGCTCTTTGCAACGGGTGCTGTTGCCTTCGTAGCTGTAGGTTGTGCGTTTTTTCTGTCCGTAGGAGGCGTATTCTATCTCCTCAATCTTGCGTCCATGGGCGTCGTAGGTCACCTTGTTGTCAAGATAAGGGGTGTTTGTGCCTGCCTTGGTGTTCCATTCTTTGACGACTAGGTTCTTTTTGCGTTCTCGCTTCTGTCCGCCTGATTGGCTTTGTGCGCATACGCTGCCACCGACAAGGATGAAGGCAAGCAATACAAGTACGAATTTGGTGATATGACTGTGACTTTTCATGGGCGTGAAGTTTGGAGGTTTGGTTGAAATGGGTGTATGATGATGTGGATAGGGTGGGCGCGGTGTATTGCGCTATTGGAATGTCTGTTAAAATTTGTAGCTGTATCCTGCCGTCAGCCAGCCGACAAATCCACTTTCGCGCGTGTATGACTTTAGCTTGGTGCCTTCGGCATTGGCATCCACCACTTTGTCGGTCACGTGGTCGGCCATCAGCGACATCTCGATGCTGCTGCGTTTGCTGATGCGGTAGTCGACACCGATGGCGCCACGTATACGGTTGATGTAGATGCCATTCCAATCGTCGATGAACCATCCGGCGGGGCCGCTGGCCGACATGTCGCTGTTGACGTATTCGGAACCTGTGTAGTAGGCGTTGATGACAGGGGCATTGAAGGTGTTGCGTAGTTCAATATAGGCGTAGGGCTCCCATCGTTGTAGGCCTTTGTAGGTGGCTTTCAGCCTGCTTTTGAGGGTCAGCGCGGTGCGGGGATTCTGGTAGGTGTTCATCTCTCCCGACCGGTAGGTGGCTTGGAAACGTTCTTTCAGCGAGAACCGCCAGTTTCCGAATGACACCGATCCGGTGGCGTCGACCATCAGTCGGTGGCGGCAGCTCTTGAAGGTGCTGTTCGACTGGCTGTAGGGGTTGATGAGTGCGTAGCCGAGTCCTACTTTGAGGTAATCGTTCACCTTGTAACTGAGCGCCAGTGTGGTTTGTAGACGGTTCAACGACTGGAAATTGTTGTCCAGACGCACTTCCTCTTCCAAGTTCAGATGGAGCCCTCGGGCCAGTTTCTTGTCGACAGACAGTGACAACCGTCCTCCAAAATCGGGCGAAAGGTCTACGTCGGTCTGTGCCTGCAGGGGTGGGGGGATAAGAGCAAACAGCAGAATCACTACTGTTGAAAGTCGTTTCATGGTCATTGTTGGATAGGGGTTTTATTGGGGTAGAGTTATCAATGCCAACCGCCGCCGCTGGTGTAGGTGCTGAGGTTTACATTGCTTCCGCCGCTGGTTTGGGGGTCTTCGTTGAGCATGGCGTTGCAGCGTTCGGTGCCATTGCTGACGCTGATGCCGCTCGTCAATGTGGGTTGCTGGCTACCCCACGAAACGATGAGCTTCTGTCCGCCGCCCGAAGGGGTCTTGAAGGCGTAGGTCTTCTCGTTGGAGGTGATGGCATACCATGCGTTCTTGGTCCATGAGGTGGCTTGATAGCAGGGCTGGCTCAGCTGTGACCCGTTCTCCAGGTTGCCGATGGCGATGAGGGTACCCCCCTGGAGGTAGAACTTCTTGCCGCCTTCGGTATTGGCGTCGATGGCCATTTCAGGTGAGGTCTTGCCGATGGCATAGACAACGCCGCCTTTGATGTACAGGTTGCCGTTGGCATCCAGCCCGTCGTTGCCTGTGGAGTGGGCGCATACATAGCCGCCACTGATGGTCATGTCGGATGCGGCATTGATGGCGTCGTCGCTCGACTGGCTGTAGACCTCGCCGCCGCTAATGGTTAGCGTGCTTTTGGTTTCGATGCCTTCGTGGTTGGAGGCGGTGACGGTGATGATGCCGCCGCTGATGTCAAGGGCACCGTCCACTTTGATGCCTTTGGCTGCGACACTGTTGTTGCTGTTGTTGCCTCCGCCCCACCATCCTCCGCCGCCTCCGGACGAACCGTAGTTTTGGCCGGTAACGGTGATGGTGACATTGCCGCCTTGGAAGTGTGCGGGCCCGTCGCAGTTGATGCCTTTGCCTCCGCGGCCGCTGTTGGAGATGCTGAGGGTGCCGTCGATCATTTCGAACAGCTGGTCGGCTTTCACGCCGGCGGTGCTGCTGGTGTCTCTGGTGCCGTTGTCGGTGGTGACTACGGTGTTTCCACTGATGGTCATGGTCGTTGTGCCGCCTTCGAAGCGTACCAGGCTGTCGCTGGTGAAGCCTTTCTTTCCGTCGGCAGTCACACGAATGTCCAAATTGCCGCCACTAACTAGGATGTAATCATTGCTTTTTACACCGTGTCCGGCAGCTGACTGCACGTTGACTGTGCCGGAAACGAACTGCACCCAGTCGTCGCTGACAATTCCCGATTTGCCGTTGGCTTTGACCGTCAGGGCACCGCTGCCGCTGACAACGATTTGTCCTTCGCTGAAAAGGGTGCCTTTCTCGTCTTCGTCGCTGGGGGTGTTGCTGTAGGTGACACCATCGGTCAGGCTGTTGTCGCCTTGCAGTAGCAGGTCTACTCGTTTGCCTTTGTTGGGTGTGTCTGCGGGCCCTTGCACATTGATGGCGGCGCCCTGGCTGTTGGTGATGCTGGCGTTATTCAGCACAATGCATTGCTTACGGCCGCTGTAGATTTTCAGATATCCGTCGCCGGTGGTGCCGCTCACGTAGTAGGTGATTTTCTCGGAACCGCTATTGGTGACGGTGACGCCATTTCCGTTGACGGTGGCAGTGACGTTGTCGCCGGTGCCGCTGACAATGGCGTCGGCGTTGTTGGAGAATACGATAGAGACGGAACGGTCGGCAGTGGTGTCGCTGACATTTTCGACGGAGTCTCCATTAATGGGGATGATTTTGTCTTCGGTACAACTGGCAAGGATTGTCACCAGTAGGGGCAATAGGAACTTGTAGGGTTTCATGAAAGTGGTTTTTCTGTTATTATTTGTACGACAATAACACAAAAACTTGCAAGATGTGGGAATCTTTTGAAAAGTGGCGGCCATTAAAGTCTTTCCAATAGGAAACTGACGGGGCGGAACCCGTCGTTGCAACTGATCATGGCGCTATGCGGATTCTTCATCCATCCGTCGTAAAAATTGCCCCGACCAGCGGCCAATTCCTCGACAAACCATCGCATCGACTCCCATGCGCTGTCGCATAGGCCTTCGGGTTGTGTGCCTTCGGTGGCCACCCATTGTTGACCCTCGCAGACACTACAGGCGTGCTCGATGGGATTTTCATATAGGGCTTGCAAATCCTTGAAGTCGGATTTGCGAATTGCAGTTATCTTGACGTCGTACATGCTACAATAACTTGAATTTTCATCAGTTATTGTCCGATTGGTTGATTTTTATTTCGGGCAGTTCCATGGGCTTTTCTTTGCAATGGCACTGTGCTTCGCCTGTTTTCGGGCATCCGCTACAACCACAACATCCACAACTGGGGCCTTTGCTGCGTAAGCGCCGGACAATGCCTCTCACCATAAAGAAAAGGGTGAAGGCCAAAATGACGATGACGGCGATTGTTTGCATGCTGATGGCTGATGATCGGTTTATATGATTAATGAACCTATTTGGAACAACAAGGTGGAAGCGATCCAGGCCAACCCTATGGTGTAGGCCATGGTGAACAGCGCCCATTTCCATTTGCCGCTCTCGCTTTTGATGGCGATAATGGTGCTAAGACAGGGCATGTAGAGCAGAATGAAAAGTAGCATCGAGGCGGCCGACAGGGGTGTCATGTGCTGCTGGATGAGTTGCGAAATGCGGCTGCTGTTGGCGTCATCTTCAAAATCTTCCAGCGTCTCGGCTTCTTCGCTGCTGGTGGAATAAACCACTGTCATTGTACTGGCAACCACTTCTTTGGCGAATACTCCAGACAGCAACGAAACACTCTGCTTCCAATCGAACCCACAGGGTTTCATGACGGGTTCAATGGTTTTGCCAATCTTGGCCATATAGGAATTTTCGGCCTGTATTTTCTTGTCATCGTTGGTGGGGAAATAGCTGAGCGCCCAGACAATGATGGAGGCGCCTAAGATGATCGTGCCCATCTTTTTCAGGTACTCTTTGCCTTTCTCCCATGTGTGGCGCAATACGGCTTTGGCAGTGGGCATGCGGTAGGGGGGAAGCTCCATGACGAATGGAAGGCTGTCGCCTTTCACCACAAATCGGCTGAAGAGTTTGGCCATCAATACGGCCATGATCATACCCAACAGATATATCCCAGTGAGCACCAGGGCGGCGTATTTGCTGAAGAAGGCGGATACTAGGATGACATACACGGGAATGCGCGCCGAACAGCTCATCATCGGGATGACGAGCATGGTGAGCAGTCGGCTCTTACGGTCTTCAATGGTGCGTGTGGCCATGATGGCGGGGACATTGCATCCGAATCCCATAATCATGGGTATGAAACTTTTGCCGTGCAGACCCATTTTGTGCATCAGCTTGTCCATGATGAATGCGGCGCGGGCCATGTAGCCACTGTCCTCCATGAAGGAAATGAAAAGGTAGAGTATCAGGATATTGGGTAGGAAGACGATAACACTGCCCACGCCGGCGATGATACCGTCGGCAAGCAGCGAACGCAGGGGGCCTTCGGCCATGTGACTGGTAACCAGATCGCCTAGCCAGCCAAAGAGTGTGTCAATCCAGTCCATCGGATAAGCGCCTAGGGCAAAGGTGCAATAAAAGGTGATGAACATGAAGATGAGGAAGACGGGATAACCCAACCAGCGATGGGTAACAATGGAGTCGATCTTGTCTGTCATCTTGTGCAGGGTGGTCTTTTCGTTCTTCTGGTAGCATTCGGCCAGAGCTCCGCGCACAAAGGCGTATTTGGCGTCAGTTATTGCGCTCTCGATGTCTTGGTGGGCATGAGTTTCTCCACTGTGCTCCTTGCGCACATGCTCGGTGTCGTCAACACTGTGGCTGCTGCTCCGCAGATAGTCCTCGGCAATCTGGTTGCGCATCTTCAGCACACTGCCGTCGGGGTCATGTGCGTTGGTATATTCCTCCAATTGCTTGTCGTTCTCCAACAGCTTGATGCTCAGAAACCGGGTGGACAATTCGTCACTGAAACCGTGCTCGTAGAGTTCGGTGCGTAACTGCTTGATGCAGCGCTCCAATTCGCGTCCGTGATTCACATGGATATGCCGATATTGAGGACCGTGCGCTTCTGGTTGTGTCCCGCTCACTTCGGCTTCAAAAACTTCAATAATCTTGTCGAAGAGTTTGTCGATGCCTTCTCCCGAACGGCCGGTGGTGGGCACAATGGGCATGCCTAGCAGGGTGCTGAGTTGCTCGATGTCGAGTTGGTCTCCGCTCTTCTGCAGCTCGTCGTACATGTTCAATGCCATCACCATGGTGATGTCCATGTCAATCAGTTGGGTGGTGAGGTAGAGGTTGCGCTGCAGGTTGCTGCCGTCCACTACGTTGAGTATGATGTCGGGGTTTTTCTCCAGAATATGTTTGCGGACATAGAGCTCTTCGGGCGAATATGCGCTGAGGGAATAGGTGCCGGGCAGGTCGATGAGATGAAACGTGTATCCGCCATGCTCAAAGGTGCCCACTTTCTCGTCGACGGTCACGCCGCTATAGTTTCCGACACGCTCATGGGCATGGGCGGCAATGTTGAAAATGCTGGTCTTTCCGCAGTTGGGGTTGCCGACAAGGGCCACATTGATGGTCTTGCCTCGCTCGGCAGCAATGTGTTGTGCGGCACTTTGCTCGCTTTCGGCAATGCCCCTGTAGTCGTCGTGGTTCTCTATCTCTTCTGCGGCTTCGGCTTCGCTGACAATCTCCACTTTTGCCGCGTCGCTGCGTCGCAGCGACACTTCAAAATTCATGATTCTGTATTTGATGGGGTCCTTCAAAGGGGCGTTGAGGATCGACTCAACGGTGACTCCTTTGATGAATCCCATCTCTATAATGCGCTTGCGAAAGGCTCCGTGTCCCGCCACGCGAACCACTACGCCTTTCTCACCTGTTTGTAATTCAGAAAGTAACATTATCCTCTGCTGTATATTTGATTTTGCAAAAATACAACTTATTGTATATATGGGATATCCCTATTGTTAGTGATTTTTACTTGTCAAAACCTTCAGGCAGCAATACATACAACGGCCATCGTTGGAACCACAATTCGCAGGCGCCTGAGGGATTCTTCTCCAACAAGACACCAATGCTTCTGTCGGGTAGCAGGGTGAGGGAGGAATAGACGGATGGTCCGTCATAGAGCAGCTGGGGATGCTCCCAACTTCTGCCTTCGTCACGACTGAAAAAAATGCTGACATTCGTCCGTTCCATGGAATTGGGTATGCTGTGCATCAGAAGGTTGATGCTATCTCCTGCATCGGTCGACATCACGCGTAACAGGTCGCCGTTGCAGGCGTTGGTGGTCATTTCGGTCCATCGGCCTTGAACTCCCCATGTCGTTCCACCATCGTCGGAATGGTTGTATCCGCGTGCACCATTCTGACGGGTGCTGAGAAGTATCCGACCGTCAGTTAATTCTATCAGCTTGGCTTCGTCGCCCCCGTTATAGACAAGGCCTGAGACTTGCCATGTCTGTCCGTTGTCGTCGCTGTAAACGACATAGTTGTCGGAGATATACTGGTCTTTGCGGAGCATCGGTACGGCAAACATGATGCGGCCGGCATGCGGTCCGCGACGCAGTCGGAGTCCGTTGCCTGAGGAGAAGAAACAGGCACGATAGTCTTTGCCGGAAGGGTGGATGGCTTGGCTGCCCCACAGTTGGAAGGTCACCTCTTCTATTTCACCCCAGGTGCGTCCGCCGTCGCTGCTGCGACAGATATAGGTTCTTATGGGGTCATTTTCTGTCGACTGGAAATAGCCGTTGCCACCGGCAAAAGCGCAGATGATGTCACCGTTGGCGCATTGCACAAGTGCGGCATCGCCATAGCCGTGCTTGCGCCCGGTCCCTTTGGCCAGTGTTATTGGGGTGCTCCATGTGTGGCCGCCGTCGGTGCTGCGACTTGTGACGATGTCAATATCCTCAGGCAGGTCGGATTCGTTGTACTTGCGACGGTCGCAGGCTATCAGCAGACTGCCGTCGTCCAGACAAAGAATGGCGGGAATGCGCCAGTTGGTGCTTCCATAATCGCCTGGTGCGAACAGGCAGCGTTCGAAAAATACATCCTGCTCCATGGCGGGGGATGCGGATTGTCTCGGCGGCTCCTGGGCGTGAGCCAGACTCGTCAACAGGCATAACAGGGCAAGAATTATGTTTCTCATCGCTTTCGGTCGTTTCAATAGATGCTTTTGATGGTTTGCTGTATGCCGTTGATAATAAAGCTGTCGCCAATGGTTTTCCCTTTGATGGCTTGGTAAATGGGGGTCTGGGCACTGATGGCAAAATAGTATTGCATGCCTGTGGGCGATTCGCTGTCGTTGACTACGAATTTGCCGGCTCCGATGCTGAGAAAAAAGCGTTGCTTGTCGGTCTCTACGATAGCTCCATGCTCGGCGCGGTCAAAGGGTGGTAGCCGCACGGCTTCCTGCAGGTAACGCAAACTGGCATTGGCGTTGCTCAGTTGCTTGGCATACATGTCTCGGGCACGCATCATCTTGGTGCGGTAACTGTCGTAGCGATCTACATTGGCCCCGTAATCGTTGCTTTGTTGCTGGGCGGAATCCATCTCTTGCTTCGCCACATGGGCGGTGTGCTGCTGATGGGCAATGAGGGCATTGATTACTTTTACTCGTTTTTCTTCTCGTGTCATAATAATGTAACGAGTTATTAGGTCATTTATTTTACCGATGGGATGCTAAAAATGGGCTCAGTCTGTAGCTGCTGCAAATTCGCCAGATTAAATTCAGCTACCTGTGTATCAAGTCTTTGAATCGCTTTTCGTCCAACTCCATATTTTAATTGTCGTTCGTTTTGACATATTAGACGCAGTGGAAGGGTACATCACAACACACGATGTGTTTTTTATAGCAAAAACAAAAGGGAAGAACGTGTGGAGTTCTTCCCTTTTGATTATTGTAGTGAATGTTTTTATCTGGTGCGACCGGGGTAAGCCTTCAGGGCCTCTTCGAGGCACTTGATGGCGGCCTGCAGGTCCTCTTTGCAGAGGCAGTAGGTGATGCGAGCCTGATGGCGTCCCTGCTCGGGGTCGACATAGAATCCTGTGGCGGGAGCCAGCATCACGGTGGCACCGTTGTAGCTGAAGTCCGTCAGAAGCCACTGGCAGAACTTGTCGCTGTCGTCGACGGGCAGGTCAATGACGGTATAGAAAGCACCTTTGGGCATCGGGCAGTAGCATCCAGGTATCTTGTTGATTCCCTCGACAATGACGTTGCGGCGGGCTACATATTCGGCCTGTACTTTGTCGAAATACTCCTGCGGAGTGTCGACGGCTGCCTCGGCGAAAATCTGGCCGAACGACGGAGGCGACAGACGGGCCTGTGCCAGACGCATAGCGATGGCGTAGACCTCGCTGTTGCGGGTTACCATACATCCAACACGGGCGCCGCAGGCGCTATAGCGTTTGGAGACAGAGTCGAACAGAATGGTGTTGCGTTCCAAGCCTTCAAGCTGCATGACGCTGAAGTGTTTGTGGCCGTCGTAGCAGAACTCGCGATAGACCTCGTCGGCGAAGAGGAAGAGGTCGTACTTCTTGACCAGTCCTGCAACCTTTAGCAGCTCCTCGTGGGTGTAGAGGTAGCCCGTGGGGTTGTTGGGGTTGCAGATCATAATTGCCTTGGTACGAGGGGTTATGACCTTTTCGAAGTCTTCAATCGGAGGCAGAGCGAAGCCGGTCTTGATGTCGCTGGGGATGGTGACAATCTTGGCGTCGCACAGCTTGGCGAAGGTGTTATAGTTCGTGTAATAGGGCTCGGGGATGATGATTTCGTCGCCAGGGTTGAGGCATACGGTGAAAGCCATCTGAAGTGCCTCGCTGCCGCCGGTGGTGACGATGACCTGGTTGGGGGTCACGTCAATGCCGTGGCGGTGATAGTAGTTGCACAGGGCACGACGGTAGCTGGGGATGCCGGCCGAATGGCTGTATTCCAGCACGCCTTTCCAATCTGGCAGTTCGCGGGCCTTGTCGGCCAAAGCGGCCAGGGCTCCTTTGGGAGTCTCGATGTCAGGCTGACCGATGTTGAGATGATATACGTGGATTCCGCGCTCTTTGGCTGCGTCCGAGAAGGGGACGAGTTTACGGATGGCAGACTGAGGCAGCTCATTGCCTTTCTTTGAAATTTGCGGCATAGTTTTGGTGTTTGATGTTGTTTGTTATTCTACTTTTCCCTTGATTTTCAAGGTGGATCGCGATGCGTTCACGGCATTGCTGGTGACCGTGATGGTTTTGGTGAAACTGCCGACATTGTTGGTGTTGTAACGCACTTTGATGGTGCCGGTCTTGCCAGGCATGACGGGCTCTTTGGTCCAAGTGGGGGTGGTGCATCCGCAGCTGGCTCTTACTCCGGTCAGAATGAGGGGCTCATTGCCGTCGTTGGTGAAGGTGAACTCACAGTTGCCGTCACCGCCTTTCTGGATGGTCCCGTAGTTGTGCTCCAACTCGTTAAAGGTGATTTTTGGACCGTTTTTGGGTGTTTCCTGTGTCTTGTTGTCTTGTGCGTTCAACGTGGTCAGTGCCAGACTGACAAATAAACTTAACAAAAAGAATTTCTTCATGATAAATGTTTTTTTTGTGTTTCAGTTTCCTTTTTTTATCGTGCAAAAATACACTTTTTTTTCTTCCCATAACTTTTTGGTCTCTTTTTTATTGTGTTTTTTTGATTTTTTATGTTTTCCTCAAATCACGTGTTCTTACACCCGAAAAGTCTGTTTTGGTGCATAAAATAAATTATTTTCAAAAAATGGGCGCTGTTTTAAATATTATTAGTATCTTTGCAAACTTGATTGTGCAAACTAATTCTTTGTAAATATTAATCGTATAAAACTAACATTATGGCATTTAAAGGACAAATTGTTATCGATACCGAGCGCTGCAAAGGCTGCGGAGTATGCCTCGAGGCTTGCCCCATGCACTGCATCGAACTATCGAAAAATGTGAACGGAAAGGGTTATAACTATACCCATACCGTCAATGACAACTGCATCGGTTGCGCTTCCTGCGCAATTGTGTGCCCGGATGGTGTAATCTCCGTCTACAAAGTAAAATGTTAAACAAGTAAAATGTGAAATAAAATGGCAAAAGAACTCAAATTAATGAAGGGCAATGAGGCTATTGCCCGCGCTATGATTGCCAGCGGTACGGATGGCTATTTCGGCTATCCTATCACCCCGCAGTCGGAAGTTATGGAAACACTTATGGCCGAGAAACCGTGGGAAACAACTGGTATGGTTGTCCTCCAAGCTGAATCGGAACTTGCCTCTATCAACATGGTCTACGGCGGTGCTGCTACGGGTAAAAAGGTTGCCACTTCCTCCTCCTCCCCCGGAATCTCGCTGATGGCTGAAGGCCTCACCTATCTTGCCGGTGCTGAAATCCCCTGCGTCGTGATGAACGCTATGCGTGGCGGCCCCGGTCTGGGTACCATCCAGCCCGCTCAGAGCGACTATTTCCAGAGCACCAAGGGCGGCGGACACGGCGACTATCAGCTCTATGTCCTCGCTCCCTCTTCGGTTCAGGAAATGTACGACTTCGTCTTCGACGCTTGGGACATCGCTTTCAAGTATCGTAACCCGGTCCTCATCCTCACCGATGGCGCTATCGGCCAGTGCATGGAAAAATGCTACACCCGCGACTATGTTCCTCGCTGGACTGAGGAAGAACGCCGCGCTAAGGCTCCTTGGGGCACCTGGGGCAAACCCGCCAACCGTCCCCACAACATCATCACCTCTCTTGAACTCGATTCCGCTCGTCAGGAAGTCTTCAACCAGAAACTGCAGAAGAAATATGCTCAGATGAAAGAGGAAGATGTTCGCTTCGAAGCTCTCAACTGCGACGACGCTGACTATATCTTCGTCGCCTATGGCACCTCCGCTCGTATCTGCATGAAGTCGATGCAGCTCGCTCGCGAAAAAGGCCTGAAGGTCGGTCTGCTCCGCCCCATCACCCTCTATCCCTTCCCGACCAAACAGATCGCCGAATTGGCTACCCGCGTCAAAGGTATGCTCTGCGTCGAAATGAGCGCCGGCCAGATGATCGAGGATGTGAAACTCGCAGCCGATTGCAAGATTCCTATCGAACACTACGGCCGCTTCGGTGGTATCATCCCCACTCCTGAAGAAGTTCTTGAAGCAATGGAAACTAAAATCGTTAAATAAGACAATCATGGCAAATTTAGATATAGTAAAACCTGAAAACCTGGTTTACAAAAAATCAAAGGTCCTGACCGATGCCGTTATGCACTATTGCCCGGGCTGCGGCCACGGTACGGCTCACCGCATCATCGCTGAGGTCATTGAAGAACTCGGCATCCAAGACAAGACCATCGGTGTCTCCCCTGTGGGATGCTCTGTTATGGCTTACAATTATTTTGACGTCGACTTCCAGGAAGCTGCCCACGGCCGTGCTCCTGCTGTTGCTACCGCCATCAAACGTCTCAACCCTGACTGCTACGTGTTTACCTATCAGGGCGACGGCGACCTCGCTGCTATCGGTACCGCTGAGACTATCCACGCTTGCAACCGCGGCGAAAACATCACCATGGTGTTCATCAATAACGCTATCTACGGTATGACTGGTGGTCAGATGGCTCCTACCACCCTCCTGGGTATGAAGACCGCCACCACTCCTTATGGCCGCGATCAGAAACTCAATGGTTGGCCTTTCCAGGTGACCGAACTGCTCGCCCAGCTGCCCGGCACCTACTACGTGACCCGTCAGAGCGTCCACACCCCCGCCAATGTCCGCAAGGCTAAAGCTGCCCTCAAAAAGGCTTTCGAAAACCAGAAACTTCAGAAGGGCGTCAGCTTCGTCGAAATCGTCTCCAGCTGCAACTCCGGTTGGAAGATGACCCCGGTCCAGGCTAACAAGTGGATGGAAGAGAACATGTTCCCGCAATATCCGCTCGGCGATATCAAGGTCGATGGCGAACTGGTTAAGAAATAATCAGACCCATCCTTATCAACGTATCAACAGTTAAACGTTAAAACAATTAAAATTATGACAGAAGAAATAATTATCGCCGGTTTTGGTGGTCAGGGCGTCCTCTCCATGGGTAAAATCCTTGCCTACTCTGGCGTTATGGAAGATAAAGAAGTGCTCTGGATGCCTTCCTACGGCCCCGAGCAGCGCGGTGGTACTGCCAACGTCACCGTTATTGTCAGCGACGAGCGCATCTCTTCGCCGATTATCAGCAAATTCGATACCGCTATCGTGCTCAATCAGCAGTCTCTCGACAAATTCGAGAAGAGCGTGAAACCTGGCGGCCTCCTCATCTATGACCCCAATGGCATCACCCACGAACCGACGCGTCGCGACATCAATATCTATAAGATCCCCGCAACCGAAAAGGCTACCGAAAAGGGTATTGCTAAGGTGTTCAATATGATCGTCCTCGGTGGTTTCCTCAAACTGAAACCCATCGTCGGAAGCGAATTCATCCACAAAGGTCTCGAGAAATCTCTGCCCGCTCGTCATCACAACCTCATTCCGCAGAACGAAGAGGCTATCGAACTCGGCAAGGGCCTTATCGAACCTGTGTTCACCCTCTAATCGGATTTGCTTTGGGTGATTACCCAAACGCTCCGTTGGGTGCAATCCAATTGCAGCCATTAAAGGTCGCCCGCCATGCGGGCGACCTTTGTAATTGATGTAAATGCTTTTCAATGAAACAAACTACATTGTGCTATCTCGAACGCGACGGTCAGTATTTGATGCTTCACCGCGTAAAAAAACAAAACGATGCCAGCCACGACAAATGGATTGGGGTAGGAGGGAAGTGCGAGGCCGATGAAAGCCCCGATGAATGTATGTTACGTGAAGTGCATGAGGAAACGGGTCTTACGGTCACTTCTTGGCGCTATCGCGGCATCGTCACTTTTATCTCCGATATTTGGCCTTGTGAGTATATGCATCTGTTCACCGCTGACCGTTGGCATCAGGACGACTTACTGCCAGATAACGATGCGGATGTGTGGAATTTGCCTGACTGCGACGAGGGCGATTTGCAATGGGTCGAAAAAGAGCGTCTCTTCGACCTTACGCTGTGGCCGGGCGACCGTATCTTCCTGCGTCTGATAATGGACCCGGAGCGGCCTTTTTTCTCCCTCAAATTGGTCTATAGGGGCGACGATCTCGTCGCTGCCAAATTGGACGGCAAAGATTTGGCTCTTTAGACGTTATTTGCTTCTGTGTCTAATGCTCCAACGCAGGCTGACCAGTGTGTTGGCGTGGATTTTGTGTCCGTAATCGTTTGCAGCGCCAGAAATGATTGCCTGAATGGCCAGATGTACTTTGTCGTTGGCAATGTAACGTGTTTTGCAGATGCTTATGGGGCGATCGACGGCATTGAATGTGATTTCACCTATGCTAAGCATCAGTTTGTCTGTCGCCAGCCATCGAAAGAACAACTCGAAATCTATTGTGTTGTTGACGTGGTATGTATTAATGCTGTATTCGTTCCACGAGAATCCTAACGCGTAGTCTTATAATCTTACATGGAAAAACAAAAAAAAAGCATCGAATTTTATTCGATGCTTTTTAATCAAGAAGTGATATAGGGTTTATTCAGCGTTAATGATGGCTTTGTGAACAGCGTTCCAGCCAGCAGCATTCAAACCCCAGTTGTTCGTGGAGTTCTTATTGCCCTGAACTCTCACTTTTCTTCTCTTTACTTTTTTGTTAGCATTGATACCCATGATATACGATTATTAATTGTTTAACTTTCTGATTCTTAATTTTGTATATCGTTTCTTGGTTTTGGAAACGTCATGCAAAATTATACTAAATATTTGACATGCACAAATATTTGATAATAATTTTTGAATTGAATCCTGTAAACAGCTATCCCTCAGTGTGTTCTTTTCGTAGCAGGTCGTTGATGGTCTTCACTGGATTGAATGTGGCTAACGGCACTTCCACAAAGAGGGTTATCCAATCTGCCATGGCTCCGTTCCATAATCCGGGTAGTTCCTGCGATTTTACGGTTTGGGCGCCCTTTGTCTTTTTGGCGATGAATCCTGTGTCGGGATCCACATACTTTCTCAAATCAAAATAACGTCCTCTGTAGTCACGGGTGCCACACACCAGGTCGACAGGATTGAAGTGTGTCGACGAACTCAATATGGCTTCCTGACTGGCTTCTTTTCGATTGATTTGGGCTGTTTCGACTATTTGCAAACTTCTGATTCCATGAGTGTTTTCTGTAAAGAATGGCCCTCCTCCGGGTTCTCCTTGGTTCTTTACCATTCCGCAAATTCTCATGGGCCGGTTCAGTTTTTGCAGCAGCATTTGAATTTGCTCTTTTTGTGCCATTTTTTCAAACTCTTCGGGAAGGGTGATGTTGAGCTTCCGGGTGGCGAAGTCGGCGATTTTTTTCAGTTGGCGTTTGTCGACCTTCTGTTGAAGTGCCCTGATGTTTTCAAATGTTTGTTTCTGAAGTTCTAGCAAGATTCCGGCAAGCACTTTCTTATAGATGATGGTGGTGTGTTTCATCCAGTCTGGAACCACATTGTCTATGTTTTTGATGAAAATGACGTCGGCTCTGCATTCGTTCAGATTTTCAATCAACGCTCCGTGTCCTGCTGGTCTGAAGGTCAGATTGCCTTCTTCGTCACGTATGGGGTTGTTATACTCGTCTACGGCAATGGTGTCGGTGTAATGCTTTTGCTCTGAAAATGTTATATTGAGTTTGATGCCTAGCTCGGACTCGTAATAACGTTTCACTTCTGCCACCTTTTTACGGAATAATGGCCGGTGCTCGGGTGACACGGTGAAATGTATTCGTACTTGGTCGCCTTCACTTCTGGCATAATAGGCACCTTCAACGATATGTTCTTCTAAAGCGGTTCTGCTGATGTTCCCGTACCGATGGAATTTGAGTAGGCCTTTAGGTAATACACCATAGCCAAGGTATTGCTCCTTAAGTAAATAGTTGATGACAGTGGTGAAATCGCCACGGTCCATGTAGTCACCAAAATCCAGCGAGGAGCGTTCCATGCATGCGTGAAGGTCTTCAAAAAAGGCAAAACTCCTTATGTGCTGCAGGAATTCCTTGACGCTGGGAAACTCTTTTTCAAAGTTATTGGCTACTCCAAAATAGGTCGAAGAAAATGCGTAAAGGTCTTTGAACATGCGCGTTGCAGCTCCCGATGCGGGAACGAACTTCAGTATCCGTTTCCGTGTGCTTTCTGCTTTGTATACTTGCTCATAGTGGGCGATGTCCTCGTCACGCAGACGCATGATTCCTCCATTGTCCACTGTTGCTGCCGACAATAGTTTTGTCTTCGGGAATCCGTTGCGAAAATTCTGTAGCTGCTGTTCAACTTTTTGGGCGGTAAGACCCATGCTTGCAATCTGTTGCAGATCTTTTTCAGAGAACTCTTCCTTCATTTCCTTTCGTTTAGTTCCGATACTCGGCTATGACTTCCGCTTCCAAAGTGACGGTGCAATACACAGTCTCTCCCTCTTTCAGTCGGATGGTGTTGTTTCCCTTTCGGTAGCAATAGAATACGTCAGGAGTGTAAGTGTCGTCATATCCGGTTTCATAGGTTACGGCAACATTGAAAATGGCAGGTGCTGAAAATTGGGTCTTGAACTTGCCTGCAGCATCGGTGATTCCTTCCGCACTAACATAGCTGTTATCGATGTCAATTTTCACATTTGCTCCTTTGACGGGAAGCTTTGTAATCTCGTCAATGACGGTGACTTCAACATAACAATTTGTGTCTTTGTCGCATGCGCCAAAGAAAAAAGCTGATAATCCGCCTATTAATATGAGGCAGGCAAGGGCAAGAATTTTTTTCTTCATAAAAAATCAGTTATTTTCGTGTTATTACAATTTTTTTGTCTACTTTTGCACTGCAAAATTAATAATTTTATATGTTATGAAAGGAAAAAAACTCACTTTTTTGTTATTTTTTTTCGCAGCACTTACATCATGCAATGCTCAAAGTCCTAAAAAACAAAACACTACCCCTGAAAAGAAATACTACGTTTTGATTGAGACTTCCTACGGAAATATGACCGTCGAGCTCTATAATGAGACTCCAAAACATCGCGACAATTTTATAAAGTTGGTAAAAGAGGGTTTCTATAACGACCTCTTGTTCCATCGCGTTATCAATCAATTCATGATTCAGGGTGGTGACCCGAATTCCCGCAATGCCAAACCGGGTCAGATGCTTGGCGACGGTACTCTTGGTTATACCGTTCCGGCCGAATTTGTCCCTGGCCTTATCCATAAAAAAGGTGCGCTGGCTGCCGCTCGTCAGGCCGATCAGGTGAACCCGACCAAGGCTTCCTCTTCTTGCCAGTTCTATATTGTTCAAGGCAATGTGTGGCCTGCTGACCGACTCCAAATGATGGCTCGTCAGATGGGCCGTACACTGACACAACAACAAATTGATGCCTATACCACCATCGGTGGTACGCCTCATCTCGATGGTGACTATACGGTCTTTGGTCAGGTCATCGAGGGCCTTGATGTCATCGATAAGATTGCCGCTGTCGAATGTGGCCCGGCCGATCGCCCTGTTTCTGATGTGAAAATGAAAATGTCCGTCATCGAACGATGACACTACTATTCTGTATAACAATCAATATCTGAACGTCATTCTACTATGTCAATGTTAAATCAAATCGAGGATTTTATCCGCGACATCCAATTGGCTTCTATTGAAAAGTCAGCCGACAGAGCTGCCTTTGCCGAACAATTCCGTATCAAATATTTGGGTAAGAAAGGCGTGCTGGCCGATCTTTTTGACCAGTTCAAAACAGTCCCGAACGATCAGAAGAAGGAAATCGGGCAGGCATTGAATCGCCTGAAGAATGCTGCCCAATCAAAAATTGAGGAGTTTAAGGCGACAGTTGAGAAATCCGAACAGTCGGATAAACGCCTCGATCTTACCCTCCCTACGGACTATGAGCAGCTCGGAAGCCGCCATGTGCTTTCCGTAGTGATGAATGAAATCATCGATATCTTCTCCCGTATCGGATTCACGGTCGCGGAGTCTGTCGAAATTGAAGATGATTGGCACCTCTTCTCGGCGCTCAACTTCCCTCCCGACCATCCGGCGCGTGATATGCAGGATACTTTCTTTGTCGAGAAAGAGGAGGGCCGTCAGGAAGTGGCGCTCCGCACTCATACCTCCTCTGTCCAGGTACGTGTCATGGAGAATAACAAGCCTCCCATTCGAATCATAGCACCGGGACGCGTTTTCCGTAATGAGGCCATCTCCGCTCGTGCGCACTGTATCTTCCATCAGGTTGAAGCTCTCTATGTCGACAAGAAGGTTACTTTTGCTGACTTGAAGCAGACATTGCTCTATTTCGCCAAAGAAATGTTCGGCGAACAGACGCAAATCAGATTGCGCCCGTCTTACTTCCCCTTTACCGAGCCGTCTGCTGAGATGGATATTTCGTGCAATATTTGCGGTGGCAAGGGCTGCAACATCTGTAAGGGAACGGGCTGGTTGGAGATATTGGGCTGCGGTATGGTCGATCCGAACGTGCTGGAGTCGTGTGGTATCGATAGCAAGGAATACTCAGGATTCGCTCTGGGTATGGGCGTCGAACGTATGGCTATGCTGAAATACCAGATCCGCGACCTGCGCCTCTATTTCGAAAATGATTTGCGCTTCCTGCGTCAGTTTGAAGATATTGTTTGATCTTTTCAATCGATTGATAGCATGTCTTTTATCGATATCACCAACATGAGGTTCTATGCCTTTCATGGTTGTTTCGACGAGGAACAGAAAATTGGTACCAATTTCAGAGTCGACCTGCGACTGAAAGTGAATACAACTCAGGCGCAACGCTCTGATAGTATAAATGATACCGTTAATTATCTCTCGGTCTATCAAACGGTCAGACAGCAAATGGAAATTGCTTCTCATCTCCTGGAACATGTGGCGGACAGAATCGCTTCTCGTGTCTTGGATGAGTACCCACGCGTTGAACAGGTCCGAGTCTGTATCTCCAAGTTAAATCCGCCTCTCGGCGGTCAGATGGATTCTGTCAGCTTGACTATCGAGAAAGAACGAACGTGATATTCCTCGTTAATGGGTTGATTCCATGAGCAGAAGTTGGCTTTGGCTTACTTCTGCTTTTTTTGTCTTGTTATTATTGTAATGTTTTGATAGCTATGGTCGTTATGTAAGATTCGGACTTCTTTTTTGAGGAATCAAATCAGTCCGTTGTCACGAAAACTGTAATAAACGGGTTTGCCTTGAGGGGTAATACCTACAACAAGATGGTCTAAAAGTGTTATTCTCAGTAGTCTGCATGCTTCTCCTATGCTTTGCGTTAACGCCTTGTCCTGTCTGCTGGGATTCGTGTCGCCTGAAGGGTGGTTGTGGGCAACTGCTATCGACACTGCGTTTTGTTCGAGTGCGGTAACAATAATTTTCCTGATATCGACTGCGGTGTCTTTGATTCCTCCACTTGCAATACGTTGTTTGAATAATACTTTGTTCTTGTTATTCAAATAAATGGCCCAAAATTCTTCAATCTGCAGGTCGATCAGTGATGGGCTGATGTAATTGAAGCAGTCTTGGCTGTTGTGTATGTATTGGAGTGTCTGCCCGTTCACTTCGCTTAACATTCTGTATCCAAGCTCTAAAGATGCTATGATGCTGACGGCCTTGGCTTCCCCAATTCCTTTGAATTGCTTCGTTAAGTCTTTGATTCCTTGACGTGAAAGGGTGGAGAGGCTATTACCGTAATGTGCCAGTATTTCTTTCGACAGATCTACTGCACTTCGTTCAACTGTTCCGCTGCCTATCATTATTGCCAGCAGCTCTGCATTGCTGAGCTCCTTTTTCCCTTTGCACATGAGCCTTTCTCGTGGTCTGTCTTCTGTAGCCCAATTTTTCACACTTATTCTGTTTTGCTTTTGGTCTACATTTCTCGTTTGCGCCTTGTTTTGCTTCTCTTGGTCCATTTTTTTCAGATTATTTTTTTTTGCAAAGATACGTCTTTTTTCTTTTCCATGCAACTCTTGATTCCTAGATTGTTATTATTTTGCTATGTAAATAATATAGATTTTTTTAAATTTTGTGTTGCAATGTTAATAAAAATGCTTATCTTTGCATGTTCAAAATGTACACTAACTAAAAAAAACTTTAATACGTAAAATATGCAGAATAAAGGACTTATTAGATTTTTAGCGATTGCCTTTGTGCTTGTTTCTTTGTTCCAATTATCGTTTTCTTTCGTGACGAAGAACGTTGAAAAGAATGCGAAGAGGGTCGCTGAAAGGTATTTGGAATCTACCCAAGGTAAGAGTGATATTGACGTTTGTGTCAATCGTTTGAGCCGCAGTGATATGAGCGCTGCTGAACAAAAACACCTTGTGAATACCATTACCGATTCTCTACGCAAAAGTAAAGAGAATTACTACCTTGATTCCATGGCCAATGAGAAGATTTGGCTTGGATTTACCTACAAAAAATGCCTCGCCCGTGAAATTAACCTGGGCTTGGATTTGAAAGGTGGTATGAACGTGATGCTTGAGGTTTCCACTGTTGATGTGGTAAAGGCTTTGGCCAACTACACCAAAGATGAAACCTTCAACAAGGCTATCGACAAAGCACTCGAACAACAAAAGAAGTCTGTCAACGAGGATTTCGTCTCTCTGTTCTACGACGAAATTGTCAAGATTGACCCCAATGTCCGCCTCTCCAAATATTTCGCTGGTCACCTTACGGGTATCACCATGAACGAAACGGACAATTCCAAAGTGTTGGCTAAACTGAAAGAAGAAACCAGCAGCGCTTACGACAGAACTTTCGAGATTCTCCGTAAACGTATCGACAAGTTCGGCGTCGCCCAACCTTCTATCCAGCGTCTGCAGGCTTCCGAACGTATTCTCGTCGAACTTCCTGGCGTGAAAGACCCCAAACGTGTTCGCAAACTTTTAAAAGGTACTGCTCAACTCGAATTTTGGGCCACCTATAGTGTCGATGAAGAGAAACCTCAAACTCTTAATGATTACAATCGCGTCCTCGGTTACCTCTCCGCAACCGATGAGTACCTCGCTCAGAGAGGTATGGTTGTGAAAGACACTGCCGATGTCGCTGCAACCGATTCTACTCTTGTCGCCACCGCTGATAGCAATGCCGCTACAGCTCCTGCTGTTGACAATAAAGTGGCTGCCGCCAATGCCGAACACCCGCTGGCTTCGCTCAACCGTCCTATCCAGAATGAGAACGGTCAGATTATCCCCGCGTATCCTCCTGTGGTTTTCCGCGCAGCTGAGGCCGACACCGCCGCCGTCAACCGTATGATCGCCGAAGGTGTCAATGCTGGCAAAATTAATGCTCGCGAAGTGAAATATCTCTGGTCGGTCAAACCTAGCAAGGGTACCGCTAATATTTTCGAACTCTATGCTATCAAGATTGAAGACTATGATCGCAACACCAACCTCCCCAAGGCTAAACTGGAAGGTGACGTGATAACTGATGCTCGTCAAGACTTCAGCAGCAACAACGAGAATGGTGTCTCCATGACCATGAATTCTGAAGGCGCTCGCGCTTGGAAGAACATCACCCACGACAATGTGGGCAAATGTGTGGCTATCGTCCTCGACGACCAGGTCTACTCCGCTCCTCGCGTGAATGGCGAAATCCCGGGTGGCCGTTCTGAAATCTCTGGCGATTTCACCCTTGAAGAATCCAAAGACTTGGCCAATGTGCTTAAATCTGGTAAGCTGCCCGCTCCTGCCAAGATTGTCCAGGAGGCTGTGGTTGGTCCTTCGCTGGGTCAGGAATCTATTCAGAAAGGTCTCATCTCTTTCATCCTTGCATTTATTATTGTTCTTATTTATATGGTGGTCTTCTATAACCGTGCAGGCTGGGTGTCTGTGCTGGCTTTGGTCACCAACGTTTTCCTCTTGATGGGCGTTTTGGCTTCCATCGGAGCTGTGCTTACCTTGCCGGGTATAGCTGGTATTGTTTTGACAATGGCTATGGCCGTCGACGGTAACGTGATTATCTACGAGCGTATCAAAGAAGAACTTCGCGCCGGTAAAAGCATCGCTAACGCCATTCAAGATGGTTTCAGCAATGCCTACTCCGCCATCATCGATGGTCAGGTGACTACTTTCCTCTTGGGTCTGGTGCTGATCCTCTTCGGCTCGGGTACCATCCAGGGTTTCGCTGTGACACTCTGCATCGGTATCGTCACCTCACTCTTCACGAGCATCTTCATCACCCGTCTGGCTATCGATTGGATGCTCAACCATAAGAAGAAAATCAACTTCTCCTTCAGATTCTCTGAGAATTTCATGCGTGACGCCCACTTCGATTTCCTTGGCAAACGCAAAACCTTCTACATCATCACTGTTTGCTTCATCCTCCTCTGCTTTGTCGGCATCTTCGGCCGCCATTTGAGCATGGGTATCGATTTCACTGGCGGTCGCACCTATGTGGTTCGCTTTGATAAAGACGTGAATGTTGTCGATGTCCGCGCCAGCTTGGCTAAAGAATTCGAGGAGGCTCCTGAGGTGAAATCTTTCGGTCCGAACAATCAGGTGAAAATTACCACTAATATCAATGCTGAAGACTACTATGAGGAGTATCGTGCTGCACACAAATTGGGCGCTAATGATACAATTACCGACGAAATGGTTATCAATGACAAACTGTTCGCTGGCACCAAGTCTTTCTTCGGCGTGACCGAGACGGGCAAAGAAATCTCCATGCAGCAGTTCTCCGACGCTGATGTCTATCCTTATGGCATCATCCAGTCCGAACAGGTTGAGGCTACCATGGCAACCGATATGAAACGTTCCTCCGTCTTGGCCGTTATCGGTGGTCTTCTCGTTATCTTCGCCTACATCGGTATCCGCTTCAAGAGCTGGCGCTTCGGTATCGGTAGTGTCGCTGCTTTGACCCACGATACAATCCTGATCATTGGTATGTTCGCCTTGCTGCGTGGCCTCCTTCCCTTCAGCCTCGATGTCGACCAGTCGTTCATCGCAGCTGTGCTGACCATCATCGGTTACTCTATCAATGCTACAGTGGTTATCTTCGACCGTGTGCGTGAGAACAGAACGCTCTATCCCAAACGCGATATGAAGCAGCATATGAACGATGCTATTAACGCTACTTTGGCTCGTACCATCAACACTTCGGGTACCACATTCTTCACCTTGCTGATGATGTTCATCTTCGGTGGTGAGGTGATCCGTGGATTTATTTTCGCTCTGTTGATCGGTGTCATCTGCGGTATGTTCTCCTCTGTCTGCTTGGCTTGCCCCATCGTCTATGAGGTCAGCAAACGCAGAGAAGCCAAAGCATTGGAAAAATAATCTCGGCTTTATATATAATATATTGTTCTTATTAAATTAAGATGGACATTCTCGATCTCATCATCACAATCGCAATACTGGCAGGAGGCGCCTTTCTGTCTGGCGGAAAGAAAAAAACGTCAGGCAAAAAGGCGGGTCCTGTTGCCTCTCCTGCGTCTGGTGGCCGTCCGGTCATGCATCAGCAGCCGGTCCACGGCAACTATGGTGGTGTCGCTTCGGGAAATGGCAGCACTTCTCAGAAGTCCAAACGCAAACCTGCACAGCAGCCTTCGTATTTCACCTATGAGAATGCCGATGTCCAGTGGAATGCCAATCCCAATGTCGAAGAGGTGTCACACCAACAGTCTGTGGATGTCGACGAGCCTTCGACTTTGGTGTCTGATTTCGACCTCCGTCAGGCGGTAATCTATCAGACAATCCTACAGAACAATTATATCTCTGAAATGAAATAAAATTAAATATTAACTCTCTACAAAAACAACAAGTATGTTCAGAAAGGTACTATTAACGTTTGGGCTGTTGCTGATTGCACATCTCGCTGCTTTCGCTCAGCAAGGTACGATGAGAGGCAAGGTTACCGATGATAAAGGTGAACCTCTTATCAGTGCTAACGTGGTCGTCAAAGATGACGACGGACAAATTATCGGTGGTGCCAAGACCAACTGGGAAGGTGACTATGCCATCAAGGGCCTTTTGGTGGGTAAGTTCACCATTGTTACTTCCTATGTGGGTTACACTACCGTCGAAGAAAAAATTGACATCAAGGCCTCGGGTTTCACCGTCTACAATGTGGAGCTCCCCAAACAGGGAACTAACCTGGAGAAGGTGATCGTTAAAGGCACCCGTGCCCCTGTGATTGATGTCGGTGCTGCTGAGACGGGTGCGCGTATCACCTCTGATGATATTGCGCGTATGCCCAGTAACTCTGTCGACGGTATTGTCGCAGCTGTTGCCGGTGTCGGCTACAACGACGGTGGCTCCGGTTCCGCTCGTGGTGAAGAAGGTATGGTCACTATGAAGGGCGGCGTCCGTACACGTACGGGTGTCAATGTCCCCAAAGAGGCTATCGCCGAAATCCAGGTCGTCCTCGGTGGTACTCCTGCCAATATCGGTGAGGCTATCGGTGGTACTCAGATCATTACTCTTAAACCCCCAACGAACAGCTTTAAAGGCGTTGTCAAATATGAGACTTATCTCGACTATCGCCTCTACAACAGCTTGATGTTCTATCTCACTGGTCCTTTGGCTAAGGCTGACCTTAAAGATGATGCCGGTAACGTGACGGGTAAACGTACCTTCCTCGGCTTCCGCTTGACAGCTCAGGGCTCTACTTCCAAATTCGCCTACTATCGTGCTAAAGACCGTCGCTACAAAGTGGTCAATGACGAGAAGGTGATGGAAATTGAAAACGCTCCTATCGTCTACGACCCTGTCAATGGTACGGTTAACTATGCTGCCGAATACCTTCGCGATGAGGACTTCGTTACCATCAAGCGCCCCAATGCCAAAAACTACTACGCTAATAGTGACCGCGAAGCAAATTTCCGCAACTATTCCTTCGGCCTCGAAGCTGCTCTCGACTTCCGCTTCTCTGAACTTACTTCTTTAGTTCTTACTGGTGAATTTGACTATTCTTATGGTCCCAGCACTTCTCTTAGCTATTTCCCGCTCAACTTGCACAATGCTGCTAACGGGGTCTCCAAAACGAAAAACTTCATGATTACAGCTGACTTTACTCAGCGTTTCAAAGATCCCGAAACTCCGGAGAACGAAGCAAACTCTGAAGAAAAGTCCGAACCCGCTGTTTCCAAGGTGATGTATCAGATCACCGCCATGTTCAACAGAATCTCCTCGAACGATTATAACGAGAAGTTCGGTGACGATATCTTTAAATATGGTCACATCGGTACTTTTGTGAGCACACGTACTCCTAGCTGGGAAATTCAGCCGGAATATAACTATCATGGCGTCCGTCAGGCTGCCCATGTTCAGAACAGCTGGATCGAGAATGTGGAGTCCTTCACTCCCTCTCCCTACAACCCCATCCTCTCCAACTACACTTCGCAGCTTTATAACATGCCTGAAATCTCCCCGTTCCTGACCTCCTTCGATAATATCCGCTACTTCAACGGTCTTATCAATGGTGGCTCCCCGGGAAATGTCTACAGCATGTTCTACAATGTGGGTATTCAGAATACCTCGTATTCGAAAGCTCAGAACAATTACTATTTCGTCAATGCTAAGGCTGCTGCTACAATCCTTGGTCACGACCTCGAAATTGGTTTCCAGTACGACCAGTACACGGCTGCTTCTTATGGCCTGTCAGCATACAGCCTCTGGACGCTGATGCGTCAGTCGGCCAATGCTCATATCTCTCAGCTCGACTTCAGCAGACCGATCGAATACTTCGTCGGCGACGAACTCTATGTCGACTACGACCGTAACATCGGTGACGGCCAGACCCTTTTCGACGAGTCCCTGCGTAGAGCCTTAGGCCTCGATGTCAATGGCACCGATTGGTTGGATATCGACCGCTATACTCCTGATGATTATGAGAGATTCGGCGGCATCAACATGTTCTCCGCTAACGAACTCTTCAATAGTGGCAACCAGCTTGTCAGCTATTTTGGTTATGACCACACGGGTGAGAAATACAACGCTCGCAACTGGAGCCTTGACGATTTCTTCGATCCTGTCGCTAGAGGCCACAAGAATTATCAGTACCTTCCTGCTTTCTCCCCCATCTATGCGGCTGGTTATATTCAGGATAAATTCTACTTCTCCGACCTTATCTTCAACGTCGGTGTCCGTGTCGACTATTTCGACGGAAACCAGATGGTGCTGAAAGATCCCTATCTGTTATATGAATCTTATACTGTTGGCGATCTGAAAGGTAGTTCCGCTATCAATTATAATACTGGCCTCGCCGGTAACGCCTTCCCCAATGGCGTTCAGGACGACTGGGTTGTCTATGTCGACGATGCCGCTGCCGAAACACCTTCCATCCGCGGTTACCGTCACGGTGCTAACTGGTACAATGAAAATGGTGTCCAGGTCTCTTCCCATAGCTTCATCACCGGTGAGTCCGGTAAAGCAACTCCTTATCGTACTCCCTCCGGTCAGGCTGCTTACTCTGGCAATGCCAGCGGTAACCACATTTCCTCTTCTTCTTTCAAAGACTATGACCCGCAGATTGTCGTCATGCCGCGTATCGCTTTCTCCTTCCCGGTTAGCGACAAGTCTCAGTTCAAAGCCAACTATGACATTATCGCTCGCCGCCCCTCCTCGGGTTGGCAGGCCGACTACATGAGCTATTTGTATATGAATCAAGTAAGTGGATCTATCAGCAACCCCAATTTGAAGCCTGAACGCGTTACTAACTACGAGTTAGGTTTCCAGCAGGCGCTGAATGAGGAGAAGACTGCTGCCATCAGCATCTCTGCTTACTATAAGGAAACTCGCGACCTTATCCAGTTGGTTCAGTACGCAGGTGCAGACCCCAACGACCACTACTATTCCTATGACAACCTTGATTTCAAAACCATCAAGGGTTTCTCGCTCTCTTTCGATATGCGTCAGTCAAACAATGTCCGTATCAATGCTAACTACACACTGCAGTATGCTGAAGGTACGGGTCTGTCTGCTACCACCATGTCCGAGTTGATTAAAGAGGGTTACACCACCCTGAAGATGCTCAATCCTATCAGCGATGACCGTCGTCATGAGTTTAAAGCAAATGTCGACTACCGTCTCGGTCCTGGCCAGGGTTGGACTATCAAACGTCAGACCACCGACAAGGATGGTAAGGCTCGTGTCAAAGAAATTCATCCGTTCGAGAACTTTGGCGTCAACTTCCTCGCTGTCGCCCAGTCCGGTCGTCCCTACACCAAACAGTTCAGCAATACCCAGCAGACCATCGTCGGTAGCTATCGCGGTGCTCGTTTGCCTTGGGGCTTCTACTTCAATGTTGTGGTCGACAAATCCTGGATCATCAAAATCAAACCCGAGGGCAAGAAAGAACGTCAGACCATGCTCAACGCTGCTATTACGGTCAACAACCTCTTCGATATCAGAAACGTCACTGGCGTGTTCAGCGTCACCGGTAACCCCAGCGACAACGGTTACCTTTCCGACCCCGAAACCCAGTCTCTGATCAACTCTTATCTGGATCCTCAGTCGTATCGCGACATGTACAACATCATGCTCAACAACAACTATTGGAACTGGTCCTCGCCAAGAACTATCCGCTTGTCTTTGACCTATAGCTTCTAATGTTACACGAGAAAAATTATAAAGAGATGAAAAATATATTTATTAAAACAGTTTTATTGGCTTTAGTGTTCTCATCTACGATGGGAACCGCTGTGGCTCGTGAATGCACTACCTGCAAGAAAACGAGTATCAAGAAGACTGCTATTCAGCGTAAGGCTGCTGTGTGTAAGCGTGCACAGAGTACTGCCGAGCTGAACGTCAACAATGTCCGAGCCCTTATCAACGGCTACGGCAACATGTGGTATGACGGCAGTATCTCTCAGTATCATATCCCGAAGGATGGTTCCTCTACGCCTCTCTATTGCGCCGCTCTCTGGATCGGTGGTACCGACGTCAACGACCAGTTGCGTCTTGCCGCTCTCCGTTTCGGCCAGAATGGTGATGACTATTGGCCGGGCCCCCTGACCAAATCAGGTACCGCCGATGTTACCATCGAGGTCTGTAACTGGTACGACCGCCATTGGAAAATCAATCAGGTTGACGTCGCCAATTTCATGCAGATGTTCAACTATAATGACAATCCTCCTACCCAAAACGAAAACTACGACGAAGGCGCTATTGCTCAGGTAATCAAGGAATGGCCCGCCCATGGTAACTTCGCTGACCAGTCGCCCTACTTGGCTCCTTTCTTCGACGCTGACGGCGATGGCATCTACAACTACCAGAAAGGTGACTATCCCTATTACGACTTCGGCAACGACCTCTGTCCGCGTACCTTGAAAGCCAAACTCAAACCTGGCGAAGTCTATCGCCCCTTCCCCACAATGGAAGACTCCGTGGGTATCGTCTCCGGCGGTCTGCTCAGCGACCAGGTGCTGAAAGGCGACCAGACCATCTGGTGGGTCTTCAACGATATGGGTAACACTCACACCGAGTCCGGCGGACAGCCCATCGGCCTCGAAATCCGCGCTCAGGCCTTCGCCTTTTCCACGAATGACGAGATCAACAACATGACTTTCTACTCCTACGAAATCATCAACCGCTCCACCTACGAGCTGCGTAACACCTACTTCAGCCAGTGGGTCGACCCCGATTTGGGTTACGGCTACGATGACTACATCGGTTGCGACGTGAAACGTGGTTTGGGCTACTGCTACAACGGTAAGGATGTCGACGGCCCCGGAACCGGCGCTTTCACCGGTGTCCCCCCCGCTGTCGGTATCGACTTCTTCCAGGGCCCCTACATGGATCCCGATGGTCAGGACAACCCCAAAATCGATATCCAGAAAATGCAGGACAACTTCCCTGAAAAACTCGCCCAATACACCAACCCCGACGGCTCCATCAACATCGTCCGCCTCACCGACGACGCCGACCTCTACTACCCCTTGGCTTGGTACTTCAAACCCAACGACTCCGTCGGCAACTGCGCCATCAACGGCGTCAACTTCGGAAACGACATCGTCGACGACGAACGCTTCGGTATGCGCCGCTTCGTCTACTACGAAAACAGCTCCAGCAACATCAACGGCGAACCCACCAAGGCAACCGACTACTACAACTACCTCCAAGGCTTCTGGAAAAACGGCCAGCACATGAAATACGGCGGCAACGCCATCAGCAACGGTACTTCCGAACTCAACTGCGACTTCATGTTCCCCGACGATAGCGACCCGCTCCACTGGGGCACCAACGGCGTCGTCCCCGATCCCCAATATCACCCCAACGACTGGACCGAAGTCACCTCCGGTGAAAACGTCAGCCCCGGCGACCGTCGTTTCATGCAGTCCGCAGGCCCCTTCACCCTGAAACCCGGCGCCGTCAACTACATCACCGTCGGTATCCCCTTCGCCCAGGCTCCTAGCGGCAACGCTTGGACCTCCGTCGGAATCCTCCGCGAAATCGACGACGTCTGCCAGGCCCTCTTCGAAAACTGCTTCAAGGTCCTCGACGGCCCCGACGCCCCCACCATGGTTGTCCAAGAAATGAGCAACGAAATCATCCTCTATCTCACCTACGAGAACCCCAACTCCAACAACTATAACGAAAAATACAACGACCTCGACGCCTCCATCCTCCAATCCTATCCTGAAAGCCAGCGCCGCTACAAGTTCGAAGGCTATCAGATCTACCAGCTCGTCGACGCCAACGCCTCCATCGCCGATATCAACGACGAAAACAAGGCCCGTCTCGTAGCCCAGTGCGACGTCGAGAACTACTACGCTATCAAGAACTACCAAGGCTTCGACTCCATCAACCCCGCCACCGGCGAACCTGTTGTCGACCCCAACCTCCCCATCGGAACCCTCGTCAACTACACCACCAACTCCGCTACCAACCTCCTCACCGGCCGCATCATGGTCCAAGGCTCTAACGCCGGCATCCAACACGTCTTCCGCGTCACCACCGACCAGTTCGCTTCCGGTACCAACAAGACCCTTGTCAACAATAAGGAATACTACTTCATCTGCGTCGCCTATGCTCACAACCGCTTCAAGGAGTACAGCCAGACTGACCCCTCCAAGCTCGACGGCCAGAAAGAACCCTACCTCGCCGGACGTAAGGATGAAAACGGCGGTACCATCACCCCCGTCGTCGCCAAGCCCCACGACCCCTCCGCTGAAAACGGCGGCACCATCGTCCAGGCCACCTTCGGCATGAGCCCCAATATCACCCGTTACGACGGCACCGGTAATGGCGGCAACATCCTCCAGCTCTCCGAAGAGTCCATCACCGAACTCATGGGCCTCCCCGGCCAGCCCGCCAAGGCCCCCGGCGTATTCAACGACCGTATCCAGGGTAACAACTACACCTGGTCCATGACCACCCCCTGCGTCCTCCCGCACCCCCGCTACGAACAGAACGCCGGTCCTATCAACGTCCGCGTCATCGACCCCCTCAACGTCAAGGAAGGCCAGTTCTACATCAAGTTCGACGGCACCACCGACTCCTCCAAGTGGGTCATCTCCAAGGTCGACGGCACTCCTCTCTATGACAATGTCTACACCGACACTGCCGACTTCGTCATCAGCCGCTACAACGAGCAGCTCTTCCTCGACCTCGGCCTCTCCGTCGCCATCACCAACCCCAATGCCATCGCCTCCGACCTCGTAGTCTCCGACGGCTCCGTCAACGGCGGTATCATCAACGACGGTACTCTCCTCTCCTCCACCATGACCTTCGGCGACAACAACCACCAGTGGTTCTCCTCCATCCCCGACAACGACAACTACGCCTACCTGAACTGGATCCGTAGTGGTTCGCAGTACGCTTCGGGCAACCTCAACGCCTTCCTCGATACTACCCAATACACCGGCAACGAGCCCTACCTCGACGACGACTACTACAAAGTCGTTACCGAAGTCCACCAGGCCGCCGACGGTCGTATGATCGAACGCTCCAACGTCTACGCTGTCGACAAAGCTCAAACCTTCGAGAAAGTCCTCAGCGGCACCTGGGCCCCCTACGGCCTCGTCTCCACCAAGGACTACCACCCCGGTTTCTCGCTCCACTATTTCCTCAACCAGTCGGCCATCGACTCCCTCCACAGCGTCAAGCCGCGTACCTACAAACACAACTATTTCGATGTACAACGCAGCCTCATGAACCACATGCAGAACAAGTCGCTCATGTTCAACGATATGTCCAAGCTTCCCAGCGTCCGTATCGTCATCACCTCCGACACCAGCAAGTGGACCCGCTGCCCCGTCATCGAAATGTGCGACGACTACACGCAGTCCGAAGGCAATGCACGCCGCTTCCAGATGCGTAAACACCCCTCCATCGACAAAAACGGCAACACCGCCAACTACACCGGCGCCAGCAACGACCCCGCCAGCCCCAACTACATCGCCGACAGCGGTATGGGTTGGTTCCCGGGCTACGCTATCAACCTCGCCTCCGGCGAACGCCTCAACATCATGTACGGTGAAGACTCCCGCTACATCCAGTTCAACGGTCGCGACATGATGTGGAACCCCGTCAGCACCGACGTCGTCGGAACGCAAAACTACATCATGGGCGGTCGCCACTACATCTACATCATGAACGCCATGACCCAGATGTTCCCCCGCTTCCACAAGTACGACGAGAACTACTACCCCCAGCCCTACGGCTCTCCTTCCTACGACGCCGGTCGCTGGGCCGTCCGCATGCTCCGCAGCCTTGACCACCTCCTCTCCTCCGACTTCGCCGACGGCACCGGAAAGATGGTCATCCACAACGGCCTCCTCGTCAACGAGGCTCAGCCCTACGCTCTCCCCATGCGCGACTCCGCCGCCTTCCTCTTCAGCACCGTGGCTTGGGTCAACATGCCGCTCGTCACCGAGAACATCGACAACCCCAAGAACATCCCCACCGATGTCACCATCGACCTCAACGTCAATGTCCGCTACTCGCAGTATCTGGGCGACAACCACCTGACCCCCGCCGATGCAGGCGAAGCCATCAACAACAACAACAACCCCATGTACATGTTCGAGCTCACCCCCGACATCGTCACCCTCACCGGTCAGGCCACCCGCGCCGATGCTTCCCAAGATTATAAGGATTCCATCATGAGCGCCATCAACGTCGTTCCGAATCCCTATTACAGTTACTCTACTTATGAGACTACAAGTCAGCTGGAAACCAAGGTCCGCTTCATCAACGTCCCGGGCAACACCACCATCAACATCTACACCCTCGACGGCACCTTGGTACGCTCCTTCCCCTCCACCCCCGATAATACCACTACCTACGACTGGGACCTCCACAACCACAACGGTATCCCCATCGCCGGCGGTATCTATCTCATCCACTTCAGCACGCCGGGCATCGGCGAGCGTGTGGTCAAATGGTTCGGCACCATGCGTCCTGTTGACTTGAACTCCTTCCAGTTCTAATTATCTTGAAACATTAAAATTTGAAAGAAATGAAAAGAATAGTAAGTATATTGACTGTAATAGCGCTTACCACGCTGTTGTCCTCGCCGCGCCTTATGGCCGGCAACGACGACCGTAGAGGTACTCCCGGTGCTTCAGAATTGCTGATCAACCCCTGGGCTCGCTCCAGCAGCTGGGGGGGCATCAACACTTCCTGCGCCCGCGGTATCGATGCTTTCTTCAGCAACATCGCTGGTCTCGCCTTCGTTGAAAAAACCGAATTTGTCTACACCAACACCATGTGGTTGGGCGGCAAAAGCGGCCTCCGTAGCGGCGCCTCCATCAACAGCTTCGGTCTCGCCGTCCGTCTCGGCGACGCCAGCGTCCTCGGTGCTTACGTCATGGCCATGGGCTTCGGCGACCTCGACAGAACCACTGAAGTCAACCCCGAACCCGGCAGCAACGGCACCTTCTCTCCCTCCGTCATGAACCTCAACGTGGGTTTCGCCCATTCCTTCACCAATTCCATCCACGGTGGTGCCGTCCTCAAGGTCATCACCGAGTCCACGGATAACGTGACCGCCACGGGCGTCGCCATCGACGCCGGTATCCAGTACATGACCGGCGCCAACGACGAAATCAAGTTCGGTATCGCCCTCAAGAACATCGGCCCCGCCATGAGCTTCAGCGGCACCGGCATGTCCTTCACCACCGTCAACGACGCTGGCAACAACATGACCGTCGAACTTCGTTCCGCCGAAATGGAACTCCCCACCTGTCTTAACATCGGCGCAAGCTACGACTTCTTCTTCGAAAAGTGGGATCAGCGTCTCACCATCGCTGCCAACTTCACCTCCAATGCGTTCCTCCGCGACAATTTCGGCCTCGGCTTCGAATACTCGCTCCTCAAACGCTTCACTGCTCGCGCTGCCTACGTCTACCAGCGTGGCCAGTTCACCGCCGACGATCGCGCTACCGCCAATGCGGGCCTCTGCGCCGGCGCCTCGGTCGAATTCCCGCTCAAGAAAGAAGGCTCTTCCGCCATCTCTCTCGACTATGCCTACCGCAGCTCCTACAACCTGAGAGGCAGCCACTCCATCGGCGCCACCATCAAGTTCTAACGGCCATCGGTAACATAAAAACTTTGATTAGGAAAGGTCTGTTCTAGACCTTTCCTAATTTTTAAATTCCTGCGGAAACTCACTTCCGCCTCCCTTTGCCCTTCCTTTCATGGCCCGGCAAGCCAATGTCTAACAACCGTCATCCCACGGTAAAAAAACACCATCATGTCTGAAATCAAATATTATAGTGAAGAGGGTCTGCAAAAACTCAAAGACGAGCTCCACCACCTTATCGCCATCGAACGCCCCGCTGCCTCCGCAGCCATCGCCGAAGCGCGCGACAAGGGCGACCTCTCCGAAAACGCCGAATACGACGCCGCCAAAGAGGCCCAGGGCCATCTCGAAGCGCGTATCTCCAAATTGCAGGACCTCATTGCCAACGCTCGCCTCCTCGACGAGTCCAAAATCGACACTTCCAAGGTCCTCCTCCTCTCCAAGATCTGCATCAAAAACACCAAAAACAACATGAAGCAGACCTACACCATCGTCCCCGAAAGCGAGGCCAACCTCAAACAGGGGCTCATCTCCGTCTCCTCTCCCTTCGCCCAGGCGTTCCTCGGCAAGAAGGCTGGCGACAATGTCGAGGTCGTGGTCCCCGCCGGCACCATGCATTTCGAAATCCTCTCCGTCGAGCGCTAGTGCGTGTCCCCGTGCCTCGGGGCGCCGTCCCGCCTCCGCTCCGCCGGTCGTCGTCCCGCCCCGTCGCCTCACGCCGCCTTTCTCCTATCGCCGCTTTTTTCTATTGACCATCCGGCGAAGGCCCCTCGCCACCTCGGCTGCCCCTTTCGGTTCCCGTCCGCGGGCTGCCACGGCGCTCCGCCCTTCGCCTCCAAAAACAACCGTCTCTTATGGCTAGCATTTTTTCACGTATCGTCGCAGGCGAAATCCCCTGCTACAAAGTCGCCGAGACCGACGAATGTCTCGCTTTCCTCGATGTCAACCCTGTCGTCAAGGGCCATGTCCTCTGCATACCCAAAAAAGAGGTCGACTACATCTTCGACCTCGACGACGACCTCTTCGTCGCCCTCCACCGCTTCAGCCGTCGCGTGGCCAAGGGCCTTAAAAAGGTATGCCCCTGCGTCAAAGTGGGCGTCGCCGTCGTCGGCATCGACGTCCCCCACACCCACATCCACCTCATGCCGCTCAACAACCCCGGCGACCTCAATTTCAGCCACCATGTCTCCATGCAGCCCGACGAGATGAAGGCCCTCGCCGCTCAAATCGCCGCCGCCATCGAGTAGGGTGGGGCATCCTTTCCCGTTTGCAACCCAATCCCACTCCTATTCCACAATAAAAGAGCCGCCGCAGACAATCCTCTGCGGCGGCTCTTTTTGTACCTTTGTATTGTGGCCGGCGGCTAGTACACAAATTCGCCGTATTTGCTTTTCACGGTCACCTGCGCGTGGTCGCAAGCTTCGCAGTGGCCTATCACCTTCGCGTCGATGTTGAAGCTCTTCGCGATGTCTATGATGCCCTGTGCCGTCTGCTCGTCGGTGTATATCTCCATCCGGTGACCCATGTTGAACACCGTGTACATCTCTTTCCAGTCCGTGCCGCTCTGTTCCTGTATCATCCTGAACAGGGGGGGCACGTCAAACATCTGGTCCTTCACCACGTGCAGCTTGTCTATGAAGTGCAGCACCTTCGTCTGCGCTCCGCCGCTGCAGTGTATCATGCCGTCAATCTTCGGCCGGTATTCGTCCAGCACGCGGCGCATCACCGGCGCATATGTGCGGGTAGGGGAGAGCACCATCTTTCCGGCATCCACTCCGGCCACTTCTGTGCTGTCCGTCAGCCGTTTGCCGCCGCAGTAGACCACCTCTTTCGGCAGCTTGTGGTCGTAGCTCTCCGGAAAATGCTCGGCGTAGTATTGCGAAAACACGTCATGTCGTGCCGAGGTCAGACCGTTGCTGCCCATGCCGCCGTTGTATTCCTTCTCGTAGCTGGCTTGTCCGTACGAGGCCAGGCCCACTATCACGTTCCCTGCCTTGATCCGGCCGTTGTCCACCACGTCGCTTCTGCGCATGCGGGCCGTCACCGTGCTGTCCACAATGATTGTCCGCACCAGGTCTCCCACGTCGGCCGTCTCGCCGCCCGTCAGGTGTATCCCTATGCCCAGGTCGCGCATCTCCTGCAGGAACTCTTCCGTCCCGTTGATCACGGCGCTGATCACCTCGCCCGGAATCAGCTGCTTGTTCCTTCCTATCGTCGAACTCAGCAGTATGTTGTCCACCGCGCCCACGCACAGCAGGTCGTCCAGGTTCATCACCACCGCGTCAATGGCTATCCCTTTCCACACGCTCAGGTCGCCCGTCTCTTTCCAGTACAGGTACGCCAGCGACGACTTCGTGCCGGCACCGTCGGCGTGCATGATGTTGCAGTAGTCCTTGTCCCCTCCCAGTATGTCGGGAATGATCTTGCAGAATGCTTTCGGGTATATCCCCTTGTCGATGTTCTTGATGGCGTTGTGAACGTCTTCTTTCTGGGCGGAAACCCCGCGCAGGTTGTATTTCAGGTTGTTCATCTCTCGGAAAAATTTTTGCAAAGGTACTAATTTTTCAGCGTTTAAAGAAAAAAATGTATCTTTGCATTTGCAAAAAAGATCGCCGCTCGTCCTATGTCCCTTAAACACAATCTTGTATTGCTGCTCGCGCTCCTCGCTTGCATCTTGCATCCCGTCCTGCTTCCGGCCCAATCCGGGACGCTCGGCGGCGCCCGCCGCAACGATTTTAAGATCACCATGCTCTCCCTCGGCAGCGGCTCTTCTCGCTTCACCTACGAACGGGCCTTCTCTCCCCGCAACAGCGCCGAGCTCACCCTCGGCGTCATCGGCCTCGGCTGGGATTTCATGAACCATTCCGACCCCCATGGGTTCCTCCTCAAGTTCGCCTTCAAGTGGCGCCTCGCCCCTCAGCCGCGCAGCAATTCCTGGCTCGCCGGCTTCTACCTCAAACCCGAGCTCGTCTTCGCCGCCTTCCGCCAGGACTGCCGCTACCGCGACGCCTATTCCGCCCCGCCCCAGTGCCCCGCCCAAACCCGCCAGGTCGCCCTCCTCGCCGAATGTGGCTACCAGCTGCTCCTCCGCTGGTTCGTCTTCGACGTCTACTGCGGCCTCGGACCTTCCTTCGGCACCGGCAACGACTACAACTACTATCATAGTTTCATGCTTTTCCCCTCCGATGGCTGGCTCGCCTTCACCGCCGGCTACCGCATCGGCTTCGCTTTCTAATTCTTTCATCCCCATGAAAATCAAACCGCAATATAAAGTACACCATGTCGCCGACGAGGATATCGTCCTCGTCCAGGGACGCAATCCGGGCGACCTCACCACCGTCATCGCCCTCAATTCCACTTCGCTCTTCCTCTGGAACAGTCTCGCCGGCCGCCAGTTCGAACTTCCCGATGTTGTCGACCTCCTCGTCCGCCGCTTCGAAGTCTCCACCGACCGCGCCAGCGCCGATGCTCAGCAGTGGATCGACCAGCTGCGCCAATCTAATATCCTCGAGTGATGGACCGTCTCACCTTGTCCCTGGCGGGCTTCCCCGTGGCGGTCTCGTCGCCTTGTCTCTCCCGTCTCTTCGACCGCTCCGGCGGCTTCTCCCATTTCCTCCAACCGGGTCTCCAGCCGCTTTGGCAGGTCTCTTTCGACCATCCTCAGCGCCCTTGGCCCGACGGCGTCCTGCTCTCTTCCTTCCACTTCTCCGAGAATGGCTGCCAGTGCCTTTTCCTCCGCAAGGGCGATGACTACCAGTTCCTCATGCGCCGCTCCGGGTCCGAACCTCCGCTCGCTTGCCTCACCTACCGTCGGGGCTCGCGCACCGTCCTCGCTGCGCCTTGCTCCGATGTCGCTTCCTGGCGTTTCGCTCTTTGGTTCGCGCTCTCCCTCTTGGGCGCCGATGCGGGCGTCTCTTTCGTCCACAGCTCCGTCGTCGTCTTCCGCGGCCAGGCGGTCCTTTTCCTCGGCGAATCGGGCACCGGCAAGAGCACCCACTCCCGCCTTTGGCTCCAGTCGGTTCCGGGTTGCCATATCCTCAACGACGACAGCCCCTTCCTCTCCCTCGCGTCGGGCGCTCCCGTCGTCTTCGGCAGTCCTTGGAGCGGCAAGTCTCCTGTCTTCGACGCGCGCCATTTCCCGCTCAAGGCCATCGTCCGCCTTTCCCAGGCGCCGCGCAATGCCATCTCTCGGCTCTCGCTCCTCCGCGCCTTCGCTTCCCTCCAACCGTCGCTCCCGCCGGCCTTGATGCAGGACGACGGCTCCCTCTCCCTCCCGCCTGACGCGCCCCGGTCTGCCTTCCCTCCCTTCGCCGACGTCCTGGTCGACCTCATCTCCCAAACGCTCTCCCAAACGCCTGTCTACCACCTCCAGTGCTTGCCCAATCCCGACGCGGCGCTGCTCTGCGCCCAAACGCTTTTCGGACCCCTCCCTTCCTTGTCCCTCCAGTGAATCTTCTCCGCATTCCTGCGCGATTTCAACGCTCTTTCCCCAGACGCCATTTTGAAAACAATCACCCTCCCCAACAACGAGAACAGCTTCGTCATCCAAGAGCTCCACGACCGTCTCCTGCAAGGCCTCACGGTGCGTATCGCCTTTGGCGGTGACAGCATGTTGCCGCTCATCAATGCCAAAACCGACCAGGTCTCCTTCTGCGCCGTGGCTCCCGACGAACCGCTCCGCACGGGCGATGTCTATCTCTTTCTCTACCAGGGGCGCTGCGTCATTCATCGCCTGCTGCGACAGCGCCGGGGCATGCTGCTCTTCCGGGGCGACAATTGCCGTCTCACCGAGTCGGTCCCTCGCTCCGCCGTCTGGGCCCGTCTGGTCGCTGTCCACCATGCCGACGGCGCTGTCGACCATTGCCAGTCGCCTTCCTGGCGCCGCCGCTCGCGTTGGGTCTCGGCTTGCCGCTCCTTGCGCAACCTGCCTCATCGCCTCTTCGCTCCTCGTCGCCGCCTTCGTCAGCGTTGGTGCTATTTCGCCTTGCTGCTGCTCCTCATGTGGGCTCCCGTGGGCGGGCTGGGCGTCCCGCTCGACAATTTCGTCTTCGGCATCCGCTTCGACCATCTCCTCCACGCGTCCGTCTATATCCCTTGCGTGCTCTATCTCTTCGATTTCCCGCTCTTCCGCCGTCGCCTGCTGCCTGCCTGGCTCGCCGCGCTCCTCCTGGCGCTCCTCACCGAGTCGGTCCAGTACCTGCTCCCCTATCGGGGCTTCGACATCAACGATATGGTTGCCAATTTCCTTGGCGTCTCCTTGGGCGCCCTGCTCCTCCGTCTGGCTATGCGTAAGTAGCATGAAATCAGCGTTCCATCGCTCCGCGCGAAATTATTTCCGCCCCGACAACCACTATATCCTTTTATTTTCGTAATTTTGCAAAATTAATTGCCGTGCGCCCTCCCGCCGCCGCCATCCTCCCTGTTTCTTGGCTCCGACGGCCTAAGGTGTTGACAATTACATTTGTATCTTTTAGAATTTGAATCGTTATGGCAGACACTTTAGTCATCACTCCCACCTATAATGAGAAGGAGAACATCGAGAAAATCATTCGCAAGGTCTTCTCCCTCCCGAAGCAGTTCGACATGCTCATCGTCGAGGACAACTCCCCCGACGGCACTGCCGACATCGTCAAGCGTCTCATGCAGGAATTCCCCGACCGCCTCTTCATCAAGGAGCGCAAAGGCAAACTCGGCCTCGGCACCGCCTACCTCGCCGGCTTCCAATGGGGCCTCGAGCATGGCTACGACTATATGATCGAGATGGACGCCGACTTCTCCCACAATCCCGACGACCTCCCGCGGCTCTACGAGGCCTGCGCCTCCGGCAAGGGCGATGTCGTCGTCGGCTCTCGCTATGTCGACGGCAAAATCAGCGTCGTCAACTGGCCCATGGGCCGTCTCATGATGTCCTACTACGCCTCCAAGTATGTCCACCTCGTCACTCGCATGCGCGTCTTCGACGCCACCGCCGGCTTCGTCTGCTACAGCCGCAAGGTCCTCCAAAAAATGAAGTTCGACAAGGTCAAGTTCGTCGGCTATGCCTTCCAAATCGAAATGAAGTACACCGCCACCCGCCTGGGCTTCAAAATCTTCGAGGTCCCCATCATCTTCACCGACCGCGTCCTCGGCACCTCCAAAATGAGCATGAAGATCTTCAAGGAGGCTTTCTTCGGCGTCTTCTCCCTCCGCTTCCGCAAGTGGAAGAACTATTGATCCTTCCATCCGCATTCTCCGCGTCCCGACACCGCGTCCCGACAGCATCTTTTCCCAATTCAAAAATCATTTAAAATCATTTTTATTATAGTCATGTCCCGTACCTCTTTTCGCCTCGTGCTTGTAGCGCTCTGCTGCCTCTTCTTCGCCAACCCCTCCTTCGCTCAAGACAAGCGTCTGTCCATCCAGCAAACCATGGACTATCAGCTCTATCCCCGCAGCGAAATCGTTGGCCTCCAGTTCGTCGCCAATTCCGGCCAGGTGGCCTATGCCAAGGACGACACCATCTTCCTCGGCAACCCCGGCGCCGCCAAGAATGTCCTCACCCTCCCCGACATCAACAAGGCGCTCCAGTCCGCCGGCGAACAGCCGCTCCGTAATCTCTACGGCTTCAAGGCTCTCAGCGACAAGGAGTTCCGATTCACCGTCCGCCAGCACTGCTACCTCTACAACCTCAAAAAACGCACCCTCACCAAGCTCTACGACATCCCCGAGGGCGAAAATCTCGACATCGAACCCAACTCCTTCCAACAGGCCTACACCGTCAACAACAATCTCTATATCAACAGCAACGGCAAGGTCGTCTCCATCGAGGACCCCAACCCGGGCATCGTCTTCGGTCAGCCGGTCCACCGCCACGAATTCGGCATCGAAAAGGGCACCTTCTGGTCCCCCAAGGGCAGCTACCTCGCCTTCTACCGCATGGACGAAACCATGGTCACCGACTATCCTCTCGTCAACACCTCCTCTCGCATCGCTTCGACCAAACCGTTCAAATACCCCATGGCGGGCATGAAGAGCCACGAGGTCACCGTCGGCATCTACAACACCACCACCGAAAAAATCACCTACCTCCGCACGCGTAAGGACAACTCCCTCGACGAACGCGAAAACTACCTCACCAACCTCTCCTGGAGCCCCGACGAAAAATACCTCTATATCGCCAAAATCTGCCGCCAGCAGAACCATCTCTGGCTCGAACGCTACAACGTCGAAACCGGCAACCTCGACAAAGTGCTCTTCGAAGAGACCAACCCCTGCTACATCGACCCCCAAGAGGGCCTCTTCTTCGTCCCGCGCCACCCCGAACTCTTCCTCTGGTTCAGCGAACGCGACGGCTACAAGCATCTCTACCTCTACAGCTCCACCGGCGAACTGGTCCGCCAGCTCACCAAGGGCGATTTCGACGTCCTCAGCATCATCTCCTTCGACGCCAAGGGCGAAAACCTCTTCGTCTACTCCAACAAGCAGGACCCCACCGGACGCTACTGCTATAAAATCAATATCAAGTCCGGCGACATGCAGCTCCTCACCCCCGAACCGGGCACCCACACCGTCCAGGTCAACGACGCCGGCACCACCCTCGTCGACCGCTACAGCAACCTCACCACTCCCTCCCGCACCCTCCTCCGCAACTCCAAGGGTAAGGTCCTCGCCACCCTCAGCGACGTCACCAACCCCCTCGCCGAATACGCCATGCCCAACATCGAACTCGGCTCCATCAAGGCCGCCGACGGCGTCACCGACCTCTACTACCGCCTCATCACTCCACCCGACATGCGCAAAGGCCAGAAATATCCCACCCTCGTCTATGTCTACGGCGGCCCCCACAGCCAGCTCGTCACCAACTCCTGGCTCGGCGGCGGCAACCTCTATTTCCTCTTCCTCGCTCAGCAGGGCTACGTCGTCTTCACCCTCGACAACCGCGGCACCGACAACCGTGGCTTCGCCTTCGAAAGCTGCACCCATCGCCACCTCGGCCAAATCGAAATGGCCGACCAGTTGCAGGGCGTCAACTTCCTCCAGTCTCTCCCCTATGTCGACACCTCACGCATCGGCGTCGAAGGCTGGTCCTTCGGCGGCTTCATGACCATCACCATGAAACTCGCCCACCCCGAAATCTTCAAGGTCGCCTGCGCCGGCGGCCCCGTCATCGACTGGAAGTGGTACGAAGTCATGTACGGCGAACGCTACATGGACACCCCCGAGGAAAACCCCGATGGCTACGCCTCCACCTCCCTCATCTCCAAGGCCGGCGACCTCCAGGGTCGTCTCCTCGTCATCCATGGCGCCGAAGACAACACCGTCGTCTGGCAGAACAGCATCGAGTTCATCCAGGCCTGCATCAAGCAAGGCAAGCTCGTCGACTATTTCATCTATCCCCACCACGAGCACAATGTCCTCGGCTACGACCGCATCCACCTCTATCACAAGATGTTCCAGTACTACGAGGACTTCCTCAAAAAATAACACCACCCCTCAAAAGCACCTCCCCGAAAAGCCATCCCCAACCGCCGATGACTTTTCCCTCCCGCCTTCGTTCAATTTAACCAGACACCCATCAAACCCATGTTCACCGGAATCATAGAAACCACCGCCAAAGTCGTCGGCATCCAGAAAGAAAACACCAACTACCACTTCACCCTCCAGGTCCCCTTCGGCCACGAACTGGCCATCGACCAAAGCATGGCCCACGACGGCTGTTGCCTCACCGTCGTCAAAGTCGACCCCGACAACAACCAGTACGTCGTCACCGCCATGGACGAAACCATGCTCAAAACCAACCTCTCCACCTGGCAAGTCGGCACCGAAGTCAATGTCGAACGCTCCATGCGCATGGACGGCCGCTTCGACGGCCACATCGTCCAAGGCCATGTCGACCAGACAGCCACCTGCACCCGTGTCGTCGACGACAACGGCAGCTGGCGTTTCTATTTCGAGTACGACCCCACCAACGCCCCCAGCATCACTGTCCCCAAGGGCAGCATCAGCATCAACGGCGTCAGCCTCACTGTCGTCGACAGCCAGCCCGGCATGTTCTCCGTCGCCATCATCCCCTACACCTACCAAGTCACCAACTTCCACAATTTCCGCCCCGGCACCATCGTCAACATCGAGTTCGACGTCTTCGGCAAATACGTCCAACGCCTCCTCCAACAGTACCTCGACGCCACCAAATAACACCAAATAACCATTCGTCGGATACGCGTTCTTGTCAGGAGCAGAACAAGGAACTGTTAAGTATAGTCAGTCTCGGTACAAGGTCACCGTTAGTTATAGTCAGGCTCGGTACAAGGACACCGTTAGGTATAGTCAGTCCTGTTCCTGTAGTACATTGGTGACAGATTGCGTTATAAAAACACAGGGACAGGCCTCAAACCTGTCCCTGTGTTTTTGCGTTCCCATGTTGCAAGCTGCTATTTCTTGACAACCTTTCTGATGTAAGTTTGGTCGTGG
>JAEEGL012306779.1_pt1 | contig 75989 bp, 58 predicted proteins | sample 9134231 | NCBI WGS metagenome assembly JAEEGL01 (sample SAMN16246548, study PRJNA631951) | gut metagenome | biome: gut microbiome; feature: rumen; material: fiber-attached | host: Bos | place: Iran: Karaj | collected 2018-10 | reverse complement strand
TAGCCCAGGACGCCGTTGTAGCCCGTGATGCCGAGCATGCCGCGGCCGCCCTTGTAGGAGAAGTCCGGGTGCATTTCGATGAAGTCCTCGAGGATCGGAATGACGTCGAAGGAGCCCGTGATGACCTCGCCGTTCTTCAGCGTGTAGTCGTTCTGTACTCTGCCGTCTTCCGTGACGACGAGGTGGTTGGCAAAGCCGTCGCCGGTCATGTATTCGTAATAGTTCGTGTCGTCGATCGAGAGGATGAAGGGGATCTTGTCCTCCGGAAGCATGATCGACTGGTAGGTCATTTTCTCGGAGCCGTCCGCCTGGATCTCGATCTTCGCGACGTCGTAGATATCCACGAGGACGTAGCCCTTCCGGTACATGGATTCCATGATGGCCACGAATTCACTGACGGTGGTCATGGCCTCGTTGTAGTCGTTCAGCTTGTAGCCGGATTCCGCCGGGTCAAACGTGATCCCGGGGTTCACGATCAGCGAATGGAAGAAAATGTGCGTGATGTTGTTGTTGATCTCCCATTTCCGGAGAGACGCCTTCGCCTCGTAGAAAGACTGCAGGGCTTCCCGGTATTCCGGGATCGTACCGTAGCCGGTCACGGTCTTCAGAAGTAAGACCGCGGCGTCATAATCATAGCCCGCAGCGAGACGGTATGCCTCGTCCAGAAGATCGTCGCCGGTGGGCGATAGCGTCGGCTCCCCCGAGAAATGCGCAAATTCAAAGGTGGGCTCGATGGAAAGCACGTGTTCTTCGAACGCTTTCTTCTCCTCAGCTCTTTTCGCCTTTTCGGCTTCCTCGTCGCTCGTCGTCTCCGGCACCCGGGTCTCGTCGTCTATGACCGATGCCTGGGCTTCCCGCTGCTGTTCCCGGTAAATGCTCCAGTCACGCGAAAAGAAGATCACCATCACCGCAGCAAAGAGCGCGATGATCCCCGCTGAAACGAAGGTGATCACCGAGATCCTTCTGGTTTTCTTCTGGCTCGGAGAAAGATAGCTCTTGTTTCTTTTTCTCGTTGCTCTTGACCTCTTGATGGACATGTCAGATCTCCCCGCCCATTTGCCACTGGGCTTCATACAGATGACGGTAAAAACCGTTCGCGGCCATGAGTTCGTCGTGCTTTCCCTGTTCGACGATCCTGCCGGATCGGACCACCAGAATGTTGTCCGCGGTCCGGATCGTGGAGAGCCGGTGGGCGATGATGAAGCAGGTCCGTCCCTTCATCAGCTCCAGCATGGCCTTCTGGAGCTGCTCCTCGGTACGGGTGTCCACGTTCGACGTGGCTTCGTCCAGGATCAGCATCTTGGCGTCCAGCAGCATGGCTCTTGCGATCGTCATCAGCTGCTTCTGACCCTTGGACATATTGGATCCGTCGTCGGAAATGACGGTGTCGTAGCCTTCAGGCAGTTTCGTGATGAAACTGTGTATGCGCGCCGCCTTTGCGGCTTTTTCGATCTCCTCCTGCGTCACGCCGTCCCGCCCGTAGGAAATGTTGTCGCGGACGGTGCCGGTGAAGAGCCAGGTGTCCTGAAGCACCATGGCAAACGCCTTACGGACGGAGTCCCTCGTGTACTCCCTGGTCTCTGTGCCGTCGATCAGGATCTTCCCGTTCTGAATGTCATAGAAACGCATCAGAAGATTGATGATCGTGGTCTTGCCCGCGCCGGTGGGGCCTACGACTGCGATCACTTTGCCGGGATCCGCCCGGAGGCTCAGGCCTGTAAGAATCGGCTTGTCCGGCACGTAGCTGAAGTCCACGTCTTCCATGCTTACGGCGCCTTCCGTCTCCGTAAGCACCTTCTCGTCTTCACAGAGCGGCAGTTCTTCCGTTTCGTCCAGGAGCCTGAACACACGCTCTGCCGCGGCCAGCGCGGACTGCAGCTCCGCGACGACGTTTGCCGCCTCGTTGATGGGTCCCGAGAAGCGCTTCGCGTACAGGATGAACGAAGTCACCTGTCCGAAGGAGATCGCGAGCATCCCCGCCGACGCGCCGCCTCCCCTGAGTCCAAGGCCCAGAAGGATCGCGCCGAGCGCGGCGACCAGAATGAGCGACAGGTTCGACAGGAAGTTGACGGACGGCCCGTTGAGGGTCGCCATGTAATCCGCCTTGTAATAAGCTTCCACGGCCGTCTCGTTCATTTTCTGGAAACGGCGGAGGGCGTAAAGCTCTCTGGCGTAGGCCTTGATGGTGTGCTGTCCGCCGATCATCTCCTCCGCAAGCCCGTTCATTTCCCCGAGCTTGCCGGAGCGGGCGCGGAACAGCGGCCTGGTCTTCGAAGAGAGCCAGCGGGTATAAAGGATGTCCACCGGGATCATGATGACGAAGACCAGAAGCAGCGCCGGCGAGATCGTAAGCATCATGACAAATGCGCCGACGACGGTCACCAGCGAGGAGGCCAGCGTCACCGCGTCTGAGGACAGGCTCGTGTTGATCGTCGACACGTCGTAGGTGATCTTGGAAATGATGTCGCCCGCGGCGTGCGTGTCGTAGTATCTGACCGGAAGCTTTAAGAGCCTTCCGAACAGTTCGCTCCTCATGCCGGACACGATCTTCTTCGTGATCCTCGCCATGATGACAGATAAGAGGAAACTCAGGACGCATGACACGACGATCAGGATGATCATGCTGAGGCATTTCTGCCAGATGAGGCCGAAGTCCACCGTGCCGCTGCCTCCGGTCATCGCGTCCACGGCCTCGCCCGAGATTTTCGGAACGGCCAGAAGCAGGACGTTGGAGCCGAGCGTCAGGACGATTGCCGCCGCAAGAAGCTTCCAGTGCCTGAGAAGATACGAGAAAAGCCTCCTGAACACACGGCCCTTGTCGACGCCGCGGACTGCCTTCTCTTCTTTCTTAAGCTGGTCTTTCGCGACCTTGAGACACGCTCTGTAGGTCTTTTCTTTTGCGATCCGCGCCTGCCCGGCCATGACCTCCGACAGGAGTTCTTCGTAGCTGCCTTCTCCGAGATCCTTTTTCTCTTCCCCTTTCTGGGAGAAGCGTTCCGGACTGTTCTCCGCCGTGCTCTGCTTCCCGCGTACGCGCCCTGCGAAAGAGCGCTCCTCCGCCGTGCCGGTCCCGATCTGGGAATCCGCGATCTCTTTATAGACCGGGCAGCTTTTCATCAGTTCCTCGTGCGTGCCGTTCCCGAGGATCGCGCCGTCGTCGATGACCAGGATCCGGTCCGCGTTCATGACGGATGAGATCCGCTGGGCGACAACGATCATGGTCATGTCCGGATAGTTCGTCCGGATCGCTTCGCGCATCCGTCCGTCCGTCTCGTAATCCAGCGCGGAGGACGAATCGTCAAGGATCAGGATGCCCGGCGAGGCGGCCAGGGCTCTCGCGACGTACATCCGCTGCTTCTGTCCGCCCGAAAGATCCGAGCCTCGGATCGCCAGCATATAGTCCAGCCCTCGTTCGGGCACGAAATCCGCCTGTGCGGTCCCGGCGGCCCGGAGGATGTCTTCGTCAGAGATGCCTCTTCCGAAACCGATGTTCTCCCGGATCGTGTCATGGAAAATGACGTCGTTCTGGAAGGCGGAGCCGAAGCATTTGCGGAGCTCGTCCTTTTCGTAGGTGCGGACGTCGTGTCCGTCCAGATAGATATGTCCCTCGCGGACGTCGTAATAGCGCATGAGGAGATTCGCGATCGTGGATTTGCCGGAGCCTGTGGCGCCGATGATCCCGATGGTCTCTCCCTTTTTCACGGCAAATGAAACGTCTTTCAGGACGTCTCTTCCGGATCCGTAGCCGTAGGAGACCCTGTCGAACAGGATCAGGCCTTTCTGCCTTCTTTCTGCGACCGTCTCCAAAGAGTCGGTCTCTTCTTCCCTCGTCAGGTCGTCTTCCGCCTCGATCACTTCGGAGATGCGGTTCGCCGAGACGGATGCCTGGGTGTACATGAGGAAGAAGCGTGATATGAAGATGACCGCGTTGAGGATCATCTGCACGTAGGTCATGAAGGCCAGGACCGTCGTGGGATCCGAATCTCCGTCGTTCACGAAACGCGCGCCGAACCAGATCACGAAGACCAGTCCGATGTTCAGCACAAAACGGATGGCGGGATGCAGGCCGCCCATGACGATCATCGCGCGTTCATTTTTCCGGACCACGTCCTGATTGATCGTCTCAAAGCGTTCTTTCTCGGCCGAGGTCTTTGACAACGCTTTGATGACACGGATGCCGTTCACGTCCTCCCGGACGATCCGGACAAAGTCATCCAGCGCGATCTGGACCTTTCGAAACATCGGGTGTCCGAACTTCATGAAAAGCCCTGTCACCAGGATCATGAGCGGCATGACGGCCAGCATCACCAGCGTCAGCTTCGGATCCAGGACAAATGAGATCGCAAGCGCCCCCAGAATGATGATCGGCTGACGGACGCCCATTCTCTGCACCATTCCGATGAAACGGTGGAAGTTGTAGGTATCCGTCGTCATGCGCGAAATGAGCGACGCGCTGGTGAACTCCTGCTGCTTCTCGGAAGAGATCACGTTGATCTTCCTGAAAAGTTCCAGACGCACGCGCTCGGTGGAATTTCTGGCGACCAGGGACGCGCGCCGGTTCGCCAGGACGTTGCCCACGATGTCCACGAGCGCGATCAGGACGAGGGCGCCTGAGAAGAGGAATATCCTGCCGATGCTCCATCCCTCTCCCTGGGAGACCTGCTTAAACATGTAGGACACGCCTGCAGGGATCAGAAGACCGGCTATCGTGGAGAGTGCTTTCATGAGAAGGACGCTCACCACCATGCCCTTATAAGGTTTTACGAACCTCATAATATGCTTCAAGATCAAATACCCCCATTTAAACCAGTGTATTATACCTCAAAACCCTTTAAAAAGGAAGTGTTTTTCTTTTAAGAAGCGGCAGAATTCTTTCTTGACAAATGTTCCGGCTTCGTGTAAGATACAACCCGTTGACAAGCTGATGTGGCACAGTCGGTAGCGCACCTCATTGGTAGTGAGGAGGTCACGGGTCCGATTCCCGTCATCAGCTCGGCATAGAGGACCGGCGGAAACGCCGGTCTTTTCCATGCTTCCGGAAATGCTTCCGTAAATGCTTTCCGTAAGGCCTGGTGATCCTTCCTTCGGGATCCGGTCTTTCTTTGTGAAAGACTTGCAGAACCAAGACCCCGATGGTATAATTGCAATTTGGTTTACGGGAGGTTTCCATGAAGATCACGGAACAGGCAGTCATACTGGCAGGCGGCAGGGGCGAAAGGCTCAGGCCGTTTACGGATACCGCGCCCAAGCCGCTCTATCCCGTTCAGGGCGTCCCGTTCATCGAGCGGATCGTCCTGCAGCTCAGGGACTACGGTTTCTCCGAGATCCTGATCCTTCTCGGATACCGTGCGGACCAGGTCATCGCAGACCTCGGAGACGGCTCCCGTTTCGGCGTGCGTATCGATTATGACGTGCGTCCGGAATCCTACGACACCGGCGACCGCCTGAAAGCCGCCATGCCGAAGATCCGCGACGTGTTCCTCCTCTTATACTGCGACAACTACTGTCCGGTGGACATGGAAGCGCTGTCGGAGGCATTTCTCCAAAACCGGGCAAAGGTCCAGCTCACGGTCTACTCCAACAAGGACGGCTACACGAAGAGCAATCTCCGCGTGGATCCTCTGACAGGGCGCGTGGAAGTCTATGACAAGACCCGCAAGGCTCCGGATCTTCAGGGCGTCGAGATCGGCTACTCATTCGTCCGTAAAGAAGTGCTTTCGATGCTCGGGGAACCGGCCGGCGGCTTCTCCAAAGAGGTCTTTCCGGTGCTCGCCGAGGAGGGTTCTCTTTACGCAACGGTCACCGATCACCGGTACTATTCCATCGGTTCCTTCGAGCGCATGCCGCTTACCGAAGCCTTTTTCAGCGGCAGGAAAGCCGCTTTTCTGGACAGGGACGGCACGCTGAACGTAAAGGCGCTCCGGGCAAATTACATCGGAAAGCCTGAGGATCTGGTGCTTCTGCCGCATGCGGCCGAAGCCGTGCGGCTTTTGAATGAAGCCGGTTACATCACGGTTCTCGCATCGAACCAGCCCGGCATCACAAAGGGACACCTCTCTACAGCGGACCTTAACCAGGTCCATGAGAAACTGAGGGAACTCCTCTCGGAAGAAGGCGCGGTGCTGGACCACATCTACTACTGTCCCCATAACTGGGACGAAGGCTGCGACTGCAGGAAGCCGAAACCGGGTCTTCTCTATCAGGCGCAGCACGATCTTTCGATCGATCTCACTCAGTGCGTTCTCTTCGGAGACGACGAGCGTGACATAATGGCCGCAAATGCGGCCCGCTGTCCGTCTGTGATGGTCAGCGAAGACTACCCGCTGATTCAAGCGGTCAGGGAGTATCTCAGATGATCATATCCAGGACCCCGCTCCGGGCCTCCTTCTTCGGGGGCGGCACAGATTTCGCAGCGTATTTCCGGAACTCCAGATTCGGCTACGGCACTGTGATCTCCACCGCGCTCGACATGCACGTCTACATCACGGTCAACAAGCGCTGGGACGGACGCATCCGTGTCGTGTACTCAGGCAATGAACTGGTCGACACCGTAGACGAAGTGAAGCACAACATCATCCGCGAAGCGCTTAAGATGACCGGCATCGACTCCGGCATCGAGATCGTTTACATGGCGGATCTTCCGATGACGAACCTTGGCGTCGGACTGGCCTCTTCTTCCGCGCTCGCTGTCGGCGCGCTGAACGCGCTCCACGCTTTCAAGGGAGAGACGGTGAGCACTGAAACGCTTGCCAGGGAAGCCTGTGATCTCGAGATCCGGCATCTCGGCCAGGAGATCGGCATCCAGGATCAGTACGCGGTGGCCTGCGGCGGCTTTCACCAGTACGTTTTCCATTCTGACGGGACCGTGGAGGTGCTCCCGGTCGCGGAAGACGAAGCGCTGAGAGACGAGCTGGTCTCGCGCCTCATGCTCTTCTACACCGGAAAGGCCAGGGACTCCCGTCCGATCTTTAAGGAGCAGAAAGAGACCACCGCACGGAAGAAAGAAGAAATCCTGGATCCTCTCGTTGAAGCCGTGCGCGAAGCCCGAAGAGCCCTTTCGGACAGAGATCTTGACCGCTGGGGGACGCTTCTCAGGGAGACCTGGGAGCTGAAGAAGCAATTTGCTTCCGGCGTCTCCAATCCGGACATCGACGATATGTATGGCCGCGCGCTCCGCGCGGGCGCTCTGGGCGGCAAGATCCTTGGTGCGGGAGGCGGCGGATTCCTTCTCCTCTACGTGCGTCCCGAAGATCAGGACCGTGTGAGGCTTGCCCTCTCCGATTTCCAGGAAGTGGCTTTCCGGATGGATCCGGAAGGAAGCCGCATCATTTACGCAAAATAAGGAGCAGACCCATGGCCGATTACACAAAGGACATCCGGGATTATCTCCGCATCGAAGCGGAGACCCTGTCAAAGCTGGACGTCAATGAGATCTCCCGCGCGATCAACGTGCTTCTTTATGCGCTCGAAAACGAGCGCCCGGTCTATATTTTCGGGAACGGCGGCTCCGGCTCGACAGCCTCGCATTTTGCCGGCGATTTCAACAAAGGCGTTTCAGAGGGTCTCGAAAAGGTCTTCCGCTTCCAGTGCCTCAACGACAACGTTCCGACGATGCTGGCCGTGGCCAATGATTTCGATTACTCCGAGATCTTTGTCTACCAGCTGCGCGGACGGCTCCGTGAGGGCGACGTCGTAATGGCGATTTCCGGCAGCGGGAACTCGAAAAACGTGATCAAGGCCGTCGAATACGCGCGCGAAGCGGGTGCGACCGTCATCGGCCTCACCGGCTATTCCGGCGGAAGACTGCGTGAACTTTCAGATGTCAGGCTCCATGTGCCGGTCAACAGCATGCAGGTGCTGGAAGATATCCACCTGGTCTTCGATCATCTGATGATGTCCGTCCTCTGCGAACGGCTGAAGGGCGTGCGGCACATCTCTGACGAGGATCCGGGACGCAGTTCTTCGGAGAAAGACGAAGAGGCCGGAAAATGAGCAGGATCCTGGTGACCGGAGCGGCCGGTTTTATCGGTTCCCAGCTTGCGCACCGTCTCTTCCTCATGGGCGAAGACGTGACGCTTCTGGATGATTTCTCCTATGGCTCCGAAGACAACCTCATCTTCCCGGAGCACGATTTCCGCGAAGAGATCGTGCGGGCTTCGGTCACGGACCGGGACGCCATGGAGAAGCTTTTCTCTGAAAAGCATTTCAGCATCGTCTATCATTTTGCGGGCATCACCCCGCTTCCGGACTGCCAGAACCGCCCGGAGGACGCGCTCCGCGTGAACGTCGGCGGAACGGTCCTGCTGCTCTCTCTTTCGCGTCAGTACGACGTGGAGCGATTCCTGTTCGCCAGCACGTCTGCCGTCTATGAGAACACCCTGACTTTCCCCTCGGTGGAGGATACCGTCGTTCCGCCGAGCCTCATTTATCCGAGCACCAAGTATGCGGCCGAACAGTTCTGCCGCTCTTTCGCCGCCTGCTACGGGATGAACGTGGTCTGTTTCCGTTTCGCGAACGTCTTCGGGCCGCACATCGACTGCCTCAGGACACAGCCGCCTGTCATGGGTTATCTGATCCGCGAATTCTTCCGCGGGAACGCTCCCGTCCTGCACGCCTCCGGCGAACAGAAAAGGGACTACGTCTACGTGGAAGATCTTCTGGATCTCGTGATCCTCGCGCAGAAGACCGACGGCTTTGACATCCTGAACGTCGGCACGGGGAAGACCTGGTCCGTCAACGAGATCGCTTCCATGATCCGTGAGAAAATGGGCTGCGCGCACATCCCGATTGAACATGCGGAGGTCTCGCACTTCTGGGCGAACTATCCCGAGCTTTACGAAGGCCCGAGACCCATCCGGGAAGAGATCCTCGGACACGAAGTGCTGAAATATACCTGCCTCTCCACAAAGCACGCTGAAGAAGCGCTCGGCTGGGCGCCGAAAACGCCGCTCGAAGAAGGCATTGACCGGACGATAGCGTTCTCCCTCCGCATTCTTGAGAAACACAGCCGGAAGAACTGACACCTGGAGCTGCCATGGACAAGATCACGATCATCGTTCCCTGCTATAACGAGCACGAATCCATCCCTTTCCTGATTCCGGAGCTTGAGAAAGTCATGGAATCCATGAAGGAAAAGGCGGTCTTCGAGGTCCTCATGATCAATAACTGTTCTGAGGACAACACGCTGGAGCTCATGAAAGAGATCCACGAAAAAGACCCGCGCTTCCAGTACATCTCCTTCTCCCGGAACTTCGGAAAGGACGCTTCCATGTACGCCGGCCTGCAGGCCTCCACGGGCGACTACGTCACCATCATGGACGCGGACCTGCAGGATCCGCCGGAACTCCTCCGAGACATGTACGACGCCCTGAAGACCGGTGAATACGACTGCGCGGCGGCCTACCGGCAGGACCGGAAAGGCGAGCCGTGGCTCCGCTCCGTTCTGGCGAAGGGCTTCTACAGCCTCATGGGCTCCCTGTCCAGAGAGAACATGAAGAGCGGCGCCCGTGATTTCCGCCTGATGACGAGGCAAATGGTCAATGCGGTCCTGGAAATGGACGAGAGCGTGCGCTTCACCAAGGGCATTTTCGCCTGGGTGGGCTTCAAGACCGTCTGGATCCCCTTCGCCAACCGGGAACGGGTCGCCGGCAAGACCAAGCTTCCGATGAAGAGCGCTTTCAAATACGCGATGCGCGGCATCACGGCATTTTCCACCGTTCCGCTCATCATCTCTTCCGTCATCGGCATGCTCTTCTGCCTGGCAGCCGTCGTTTACGCCATCGTCACGATCGTGAAGCAGCTGGTGACGCACGAAGCATCTCCGGGCTATCCTTCACTGATGGTCGTCATACTTTTGGGTTTCGGCCTGGTGCTCCTCATGCTTGGGATCATCGGCCAGTATCTTTCTCAGATGTATCTGGAGATCAAGCACCGCCCGAAGTACATTGTAAAAGAAACCAGCCTTCAGGATCCGCCCGAAGACTGAGCCAGAGAGCTTTTAAGGACTGCCGGTTTTCCGCCGGCAGTCCTTTTTTGCGTTTTTTATTCTCTTGGCACCGCAAGGCGGCAATCCGAAGCGTCGACCAGTATCTTCGAATAGCTTCCGCCGGAAGACACGCCCTTATAGCGCAGGTAGTTCTTCCGGTTCGAGGCATCTTTCCCCTCCTCCACGAAGAGCGCATAGAGGACGGCGGAACGGGTCGAACCGGTTATGGCGCTGAGATAGCTGTCCCGGAGCGTCATCGAAAGAACGCCGCCGGCGTAACTGAAATGACCGCTGAGCCAGGGCGCGCCGAAGCCGATGAAGCGCAAGCCTTCCGGCGTATCCGGCATATAAGACTGAAGCTGTGAGCCGTTGGCATTTCCGAAGAACACTTCCGTGATGGAACTGTCCGCAGTCCATCCCATGAGGACCGGCTCCCCGTCCTGTTCTCCGTTCGTGAGCCTCAGGCTGTACCGGTAGGGGAACTGCGCACTGGTCCGCACGAAGAGATGCGCATTTCCGAGAACGTCGATCTCTCGGAAAATGTCTGCGTACTCCGCGATGGAGACGACTCTGCCGCTGTCGGTCATCCCGGGCACGGCCTCCGGCGCGACGTAGCTGTAACGTCCGGACGTCAGGACGTTTGAGTCTCCGACATCTGCCGGCGAGCTGCTTTCCATGAACGCGCAGATCGCGTTGGTCACTGCGCCGATGGTGCTTCCAGTGATCCGCATGATCCGGACGTCCGGGACGGCCAGGCGCAGCTGTTCTTCGCAGCTTTCCGAGATGTAGGTGCTGGAGGAACCAGTGGACGGGCCAACCAGAATGGCATTTTTGAAGCCTGCGCTCCGTAGCATGTCCGCGGCGCTTATGATCTCCTCCGCAGTCCCGTCCATGTCCATGTCCTTACGGTATCTCTGAAGGACGCCGTTCTTGCATAAAAGCACCGGGATCCTCGCCGCATAGGCATAGGTCATGATGCTGAGCGTGGGCTCCACGTTGGTGCCGGGCAGGATGATGACCGTGCCGCTTTCGTTCCAGCCGGCTTCCGTCAGTTTCCCGGATCCGTGTCCGGCCTCGAAGATATGCCAGGCCGTGTCGTAGCGGTCCAGACCTGTGAGGCGGTTCACCGAGGTAATGTGAAGTTCCGGATCGCCGATGCGCGCATTGAGTTCCGCCTCCACTTCCGGCGTGACCGATCCGGGTCCTCCCATGATCCAGAGGCGTGTGCCTTCCGGGCTTGCAAGTCTGGCGATGCCGGACAGTTCTTCAGCGCTCATGGAAGGCGCGCCGCCTGTGACAGCTACGATCGGCGCACGAAGAAGCCCCGCCAGGCCTGAGGCCGAAAAGCCGTCCACCATGGAGCGCGTGCTGGCGGCGATAATGATGTCCCTGGCATTGCCGAGTTCGGGCAGGATCTCCAGCGTGACGGTCCTCAGATCCGTGACCTCCCCGTGAAGCGGTTCAGACCAGTAATGGTTTCCGTCGGGTTTCAGGGACATCCGGAAGCTCCATTTCTGGTTCCAGGCGCCCGTGCCGTAGAGCCTGAATGTCTGAGTCCCGTCGAAATACGTACCGGTCGTTACTGTCGAGGTCACGTCGTTTCCGTCCGCATCCAGGACCGTCACGCCGGCGGCCTCTGCGACACTGAGCATTTCTGCGATCGCGCCGAAGCCGATCTCACGCGTTTCGCCGTTCCATTTGTAGGCCGCGTCTTCCGGCAGGTCGATCGGTACAGGTTCGACGGTCAGTCTGCCGTACACATAGGAAATGTCATAGTTCTGCGTGACGTCCGTACCGTCGGCGCGTACGATCTCCGCACTGTCGATGAGGTTCTCAGAACTGCCTGCGTCCGTCTGCGATCCGGTGATCCGGATGCTTCCGACGCCTTCGCCGTCCGCGAAGGCATTTTCCAGCGTTTCCGCGCCTTCCGGGACATTTTCGAAGCGTCCCTCTGGAAGTTTTCCGGGCGAGACTATGTAGCCGCCTTCCGTAAGCGGCACGCCGTCCCAGGCTTTCAGCGCGTCCCCGGAAGTGAAAACGACCGGCCTCTTTGCGATCCTGAGCGTAACGGTCTTGTCCTCTCTTGTGCCGTCCGTAAAGCATGACGTGACCGGATCTTTCAGAGAGAACGTCACGACGTAAGTCCCCGCCTCCGACTCCTCCGTCACGCCTTCCGCCGTAAGAAGCGCGTCATCGAATGCGATTCCGTGGTCCAGTCCGTCATAGACGTAATCCCTGCCTTCCGGGATCTCCGCCTTCCTGATCACGACAGACAGCGGGAGCGGCCTTGTCTCCCCGGCCCTGTACTTTGCGAAGACCGGGAAGGCCAAAAGCGACAATGCGGCCAGCGCGAGTCCGGCCCCAAGCAGGAAAATGCGTTTTTTCATGACGCACCTCCCGGATCCGCCTGGGTGAACACAGCCTCTACCGAGATTCCCCGGATCTCCTCGCTCTCCGTCATCTGAAGGAAAGCCTCCTCCGGGACGCTGAGTGAGACGAGGACAGTCTTCTCCTCCCCGATCGCGAGCCGTCCCTCTGATTCCGTGATCGCATAGTCCACGGTCTTCCGGGCGCCGTTCACGAGCTTTAGTACATAATCGACCGCGCACTCCGAGCCGTTCCGGAGCCGGATGCTGTAGATCACCGGGTCGCCGGGCCCCTCTGCCAGCGAATCGCCTGTCCGAAGCTCCGGCTCTCCTAAAGAGACCTGGAAGGCGGCCACCCGTGCATTTGCGCTTCCTCCGTCACGGCTACCGTAACGCGCATGGATCGCGGGCGCCGTGAACAGGACCAGAATGACCGCGGCGAGCACACACGGGAGCCTGAGCCCCCGTCCTTTCGGACACCTCTTTCTTTCTGTTTTCATTCGTTCCTCCACCCCGGCCAGAGCAGTAAAATGTTACCCCGAAGCGATGCTTTCCACAAGAGACAAAACGCGCCGGTTTCTGTACGGCTTTCAGTTTCGAAACCGCATTTTTTGGCTTTGGTACTGGCGTTCCGGAGTTTTCCACAAAATGAAAAACCTGATGTGGAAACATCAGGTCCTCGTGCGGAATATGCTTTTACGGGCCAGGTCCCTGGGGCCGCCTCCTATAGAACTGCTCTCCCGGTCCGTTCATTCTGCCCTTTTACGGTCCGCTCCGCCGCCTCCTCGGCATCTTTAAGTATCGCCGCGTCGGTGTAGATGTCGCCCAGTCTGAACGGCAGTTCTCCGGACTGCCGGATCCCGAAGAAATCTCCCGGTCCGCGAAGTCTGAGATCCTCCGAAGCGATCTCGAATCCGTCGTTCGAGTGCTGAAGGACCGAAAGTCTCTCCCTGCTCTCGTCTGACTGCGTCGTATCCACGAAAATGCAGTACGACTGCGCTTTTCCGCGGCCCACCCGGCCTCTGAGCTGATGAAGCTGCGCCAGGCCGAAACGCTCTGCGTTCTCAATGAGCATGACTGTGGCGTTCGGCACGTCTATACCCACTTCGATGACCGTCGTGGAGACGAGCACCTGGATCTCGTTTTTCGCAAAGGCTTCCATGACCGCGTCCTTTTCGCCGCCCTTCATTTTCCCGTGGAGGTATTCCACGCGGACCGCCTGTCCGAACCGCTCGGAAAGTTTCTTCGCGTAGGAGCGGACGTCTTCTCCGTATGCGTTCTCCGACTCTTCCACCATCGGGCAGATGACGAAGGCCTGACGGCCCTCTGCGACCTGCTTCCGGATGAAATTCCAGGCCTTCTCGCGGTATTCGATGTCCACGACTGCATTTTTGATGGGGATGCGGCCTTTGGGCATCTCGTCCATGACCGACACGTCCAGGTCTCCGTACAGGATCATCCCGAGCGTCCTGGGGATGGGCGTGGCAGACATGACCAGCACGTGCGGCGCACGGCCCTTCTCTGAAAGGGCTTCCCGCTGCCGGACGCCGAAACGGTGCTGCTCATCGGTCACCACGAGCCCCAGGTCTTCGTAATGCACGCCTTCCTGGATCAGCGCATGTGTGCCGACCATGATGTCCGCCTGATGCGAAGCCGCCTTCTCCCGTGCCTCACGCTTCTCTTTCTCCGTCATGGAACCCACGAGAAGTACGATGGAAAGCCCGAGCGCATAGGTCTCATTCAGCTTTAAAAAGCCCTCGTAATGCTGTTTCGCGAGCACTTCCGTCGGCGCCATCAGAACGCTCTGGAAGCCCGAAAGCGCGCATTCCAGCATCGCCAGGAAGGAGATGATCGTCTTGCCCGAACCGACGTCTCCCTGCACGAGGCGGTTCATGACGGAATCACCGCAGAGGTCCTTCTCGATCTCCAGAAACACCTTCTTCTGCGCGCCGGTGAGTTCATACGGAAGCGCTCTGATAAAGCGCTCCGCGTCCTCGTGTTTTGCGATGAAATGGGTGTTCGGCTCCTTGAGATTCTGTTCCTTAAGTTCTTTGAGATTCAGGATGAAACGGTAGAATTCCTCGAAGACAAGCCGCTTGCGGGCGGTTTTGAAGCTCTCCTTCGTGACCGGGAAATGGATCTCTTTTACGGCTTCATTCAGGGGAATGAGCCCGTAGTCCCCGAGAAGCTCCTGAGAAAGCGTCTCCGGCAGCGTGACGCCTGCTTTGAAGGCCTCCCGGACCGCTCTCTGAATGGTCTTGCCGGAGAGCTCCTTCACGACGGGATAGACCGGATTCAGGGTCTTCTCCCGCTCTTCATAGTCTTCTTTCCTGAAGATCCTGGGCTGGACCATCCGCCTGAGAAGCCCCGTGCCCTCCATTTTCCCGGAGAAGACGTAGGCCGAGCCTGCGGAAAGAGAATCCGCGAGATACGGCATGTTGAACCAGCTCAGTTTCACCGTGCCGCCTTCCGGATCCCGCGCCAGCGCGTCCGTGATCTTCAGGCGTTTTATGTATCGCGTGACCGGTTTCTGAACGAGGACGGCGTAAACGGAGGCCCGGTCCCGAAGGCGCGCCTCCCGAAGCGTCACCGGCTTCTCGAACACCTCGTAGGTCCGGGGATAATACCTGAGAAGGTCCCCGGCGGTCCGGATGCCGGCTTTCAAAAAAAGCGCCGCCGTTTTGGGGCCGACGCCTTTTAGTTCGGAAACTGGTGACCTGTGGTCCATCAGATGGTCTCCACTGCGATCAGGTAATAGTAAACGGGCTGGCCGCCGGGCATGAACTCGACGTCTGCGCCGTGGGTGTGTTCCGGGAGCTTCTCTTCCAAAAGCCTGAGGTTCTCCTCCGGCGCATCCGATCCGTAATAGACCGTGACGACCGTGTCGCCTGCGAGGTTCTCCGTCACGACGGAGACCGATTTCAGCACGCACTCCGTAAGGTCCGGATCGCTCGTCAGAATGTGATGGTCCAGAAGCGCCATGAAATCGTCCTTCCGGATCGAGACGCCGTCGATCTGCGTGTCGCGCACCGCATAGGTGATCTCAATGGTCCGGCATTTGAGCCTGGCTTCGTTCATGACCGCCTCATTGTCCGTGACGGAGCCGTAGGGGTCGTAGTTGATCTTGGCGGTGATGCTCTCCGGTACGGTGCGGGTCGGGATCACGATAACGTTCCGGTCCGAGATCATTTTCTTCGCCTGCTCGGCGGAGAGGATGACGTTGCCGTTGTTGGGGAAGAGGAAAATGTTCCTGGCGTTGATCTGGTCCACTGCCTTCAGGATGTCCTCCGTCGAAGGGTTCATGGTCTGGCCGCCGGGGATGATCACGTCAAATTCGAGACTCTTCAGGATCTCCGAAAGCCCGTCGCCGCAGGATACGGCCGCAAACCCGGTCTCTTTGGCGGTGGCCGGATCGAAAGCGGAACGCGGGGGCTCTTCTTTCGCTGCCGGGACTTCCTCTTTGGTCTCCGCCTCTTCCGGCTTCTCCCGAAGTGTACGGATGTCCGTCGTTAAGAGCATGCCGTACCGCATGATGTGCTGAAGCACGATGACCGGCTGGTCGGTCAGGACGCTGACCTCGTAATAAGGCTCTTCACCACGGACGCCCTCCGTCTCGCCGATCGACTGAAGGTACAGTTCGATCTCTCTAAGATCCACGTCCTTTAGGGGCTTCTCTGCCTTGAAGCTTACCGAGACGCAGTAGTCATAGCTGCTTTCCGGCGCTTCTTCCTTCTCCGGCTTCTTCTCCATCGAAGGAACGCTCATATCCACGGCCTTGCCCTGAAGGGCCAGAAGCGCGCCCCGGAGGAAGGTCATGAGGCCCTTGCCGCCCGAGTCCACTACGCCCGCTTCCTTAAGGACCGGAAGCATTTCCGGCGTCTTCTCAAGCACTGCGTCTCCGTGATCGATGACCGTCTTCAGAAAAACGCTGAAATCTGTTTCGTTCCGGAGCTCTTCCGCCTTTTCGGAAATGCCCCTGGCCACGGTCAGGATCGTGCCTTCCTTCGGCTGCATGACCGCCTTGTAGGCAGAATCCACCGCACGGTGGAAGCCGTTGACGGCGTCGTCGATGCTGATGGAGTCCTTCTCACGGACCGTCTTTAAGAAGCCGCGGAACAGCTGCGACAGGATGACGCCCGAATTGCCCCGCGCGCCGCGCAGAGCGCCCGAAGAGATCGCTTTGCAGACCGTCGTCATGTTCACGTCGCTTAAAGCCGCCAGCTCATTGGCGGAGGAAATGACGGTCATGGTCATATTGGTTCCGGTATCGCCGTCCGGCACCGGGAAAACGTTGAGTTCGTTGATCTCCTCGCGGTTGTCATTGAGGGCATGCGCGCCCGCAAAGAACAGCCTCATGAGATCATTTGCACTGAGATTCATGCTGCCTCTCCTCCTCAGTCAATGTAGCGCACGCCTTCGACGTACACATTGACTTTGTCCACTTTCATGCCCGTGAAATTCTCGACCCGGTAGATGACCGTGGACATCAGATTCTCGGCAACCGTGCGGATGCTGACGTAATAGGCTACGATCACGTGGAAATCTATGGTAAGCGCTCCGTTCTTTTCACTGACGATGACGCCTTTCGAAAGCTTGTCGTTCCTTAACACCTTCGCAAAGCCGTCTCTCGGGCTCAGCGTGCCGATTCCGACAATGCCGAAGCAGCCGCGCGCTTCCAGCCCGGCAAACTGTGCGATGACTTCATGAGAGATCTTAAGATCGCCTTTCGCATTTTCAGGTTCTGCGTTCATACGGCACTCTCCTTCTCTTGTCAATATACAAAGAAAATGTATCACAAAGCGGCCGAAAGGTCAACAAAGGCGGACGCGGGTCCGTAAAAGACTGCCGATTTTTCCGTTGACAAAGTTCCGGCTTTGTGTATAATAGGGCAAGTGGACGCGAAAACGTCCCGAATGACCTGCTTCCGTGGCTCAGTCGGTAGAGCAGCGCATTCGTAATGCGCAGGTCGTCCGTTCGAGTCGGACCGGGAGCTTCTCAGCAAATGATCCGCAGAGTTTTCTCTGCGGATCTTTTCGTTTCAGCGGCTGTCTTCTGTTCTACGGTCCTCAGGCAAAGCCCGGTTTCACGGGTTTCCCGATCTTCTTCCGATAGCTGAAATACAGTTCCTCCGTCGCCAGCGCCATTTTCGTCACGGCAAATTCCGCGTCGTGGGGTGTGATGTACCAGGTGTCGCGGAGTGTGTTCAGGTCGACCAGATCGCCGTATTTTCCGAGGTATTCATACTCGATGTGGCAGGAATACAGGGAAGGAACGGTCTTCACCATTTCAAAAGGATCTCCGTCGGAATCCGTGCCTTTCACCGTGAAGCCGTTCATGTCGTGGACCATCGTGCCTTCGCCGAGGGGGATGAACTTTTTGGCGTTCGGAAGCGACATGACGCGGACCGGAAGGACGCCTGTGGAATAGGTGCCGGCTTCGACTTCTTTGCGGACGTTCGCCCTCTCCCATTCGTACCAGTCCGGGATATGGGAAAACTCGGTCTTCCCATCCTGCGCCTCGAGTTCCATGGACTCCGTGACGGTCCATTTCTTCCCGCAGGACCGGCAGAAAAGTTCGGTGCCCTTCGAATCCATCCGGTATTCCCTTCCGCAGGCCGGACACTGGTACAGCACTTTGTGAAGGCCTTCCGCGCGGCCCTTGTAGGTGATCCGGAGGCCTTTTTCCTTAAGCCAGGCATAATCGTCATACTGAAAAGCTTCCAAGATCCGGTCGTTGACCTCGTCGGCCGACGCCGCATTGAGCTCTTCGGCGGTAAACAGAAGCTTCAGGTCCGCTTCCACGGGCCGAACGCCGCGGTCGTGAAGATTCCAGAAGGGCGAATTCATGTGATGGCCGTGGCACACGAGGCTCACGACCGGCGCTTTCAGGAGCTTGCAGAACTTCCCGAGAGATTCCGGGAGCACGGCGGTCGTCCCGCAGAGGGAATAGCGCGCTTCCGGGTAGATCACGGCCACGTCGCCGTTCTGAATGACCTTGATGAGGTTTCTGATGAGCAGCAGATCGTTCGTGAATTTCCGTTTCCCGATGCAGCCCACGTCCCGAAGGAGCTTCTCCCGGCCGATGAAGCCGTCGATCGCGACGACGTAGTTCGCGCGGGCGGGGAAAATGCATTTGGTGAGAACCTTGAAGTCCATGAAGGCGTTATGGTTGCAGAGGATGACGAAAGGCGGCTTCACGCCTTCCATGCCTTCTTTGTGGACGATGCTCTTATGCTTTAGGACGTCGGGCATGCAGAGCGCAAAGGTCAAAGGCCTCAGGTACCATTTGGTCCGTATCGGCGGCGCCTCGAAATCAAAGCGTTCAGGTTCAGTCTTCATCGTTTTCTCCTCGATAAGTACGCAAAAATCCGGCCAGAAGCCGGATTTCTGTCAACGGTCCGGGGCCTTCTAAAGAACCGAAAAGCTCCTCCCTCTTCTTTAAGACGAACGGATCACAGAAAGGCTTATGCCCTCGTCACGTAACCCGAACGCATGCAGCGCGAGCACACATAGACTTTCGCAGTCGTTCCCTGATCGGTCAGGACGCGAACCTGCCTGACGTTGGACTTCCACATCCGGTTGCTTCTTCTATGTGAATGGCTGACCTTGATACCGAAATGAGCGCCCTTGCCGCAGATCTCACACTTAGCCATGACTGTACCTCCGTAAAACTCAGATACTTCCGCCCCATAAGGCGGCAACATTCGGATTCTATCAAAAGCTTTCGGAAAATGCAAGCGGATTTTTCAAGGTTTCGGCATGTTTTTTGCGAGTTCTTGGGAAAACGACTCCGAAAGTGCCTCTTTTTCCGCGTGCGAAAGCTGTTTCAAATACACTTCGCGGCTCTGCGCCTCTCTTTTTTCTTCAAAAACCTCGTAGTAGACCAGGCGGACCGGGAGACGCGCGCGGGTGTATTTACCGCCTTTTCCGGCCTGATGGGTCCGGATACGCTTCTCTAGGTCGTTCGTCCAGCCGGTATAGTAGCTTCCGTCCGAGCACTCCAAAATGTAGGTGTAGTTCATCGAAGCACGTACTCTCTCTTCGGCTTCCCCGGTTTCTCCGCCTTCGGAAGGCCGGTCACGCGGGAGACGATCTCAGCGGTCTTCTCGGCCAATTCGCGTTTCTCTTTCGCGTTCGGGAGCTTATCGTAAAGCTCGTCAGCGGGAACGACCGACAGATAATGGTCTTGGGTAATGCAGATCTTGATCACGGAGAAAGTGGTCTTCGTGATGACGCCGTCCTTTACGTAAATGTGCGCGGCGAGGCCGAAATCGGGCAGCGAATCGTTCGTAGACCAGATCGTATCGCGGTACATGGTCACATTTCCCAGCGAATAGAAGCAGGGCACGCCGTTCAGGATGTCCGCCGGCTGCGTCGTATGGGAATGGGCCATGAAGACCGCGTCGGCGCCCATGTTAAGGATCTTCTTCATGACGTAGCGCGAACCCAGGCCCGGCTGCGGATTGAACTGTCCGCCGGCATGCGGCAGCACCAGGATCAGGTCAGCCTTCTTCCCGGCTTCCCGGATGGTCTCTTCCATCCATTTCATGCCGATGTCGTAAAGTCCGGGATCGAACTTGTCGTCCGCGTAGGGATTCGGGATGCCCATCGCATTTTTGAGGCGCACGCCTTCTTCCCAGCTAAGCTCCCGGACAAGAAGTTTCTCAAAGAGCGCCCGGGTCGCCTTCAGTTCAGGCGTTGAAGGCGTATTCGAAGGTTGCTTCCGGCCGGGAAGACTGGCTGTATGAAGGTTCAGAAGCTTCCGGTCCTCCGGTGTGAGCTTCACTTTATTGACCGTCTCATTGACGCCGTAGGTAGAAGCGATCACTGCAAATCTGGTCTCTCCGAGCGTGAAATAGAAGGCACGGTCTTCCTTCTCATTCCGGCGGGTGCCGGTATGGCTGAGGCCGATCTCATCCAGCTTGTCCAGAGTCTTCCGCATGCCTTCCATGCCGCGGTCCACCGCGTGATTATTGGCCGTGGAGACCAGATCGACGCCGAGCTTCTTTATTGCTTCCGGGAAGCTGTCCGGCGCGTTGAAGCTGGCCAGCCACTCCGTGTAGACCATCTCTTCGCCGGCGACCGGGCTTTCCATGTTTCCGATGACGTAGTCGGCCTCGGCAAGAAGGCCCTTAAGCGGCTCCAGTGCCGTATAGAAATCCATGCCCCGTGCCTTTGCCGCCTCAAGGAACGGCGGTTCGCACATCAGGTCGCCAAGCACTGTGATCTTGTAGGTCTTCATTTCATCTCCCCCCTTCCGGAACGAAAAAAGAGGCGGCCTCAGGCCGCCCCTTCCGATCATTTCGATGCTTCGATACGGGCAATGGCCCTTCTCAGACGTATCTCATCCTTTACGGTCGCGCCTTCTTCCGTCAGCGCGCGCTCCGCTTTGATGCGGTCCTCCTCGGCCCTGTTCCGGTCGATCTCCTCCGGCCACTCCGCGATCTGCGCGATGACGGTGACGCGGTCGGGCAGGATCTCGGCAAAGCCCTTGTGCATCGCTGCCTTCCGGCTTCCGTTCTCATCCCGGATCAGAAGAACGCCCGGCGCCAGGATCAGCGTCAGCGCTTCATGACCGGGGAAAATGCCCACCCGGCCTTCTTCTGTCATGAATTCCGCAAAGCTCACCTCGCCTTCAAAAAAGGTCCTTTCCGGCGTGATGATCGTAAGATGAAAAGTGGATGCCATCATTCTGAAACCTGCGTTTAAAGCCCGTTTTTATGCCTCTCAGGGCTTTCTGCCCTTTTTCTGCGGCTGTTACAGTGTTTTCGCCTTCTGAACCGCTTCCTCGATCGTCCCGACGCTCAGGAACGCGGCTTCCGGAAGGTCGTCGTGCTTGCCGTCCAGGATCTCCTGGAAGCCGCGGACGGTCTCCGCGACCGGCACGTAGACGCCGGGGCAGCCGTTGAATGCTTCCGCGACGTGCAGAGGCTGGGACAGGAAGCGCTGGATGCGGCGCGCCCTGGCGACCAGCTTCTTCTCTTCCTCGGACAGTTCGTCCATGCCCAGGATGGCAATGATGTCCTGCAGTTCCTTGTAGCGCTGGAGGACCGCCTGCACGCGGCGCGCCGTCTCGTAATGCTCCTGTCCGACGACCCTGGGATCCAGGATGCGGGATGTGGAGGCCAGCGGATCGACGGCCGGGTAGATGCCAAGCTCCGCAATGGATCTCGCAAGGACGGTCGTCGCATCCAGATGCGCGAAAGTATTGGCCGGAGCCGGGTCGGTCAGGTCGTCCGCAGGCACGTAGACCGCCTGGACGGAAGTGACTGAACCGTTCTTCGTGGAAGTGATGCGCTCCTGGAGCGCGCCCATTTCCGTCTGAAGCGTGGGCTGGTAGCCGACGGCCGAAGGCACGCGGCCGAGAAGCGCAGACACTTCAGAGCCAGCCTGCGTGAAACGGAAAATGTTGTCGATGAACAGAAGGACGTCCTTGCCTTCCTCGTCACGGAAATGCTCCGCCATCGTGAGGCCGGTGAGGGCCACGCGCATACGGGCTCCCGGCGGCTCGTTCATCTGTCCGAACACCATGGTCGTCTTATTGATGACGCCCGATTCCGTCATTTCATGATAGAGATCGTTGCCTTCGCGGGTGCGTTCGCCGACGCCTGTGAAGACGGAGTAGCCGCCGTGCTCCGCGGCGATATTGCGGATGAGTTCCTGGATCAGAACAGTCTTGCCGACGCCCGCGCCGCCGAAAAGGCCGGTCTTGCCGCCTTTCAGGTAGGGGCACAGGAGGTCGATGACCTTGATGCCGGTCTCCAGGACTTCCATCGTGGTGACCTGTTCGGAGAAGGCAGGCGCCTTCCTGTGGATGGGCATTCTCTTCTCGTATTCAACGCCGCCTTTGCCGTCGATGGGCTCGCCGAGGACGTTGAAAATGCGTCCGAGCGTGCCGGGGCCGACCGGCACCGAGATGGCGTGCCCTGTCGCGACCGCCTTGTCGCCGCGGCGGAGGCCGTCCGTCGGGCCGAGCGCGATGCAGCGCACGATGCCGTCGCCCAGATCCTGGGCGACTTCCACGGTCACTTCACGTTTTGCGCCGGAAACGCGCACTTCTTCATTGATCTCCGGAAGCTGTCCGGGCTCGAAGCGTACGTCCAGGACGGCTGAGATGATCTCTGTGACTTTTCCGATTTTTTCCATGTCTCTCTCCGTTTTACGTCACCGCGTTCCTGCCTGCGATGATCTCGGTCAGTTCCTGTGTGATGGAGCCCTGCCGGGCGCGGTTGTACTGAAGGCCGAGTTTCTGGATCATTTCCTCGGCGTTGTCGGTCGCATTGTCCATGGCGGTCATGCGGGCGCCGTTCTCAGAGGCGACGGCCTGTAAGAGCGCTCCGTACAGAACGGACGCCATGTACTGCGGGATCAGCTGGTTCAGGACTTCCTCGTCGCTGGGCTCATAGTTCATGGGCAGCATGTTGTCCGGCTTCTCTTCTTCCAGGACTGAAGCCATATGCTCGTCTTCCGGTGCGACCGGGATGAGGCGGATGCATTTCGGCACGTGGACGACGGTATTCTTGAACTCCGTGTAGGCCAGCCAGATCTCGGTGATCTCTCCCTGCTCGAAGCGGTCCAGGATCTTCCCGCTGATGGCGATGGCGTCCTTGTAGAGCGGGGCGTTCACGACCTCGGACCAGTCGTCCGCGCACTCATAGCCGCGGGCTCGGAGCATTTCCTGCCCCTTCCGGCCGATGGTGTAGATCACGGTGTTCTCCCGGTCAAAGGGGCCGTCCAGCACGAGCCGCACGGTATTCATATTGTAGCCGCCTGCAAGACCGCGGTTGCCGGTGATGAGGATCACGGCTTTCCTGCCCTCCGCAGGATGCTTCAGGTACTTATGCGCAGTCTCGTCGGTCCGGCGGAGGATCTCCCCGATGGTCCTGTAAAGGGCATTGGTATAAGGACGCGAGGCCTCTGCCTTCTGGCGGGCCTTCTGAAGCTTCACAGTCGCAACGAGCATCATCGCTTTCGTGATCTGCTCCGTGGACTGGATGCTTTCGCGTCTTCTTTTGATGTCCCTCATCGACGGCATGTCAGGCCTCTGTCTCCTCTAAATACATCTTGGTGAATTCGTCCAGGACTTCCTTCATCAGCGCTTCCACGTCTTCCGTCAGCGCCATTTTCTCCCGAATCAGTTCCATGAGCTCCGGACGGCGTCTCTTCGTGTACTCCAGGAGCCTGACTTCGTAATCGTGCACCTTGTCGGTCGCGATCTTCAAAAGATGCTTTCTGGTCGCGGCGTAAATGATCAGGACCTGGTCTTCCACGGCCATGGGCTCGTACTGCGGCTGCTTCAGCATCTCGCGGACGCGTTCGCCCTGCGCGAGCTGCTCTTTCGTGGCCTGGTCCAGTTCCGAACCGAACTGGGCAAATGCAGCCAGTTCGCGGTACTGTGCGAGGTCCAGACGGATCTGGCCCGCGACCTTCTTCATGATCTTCTTCTGTGCGGCGCCGCCGACGCGCGAGACCGAAAGGCCCGCGTTCACGGCCGGGCGGAAGCCGGAGTTGAAGGCCTCGGTCTCCAGATAGATCTGGCCGTCTGTGATGGAGATCACGTTGGTCGGAATGTATGCGGAGATGTCGCCGGCCTGTGTTTCAATGATCGGAAGCGCTGTCAGAGAGCCGCCGCCGAATTCCTCGGACATGCAGGCCGCGCGCTCCAGAAGTCTTGAGTGCAGATAGAAAACGTCGCCCGGGAAAGCCTCGCGGCCGGGGGCGCGTTTCAGAAGCAGTGACAGCGTGCGGTAAGCCGCCGCATGCTTACTGAGGTCGTCGTAGACCACGAGCACGTCCTGCCCCGCTTCCATCCATTCCTCGCCCATCGCGCAGCCCGCGTAGGGGGCGATGTACTGAAGGGGCGCAGGCTCGGAAGCCGTGGAGGCCACGACGGTGGTATATTCAAGCGCGTGGTACTCTTCGAGCGTCGCAACGATGGAGGCCACGGTCGAGCTCTTCTGTCCGATGGCCACATAAATGCATTTGACGCCCTTTCCGCGCTGATTGATGATCGTATCGATGGCGATGGCGGTCTTGCCAGTCTGCCGGTCGCCGATGATCAGTTCGCGCTGTCCGCGGCCGATCGGGATCATGGCGTCGATGGCCTTGATGCCGGTCTGGAGCGGCGTGTCCACGGGGCGCCTTGTGATGACACCGGAAGCCACACGCTCGATGGGGCGCGTCTTCTCCGTGAGGACCGGGCCTTTGCCGTCGATCGGCTGGCCCAGGGGGTTTACGATGCGGCCGATAAGCGCGTCTCCGACAGGGACCTCCGTCACGCGGCCGGTCGCTTTCACGACGTCGCCTTCCTTGACCGCTTCGGTGTCCGAAAGGAGCACCGCGCCGATATTGTCCTCTTCCAGGTTCATGACCATGCCGTAGACTTCGCCGGGGAACTCCAGGAGTTCTCCGCTCATAGCCTCCGGAAGGCCGCTTATGCGGGCAACGCCGTCCGCGACTGAGATTACGGTGCCGACCTTGTCCGTTTCAGCTTTTGCATTGAAGTTCAGGATCTTCTCCCGGATGACGGAAGAGATCTCTTCTGGTCTCAGCTTCATTCAGCTCTCCTTGATCTTAAGGTCCTTAAGTTCCCTTTTCATGCGTCTGAGCCTCGTACGGACGCTTCCGTCCACCATGCGGCCGCCGAGCCGGATGACTATTCCGCCGATCAGAGAAGGGTCGACGCGGAAATCCGCTTCGATCACCCGGTAGTCCGAGGTGTCCTGAAGCTTCCGGACGATCTCTGCCTGCTTCTCTTCCGGCAGAGGAAATGCCGTCGTGATAAGCGCAGTGCCGACGCCGGCCTCCTCCTTCGCGCGGAGCAGGAAAGCGCGCAGCATCCCGGGCATCTTGTCTTCGCGGCCTTTCTCGACAGCCGCTGCATAGAGGCCCAGGGTCTCGGGGCACAGAGAAGAGAGGACGGACTCAAGATCCCTCTTCTCCTCATAGACTTCCAGAAGCGCCTCCGCATCCCGAAGACCTTCCGTCAGCCGGTCCGCGGAAAGAAGCGCCTCGTAGAAAGCGTCCCCGTAAATTTTCTCTACTGATCTTGCCACGTATGTTCTCCGATCTCCTGAAGTGTCTCGTCCACAAGATCTTCCTGGATCTCAGGCGTCATCTTCTGAATGACGGCCTTCTCTGCCAGAAGCGCGGCAATATCGACCATCTCATTCTTGAGATCGTCTCTTGCGTGTACTTTCTCCTGCTCGATCTCCTGCGCCGCGCGTTCCTTAAGCCGGTTCACGTCGTTTCTGGCGTCCTCGAGGATCTCGTTCCGGCTCCTGAGCGCTTTCTTGCGGGCGTCGTCCAGGATCGCGTTCGCCTCTTCCTTTGCAGAAAGCATTTTCGCGTCGTATTCGCTCTTCATGGCTTCTGCTTCGCGAAGAGACTTCTCGGCCTCTGAAAGTTCGTCGGAGATCTTCTTCTTCCGCTTTTCGAGCATATCCCTGACAGGGTTGAAAAGCAGATAGGAAAGGACAAAGAACAGGATAAAGATCGCGACAGCGGTCAGAAGGACGTCCTGCAAAAGCTGCAGATCGAGTCCGAATATCCGTTCCATGGAATTCCTCCGGGAATCAACTCGTGAAAGGTTTCGCGAACATCAGAAGGATCGCGACGAGAAGGGAATAAAGACCGGTCGTTTCCGCGACGGCCTGACCCAGGATCATCGTGGAAGTCACGTCGCCTCTGGCGCCGGGATTCCGGCCGACGGCAAGCGCGCCGAAACCGGCGGCGATGCCCTGTCCGATACCAGGCCCGAGACCCGCGATCATCGCGATGCCGCAGCCGATGGCCGAGCAACCGAAGATGAATTCCTGTCCGCTAATGTTCATGTTTCAATCCTCCTTTTCAGTACGGGCGGACCACACCGCCCCGTTCAGCTGATCTTGTCGTTGATGTAGGTCATGGTCAGCATCGTGAACACATAGGTCTGGATGCAGGCCGAGAAAATGTCGAGATAGGCCTCCAGGAAAGCCGAAAGCGGGAACAGCGAGATCCAGCCGAGCATGCCGTACCAAAGCCCCATGATCATGGTGCCGGAAAGGATGTTGGCGAAGAGACGGAGTCCCAGGGAGATCGGCGTGGAAACGTCGCCGATGATGTTCGAGGGCGCCAGGAAGAAATAAGGCTTCGCAAAAGATGTGATGTAGCGCCACTTCTGCGCCCTGACGGCGCTGATCTGAATGACGAAGAAGGACGTAAGACCCAGCGCGAAAGTCGTACCGAAATCGGCGGTCGCGGGTCTGAGTCCGAAAATGCCTCCGAGGTTCGAAACCAGAATGAAGGCAAAGAGCGTGCCGATGAAGTTCCTGTAGCGGTGCGCGTTCTGTCCCATCGTGCCTGCGACCAGCCCGTCCAGCTTCTCCACGATGAGTTCCAGGATGTTCTGGAAGACACCGGGCACTTCGTCCGGATGCTTTTTGATCTTATGATGCGCGATGACAGCCAGCGTGACCAGCGCGCAAAGAACGATGAAGATCGTCACATGCGTCGTGGTGATCCACAGCGTCTGGCCGAACAGCTCATATGAAAACAACCCATCGATAGTCGGGACCATGCGTTCCGCCTTTCAGAAAAGGCTCATAAAGAGCCCGCACTTCAAATGAAAATGTTATCATAGAACTTTTCATAAATCAACCGGAAGAGGTCTGAAAGTTCCTCTTCCGGCTGATGAAAAAGTCTTATTGACGGTCTCTTGGCCGCTTCCGTCAGTTGATGACGCGGACCGCGAACAGCGGATCACGGTAATATGCGCTGGAAACGATGATGCCGGTCTCGACAGTGCCCGCGTGGACGATCTGCCCGTTGCCGATGTAGAGCGCCACGTGTCCGAGATACTTCTGGGAATTCGAATAGAACAGAAGGTCTCCGGGCTTGATGCTGTCCAGCGGCACGCGAACGTACTGTTCCGACTGGCCCGCAGGCGTATAGGACAGGGGATAGCCGAAATGCTGGTAGACCAGAGAAGTGAAGCCGGAGCAGTCTGTTCCGGTCACAAGGCTCCGTCCGCCGTGCACATAGGGATTGCCCACGAACTGAAGCGCATAAGCCACGACGGCGTTCCGGAGCGCGTCCTTCGGATCCACGGGCGCTTCTGTCGCCGGCGGCGCGGTCGTAGGCGGCTGTGTGGGCGGCTGAGTCGGCTGCGGCGGCTGTGTCGGCTGTCCGGGAGGCGGTGTCGTCTGTCTTGCGGCTTCTTCGCTTCGTCTCCGGGCCTCTTCGCTCTGCTTCCGGGACTCTTCCGCCGCTCTCGCCTTCCGTTCTTCTTCGGCGCGCAGAGCCGCTTCGTATTCTTCCTGCGCCTTTCTGGCGCGCTCTTCTGCTTCTTTCTTCCGCTGGATCTCAGCGGCTTCTTCCTGCAGCGTGATGGCTTTCTTGAACTCCCACCAGTAGTCGATGCAGTCCGCGTATACGTAGCCCGTGCTGGACTCGTCGGATTCGATCTTTGCCCAGCCGTTCTTCAGTTCCTTGATGACGACCAGGGTGCCTTTCTGGTAATGGGTGAAGACATTGTCGTTGTTGGACATGTCGGGCGTTGAGCGCACGCGCAGGTAGTCTTCCTTGACCAGGCCGAACAGGACGCCGACCTCCTGTTTTTTGGCTTCGGCCTCTTCGCCGACCAGGAAGAATTCGGATTTGATGTAGCCCTGAACGTTTCCGGAGGTCATGAGGAACCATTTGCCGCCCTCGCCGTCCACCTCGTCCAGGATCTGCGCCGCGCAGTTGTTGAATATCTTGCCGACGATCTCGGCATCTGTCGTGGGAGCCGTGCGGACGTTGACGTAATTCTCCACCACGGCAAGCGCGGTGAGACCGATGTTCGGCGAGGAAGTTTCCTCGGTCGTCGGCTCGGTCGGGGCTTCTGTCGGCGCATCGGTCACGACGGACGGTTCCGTCCGGACATCGGTTTCGGGCGTTTCCGGTTCACGAGAATTCCGGTCTTCAGGATCGCTCCATGATCCGGAAGGCTCGACCGATTCTTCGCTGCCTGCGTAGATGTCGCCCGTCTCCAGCTTCCCCGGGATGCAGCCTGAAAGAAGCCCCAGAAAGAGCAGCAGGATTATGAAGATCATGCCCGTCTTTTTCACGTCAAAGGTTCCTTTCAGTACGGCTCATTCTGCGGGGTATCCCGTCCTTCGTCTGTTTACGCAGGTCATTTTAGCACAAAATGATTTCAAATGCAATTAATATGCAACACTTTCTTAACACTTCCGTTATATCTTCCAAAACTTTCTGCATCTCCTCTCTTGCGGCGGTCCTTGGAAAATGGTACATTAACCAAGATATTGTTTGATCATTTTTGTTGGAGTCTTACCGATGAAGAGATCTTCCGGACAACTTTTTTCCATGAAAACCGCGGCAGTCCTTCTCGCCGCTTTCTTCATGCTTCTTCAGGGCTGCGCCATCAGAGACGTGGACCACTGGACGGAAGCGCCCTCCGGGCAAAGCACCTCGACGGCGGCGCCCCGGGAAGCGGAAGCTGAAACGACTGTGACCGTTCCGCCCACGGAAGCCACGGAACCGCCCACGGAGGCCACCGAGCCGCCCACAGAGCCTACGACCATAGAAACACAGCCGCCCGAGCCTGAGCGGATCACGATCGTGGCGGTCGGCGACATGCTGATGCATCCGGACGTGAGCGGACTGGCGTTTCAGCCGGACGGCTCCATTAATTACGATTTCATTTTTGCGCCTGTTTATGATGAGATCAGAAACGCAGACGTCGCCGTCGTGAACAACGAGGTGCCTTTCGGCGGCAATGAATACGGGCTCAGAAACTACCCGGCCTTCAACGTATTCACGGAACTCGGAGACGCAGAGGCCAAGGCCGGCTTCGACATCATCCTCAACGCCACGAACCACGTCCGCGACATGGGCACCAAAGGCATCCTGCGCACTCTGGAATTTTGGAAGAAATATCCGGAGATCACGACACTGGGCGCGCACGAAAGCCAGGAAGACTACAACAAGATCCACATCATCAACGTGAACGGCGTGAAGATTGCCCTGTTCAATTACGTGTACGGCGTCAACGCGGGCGTGGATCCGGAACGTCCCTACCTCATTGACCTGATGACGACACCATACATCGACAAGATCCAGGCGGAGATCCAGCGCGCGGAGCAGATCGCGGACTTCACGATCGTCTTTCCGCACTGGGGCGAGGAGTATTACCTGAACGCCACCCAGGGGCAGAAAGAATGGGCGCGCTTTTTCACGGAATGCGGCGCGGATCTCATCATCGGCACGCACCCGCACTGCCTGGAGCCTGTCAAGCGGATCACTTCTCCCAACGGGAACACCTCCGTCTGCTTCTATTCCCTCGGGAACTACATTTCCATGCAGGATGAGACGATCAGCATGCTGGAAGGCCTTGCGAAGATCACACTCATCGTGGAGAACGGAAAGCCCCGTATCGAGAGGTATGAGATACAGCCTTTGGTCGCGCACTATGACCAGACGATCTCCTGGTGCTACAACGTCCGGCTGGAAAACTACACGCAGGCACTGGTCAATCAGCACGCCATCAAAGTCCACGGCCTCCCCGGCGACGGCGCGCGGAAGGGCAGCCGGATGAACGACCAGTATCCCTTCTCCCTCGAAACACTCCACGCTGTCTGGAATCAGATCGTCTCCAATTCGGACTGGTAAAAAGCACTCATGAAAAAGGCGGGCAGAAAAAACTGCCCGCCTTTTTCATATTTGACTGTCAAAGTTCCTGCCTCAGGATCTCCTTTGCGGCGGAGAGCGCCTTGAAGCGGTGACTGATCTTATTCTTCTCTCCTTCCGGAAGTTCGCCGTTCGTGATCCCACGCTCAGGCAGAAGGAAAATGGGGTCGTAGCCGAAGCCGCCGGTTCCCCTGGGCTCCTCGGCGATCTGTCCGTACAGGTATCCTTCCGTCACGAACTCCCTGCCGTCCGGAAACAGCATGGCGACGTTGCAGGCGAAATGCGCGCTGCGCGCCTCTCCTTTAAGCCCCTTCATCTCGTGAAGCACAGCCGCCCATTTGACCGGATAGGGCGCGCCTGCGCCCATGAAGCGCGCGGAATGGATGCCGGGGCCGCCGCCCAGCGCGTCGATGAAGAGGCCGGAATCGTCGGACATGACGACCGCGTCCGGCTGAGGTCCTATGGCGCGGACTTTTATGAGCGCGTTTTCCCTGAGCGTCGTGCCGTTCTCTTCGATCTCGGGATCGAACCCCGCTTCCTTCATCGTCAGGACCTTAAGGCCGAGATCCCTGAGGATCTCTTCGATCTCTTTCACTTTGCCCGGGTTCCCGGTCGCGAAGATAATGCGTTCAATCATCTTAAAATGCTCCTTTCGGCGGTTTCGGACCTTCGAAGGAATAGAAATAGGTCTTCATCATGCCGTTGTATATTTTGCGGTTTTTCGAGGCTTTGCGGCCAATGGTCTTCTCGGCGTCCTCATAGGGAGTGATCACGTAGAGAGACCAGTTATCCAGTGTCCGGAAGGCATCGCCTAAAGACTTGTAAAGCCCGGGCAGTTCCGCCTTTTCGGAAATGCGCTCGCCATAGGGCGGGTTGGTCACCATAAAACCGTAGGAGCGGTCGCTCCTAAAGTCTTTCACGTCCCGCACCGAGAAGCGGATCCGGTCCCTTACGCCGGCTCTTTCAGCGTTCGCTTCCGCCATGCGGAGGCAGACGGGATCGATGTCGGAAGCCTCGATGTCGGTGCGTACGTCGGGCGTTGCGAGATCCATGGCTTCCGTCGCGGCTTCGTACCAGAGTTTCTTCGGGATCATTTCCGGCCAGGCTTCAGCCGTAAAGGAGCGCTCTAGGCCGGGCGCGATCCCAAGCGCTTTCATGGCGGCTTCGATCGGGAAAGTGCCGGAGCCGCAGAAGGGATCGGCAAAGGGCCGCTCTCCTTTCCACGGAGTAAGCCCGATGAGGGCTGCCGCCAATGTCTCCTCGATGGGCGCTTTGACGGTATCGGTGCGGTAGCCTCTTTTATGGAGCGAGACGCCTGTCGTGTCCAGTGCGACGGTCACGCGGTCTTTAAGGAGCGAAAGCCTTAAGGGATGGTCGGTGCCGGTCTCCGGAATGACGTCTGTCCCGTAGCGGACCTTCATGCTCTCGACGATCGCCTTTTTCACGATGGACTGGATGTCTGAGGGGGAAAACAGGGCGCTTTTCACGGAATTGGCCTTGGCCACCCAGAAACGGGCGTCTTTCGGAAGAAAACTCTTCCAATCCAGCGCCTTGGTCTTCTCAAACAGTTCGTCGAAGCTTCGCGCCTCGAATTCGGAGACGACAAGCAGCACGCGCTCTGCGGTCCGAAGCCGGATGTTCGCGCGTGCGGCGTCCTTCTCGCTGCCCCGGAAGAAGACTTTGCCGTCCTCCACCCGCGCGGTCTCAAGCCCGAGGTCCGCGATCTCGCGCCTGAGGACGCTCTCCAATCCGAAATGGCAGGGTGCGCAGTAAAGAAGCTCTCTCATCTCAGTTCATCACGTCCATCACGACGTGCACTTTTTCCGCCTGTCCGTTCTTTATAAGTCCCGCGTGTCCGTTGTCCCGGTCACAGGTCATCAGGACCGCAGCGCCTTCGTCCTTCTGGTTCTCCGAACTGAAGACGACAAAATAGCTCTTCCCCGGCGTCACTTCAATGCCGGGCTTCAGGATGATCCGTTCTCCGTCAAAATAGTCTTTGGAAATGATCTCTTTCTCGTACAGGGGATCTTTGCCTTCCTCGTTGTCCGCGATACGGACCGAAACGGTCACCGGTTCATTTTCCATGTTCGCGATGAGGCGGAATTTGAGCCGCCCGATCTTCTCTCCGGAAGCCGTGAATTCCTGCGACACGCGCGTATCCATCAGGCTCACCTTCTCTCCGGCCCAGTAGTCTTCCATATAGGAATTCGCCATGGGCTTCAGCGTGGTAAAGAGCGCGATCATGGACGGAATGATGAAAATGAGGAGGCCGAGCACGGTGCGCGCCCTGAGCCAGCCCACGCATTTTTCAGGCATCTCGGACAAGTCGTCCCGCATGAACTTCGGATGCTTGAACACTGCGTACACCGCGATGAGCGCGGTCAGCATCGTGAGCGTGAGCGACGGGTCCAGAACGCCCAGGATCTCGGACATGTTGAAAGAGTTGCCGGTGATGCGGTCCGGCATGACGTACTGGAAAATGCCCATCCTGAGCAGCCATTCATCGTGGTAATATGCGAAAAACTGCACGTTGTACATCGCAAAGAACAGCATGAACAGAAGATCCAGAACCAGCCAGATCTTCGTGTGGCGGCTCATGAAGGCCGCGAGCACCCAGAAAGGCACCGCGATCATCAGGTAATGCGCGTACCATTTCGTGAAGCAGAACAAGCCGGCGAAGGCGATCAGAAGAAGCCACATCGCATAGCGCTCCGTCTCCCCGTCGTCCTTGGTCTTCTTGAAGTAGGCAAATGCGGCGATGAGGGCAAAGACGATCACGACGACGTAGACGTTGTAGCGGACGTGAAGCAGCTCGTTGCCGGTGAAGTAGGATACGCTCCAGAGCGTGTTGACCGTGTTGTTCGCGGCCGCTTCCGCGCCCACGCCGAAGACGTGTGCGGAGAAAGCCGGGCTTCCGCGGTAAATGAGATACTCGACGGCGAACAGCGACAGGAAACCGGCGGTCTTCAGGATGATCTTCCAGACGTTCTTCTCCCGGAGGAACAGAAGCGGGAAGAAATAGATGAGGACAGTGTATTTAAAGGTGAAGGCGATCGCGAAGAAGACCACGAACCAGAGATCCCTCTTCTGCAGCCATTTCCAGACGCCCAGGAGCACAAAGAGGACGATGAAGCTCTCATACTGCCCCAGCGCGAACTGTGAGAACAATGCGACCGGCATCGACAGGTACGCAAAGGCCGTGAACTTCGACTTCCGGTCTCCCATCCCCAGCTCCATCGCGATCCGGTACACGACGTATGCGCCTGCGAAATACGCAAGACACGGCAGGATCTTCGCCCACATGAGCGGCACGAAGCCCAGAAGCGACGTGGGTTCGCCGACGATGCCGAAAAGCTTCATCGGAAGGTTCCAGAGGGCGAAAATGACGTAGATCGTGGGCAGATAGGACGCCCAGAGGCCGGGTTCTCCGTCCTCTGCGATGCCATTTGCCGCCAGATAATCATAGAAATCGAAAATGTGGCCGTTCAGATAGCCGTAGGAGCAGCCTGAGGTATGGGCAAGGTCATGCATCTGATAAGCCAAAAAGCAGAAGGCCATCAGCGCAAGAAGGATCACCCAGTCGTACCACTTTAAGTCCGGGATGCCAAGCCGGGAAAACAGGGATCTCTTCGGTTCATTCGTCTGGATCGTTCTGGACTTCTTCATTCTCTTCTGTCCTGCCCTTCTTAAGTCCCACGGCCCCAAGGACCGCGAAAACGATGAATTTCAGCGCGTTGACCGCAAGTATCCCGTAAGCCATGCCGTAAAGCCCGTAGTTCAGGATGAGCGGCACGGTGATCAGGAAGAATGCGGCGATATAGACGGCGCTCGTAATGATCTGGTTCCTGGGCTTCGTATAGCGGAGTACGATCACCATGAGCGTGTTGCAGATAAAGAACAGCACCTGGCCTGCATTTGCCAGGATGAAGAGTTCTTTCACCTCTTCATAGTACTGCGGATAGCGCCACAGCACGAAAATGTGCGACCCGAGGACGCAGGCCGCCGTTACGACGGCGAAGACTGCGAGCATGATCTCGAGGATCCTGAGGAAATTCTTCCTGGAGATCTCTCCGTCTTCGTTTGAGAGGTGCCCGATGAGGGCGCCGTTCAGCGGCGACGACAGAAGCGACATCATTTTCCCGACGATGGACGCATAGTAATAATAACTCGTAAGCTTGTCTCCGTTCTCAAGGAGGATCGGAAACAGGAGCCTGTCAGAGAGGCCGACGAAGTCCGACAGAAGGTACGCGCCGGCAAGGCCCATCATCAGCCCTACGTTGTTCCGGACCTTCGCGGAATGCTCCGTATACGGAGAACGGAGGACCTTTCCGAAGATCAGGCAGTAGATGAGGCCGAAGATCTCGCCGGGCAGGAACACCAGCACCCAGGATCTCGTGACCGGGAACAGGAAAAGGCCTGCCAGATAACCGGCGGCGATCGCCACGTAGTAGAGGCAGAAATGACCGTACCGGAGGGTCAGGCGGAATTCCACGTCCGCGTAATAGCGGAGCACCATGGCGACGCCAAGTAGGATCAGCATGATCCAGGGCTCTTCCGCGCTGTCCTTTTTGATGAGCACGGCGAGGACCGTGAGCACTGCCACGAAAGCGAAGGAAATGAGGAGGAACAGGTTATAGTCTCCGTTCCGGGTCTCCTTGTCCCGCGAAAAGATCTTCAGGCGGCCGTAGTTCGCGCCGCATCCGAAGGCGCTTGCGAGGAGTCCTGCGAAAGACGTAAAGAAAAGGACCCGGCCCTGGTATTCGGCGCCCATCGTTTCCCCGATCCGGGGGTAGACGATGAGGCTCAGGACCGCGTTCATCGCAAGCAGACCGATCCCCGAGAGGACCGTGTCTTTCAGGATGGCCTTTCCTTTCTTCATCTCAGCCTTCAAATGTAAACGTCTCCGCAGACATCATAAGGTTGAACACGTGCGGGATCTGCTCTTCTTCCGGAGGCAGTTTCATATAGTCGCCGTACATGATCGTGAGCGCTTTGCCGGGGTCTTTCGGGCCCGGGAAAGTGCGGTCCCGGATCGGGACCTCTGTGGTGCCGTCGTAGACCTCTGCCGGGAAGAATTTCTTAAATGTGGACAGCGTGTCGTTCGTGACGACGAGGCGCGTGCCCTCCGGGGCATTTTCGTATTTCCGCGCGAGCTTTATGGTCTTCTCCATGAGTTTCCGTGTGTTCAGAGGTTTTCCAAGCACGCGGAGCACGGAAGCCGCGAAGCGGTAGACGCCGTTCGGCCAGGGCGTGGACATGTCCCTGGAGCCGTTATAGCGCTTTCCGAGAAGAAGCCCGTAGATGAACTTCAGCCTCATCAGCGTAAAGTTCCCCCAGAAGGTGTCCGGGAACTTGTCCAGCAGGAAGAAATCCAGCACGATGCGGCAGGATCTGTACCGGTAATACTCGTTGTATTCCTTCGGGAAGACGTTGACCATGGCCTTCTTGTACATGATCCTGGGCACCATGTCCAGATAATGGCCTTCGCCGTAGTCTTCCGGCATCAGGACTTCGTAGAATTCAGGATCCAGTTCTTCGCGGAGGAAAGGAATGAGACGGTCCAGATCCGCGCGGGTGATCTGCACGTCCACGTCGTTGTCCCAGGGGATGAAATCGTGATGACGGATGGCGCCCAGAAGGCCGCCGTAAGCGAGGTAATACGGAATTCCGTGCCTTTTGGCAACGGTATCCAGAGCGCAGAGCAGATCAAAATTGATCTGATGGACCCGGTCCAGGATCTTCACCTGTTCTTCTGTCATAGCCATTAGAGCGCCTCCAGACATCTACGGATGCCTTCCTCGAAGGAAGTCTCCGGCTTCCATCCGGTGTCTTCCGTGATCGCGGTGATGTCCGCGGATAAAAACATGACCTGCCGGCTGCTGTAAGGGATCTCGCCGAAACCTAAGGGCGCGCCCGGCGAAACGACGTCCCTCAGGATCTCCACGTATTCGCGGAGAGGTCTTGCCTCACCGCTTCCAAGAGGATAGGCGCGGCCGTCCTTTCCGCGAAGAGCCAGCGCAAGCAGCGCTTTCGCGGCGTCTCCGGAATAGAGATAGTCCCAGATCTGGACGCCTTCCGTAAGCGCGGGCTTCTCCCCCCTGAGAAGCGTCTTGATGAGGTTCGGGATCATGGCTCTCTCCCCGTCGTAAGGCCCGTAAACGGACAGGATCCTGGGCCAGACATGACGGATGCCGTAGGAACGGCAAAGCGCGCGCGTCATCTCCTCCGCCTGCATTTTCGCGATGCCGTAGGCATTCACGGGACGGAGCGGCATCCGCGGCTTAAGCGGTTCGGAGACCGGGCCGTATTCCGCCTGGCTTCCCGCGCCGACGAAGACCTTTACGCCCAGGGATTCCGCGGCGTTCACGGCCTCGAGCGTGTCCCTGAGATTGTTGTTCTGAAGGGTAAAGTCATTTCTCCCCGGGCCCGCTGCGCCTGCCCAGGCCAGATGGAAAAATGCGTCCGCCTTTGAGATGCCGAGTTTTCCGGGAAGTTCCGTCATATCCGAAAGCCCGCAGTCCGCGACGTGGACGTTCTCCGCTTTCGGAATGCGGTCTTTCCGGGAACTGTCCGGGTTCACGGCCGCATAGACTTCCACGCCCAGCGAAGAAAGAAGCGAGACCAGCGCAATGCCGATCGCCCCGGTCGGACCGGTGACCACAGCCGAACGAAGGGCCGTCTCCCGCCCTTCGTCAGCGCTCATAAGAAGTGTATTCTCCCAAGTCATGAGATCTTCTGCCGTCCTCTTCGCTCACTGATTGAAAAAACTGTCTGTCACGAAACGGATTTTCATTTTCCCTTCCGCGGAGGCCTTGAAATCCCGGAACATGTCCAGGATCTCGGCATTCAGACCGTCCCAGTCGCCGTCCGGATTCAAAGTCGGCAGCGATTCGTCCGCATAGCTCTCGTTATAGGCGTTCCGGAAGCCGTCGAAGCCGGCGATCGCGACGTCTTTGGCTTCGATCCGCTGAAGGAGCCTGAGAAGCAGGATGACCGCATTGTCGAAATGAGTCCAGCCGCGCTTAATGACCCGGTTGAAGTTCACGATGAGTTCGTCTATAGAGCCTTCGGTCTTGATGTTTGAAAGGAGGATCTTGCCGGTCTCCCGGAGAATGTCCGGGAAAGCTTCCGAAGCATACTCCCAGCGGACCTTGTTCGTGAAGAAGAGATAGTCGTAATCATATCCCGGAACGATGGCGTTCACGCCGATCCGAAGCACACGGTTCTCTCCTTCAAAGAGCTCGATCTTCTCCCTGTCGGTCAGAAGGGTCTTCCCGGGCGCAAGAAGCAGGACGGTCCTGCCCTCCGCCTCTTTCTTCAAGCGCTCCAGAACTGCGCTGTCGTCCACGATACGGTCCTGGTTCTCCAGGTATTTCCTTTCCAGAAGGTCGTAATCGTAATGCCGGCGTTCTTCTTCGGACAGGGAAGCGAAAATGCCGTGCATGTCCTGCGCGCTGGTGCGGTGGTTCTTCAGAAGATATGCCACGTTGTTCACGTGCGTCTGGTAATAGCCTGCGATGAAGTAAGGCGTGGAATAGCCCCAGGAGTAGTTCTCGCGGAAACCTTCCATGTAGGTGTCGATGGCGTCCAGCACGGCATTTTCGTCGAAATCGCCGTGCTCCTTGCGGTTCAGATAGCTCGTCATGAGCTCCGTGGTGGCGTTTCCTGCGCCGCGGCCCATGCCTGAAAGGCTCGCGTCGACCACGCATTTCCGTCCTCGTTCCTTCATGAGGTTCACAAAATGGATGGCGTTCGCGAAGGCGAGCTGCTGGTTGTTGTGCGCGTGGAAGCCGATGCGGATCTCCGGATCCAGGAAGGCGTCCAGAAGTCCTGCGAGCCGCTCCACGTCTTCGAAATACATGGCGCCGAATGTGTCCACGACAGAGATCGCGGCCGGTTTGAAAGCATTCATGCATTCCGCCAGCTCATGCAGGTCCTCGTTTGAGTAAGACAGGGTGTTCGCAGCCTGGAAATAGACTTTGTAACCCTTCTCGCGGATCCGCGTTCCGACCTCGATGCCCTCACGGTGCTTTCCGTGCGGGAAGACCACGCGGACCGCGTCCACGCTCTTGCCGTCATAAGGCGGAAGTACGCTGGTGTCATAGCGGTCCCAGTCGATCATCACGCAGTAGTCGATGTCTTTCTTTTTATCCGTCAGATACTGTTCAAGATCCGACGGCACATGATAATACGCTGAGCCGAAGACGTGTTCGGAATTCTTGAGCCAGCCGCACTCGATGATATCCGCATGCGCCTCCTGCATTTTCGAGATGATGCCGCGGATCGCGCCTGCTCCGAAATGAGAGTTCGTGATGTAAGAACCGTCTCTCAGCGTGCAGTCCAGCAGCTGGATGAACCTTTCGCTCATAATGCCTCTCCTCCTGTGATCTTCTGATACTCCTCCCGGTCAAGAAGGGGCACCATGTCGTCGATCGGACGGCTGTGCATCTGCCCGTCCTCTCCCAGATAATTGGCCTGCTTGGGCAGGACCTTCTGTGTGATGTCCGTTTTCACCGTACAGACGACCGGGCCGTCGTATTCAAGCGCTTCGCGGATTTCCGCCTGCAGGCAGTCTTCCGACTCGATCCGCATACCTTTGATGCCAAAGGCTTCCGCGACCTTTTTGAGGTCCGGCAGGGTCAGGCCGCTTTCTTCGGTGCAGCCCGTAAGCCTCCCCTGGAAATTCCCGAACTGCGAGCCATAGATCATGGCATAGCCCGAATTGTCGGAAACGAACAGTTTGACAGGCAGGTTCAGCCTGTGAATGACCTCCAGCTCCTGCATGTTCATGCAGAAACCGCCGTCGCCCGTCACGCAGACGACACGCCTTCCGGAACCGACCACGCTTCCGATGCTCTCCGGGATGTCGTAGCCCATGGCCGCGAGTCCCTTGCCGAGGAAAGCACGCTGTCCTTTCTTGATCCGGAACACCTTCATCGCGATGTCCACCGCGGTGCCGGAGCTCGTAAACTGATAAACGTCTTCGCCGGTCATCTGCCGGGAGATCTCTTCGATCAGACGGTAATTGCTGACGTAGCCCTCTCTGGGCGCCTGTTCGGGAATCGTGGCGGGAAACCGGTCCAGAAGTTCTCTGCAGCGTGTAAGCCATTCCGTGCGGGGCCGGACGTCCAGCTCCTCCTTCCGTTTCAGAAGGCCGCTGATGAAACTGCCTGCGTCCGCCTGGATCTTAAGATCCGGATGCACGCTCTTCTTCTCCATTTCCGTCCGGTCAATGTCCACCATGACGTGTTTCGCCCTGGCAAGGAAGGAATCGAAGTTGTAGCCCGTGGCCAGAAGGTTCAGCCTTGTGCCGATCGTCAGCACAAAGTCCGCATTCTGCTGGATGAGGTTCGCCGCGCGCTGTCCGACGCCGCCGGGACGTCCGAAATACAGCGGATGATCGTCCTCCAGAAGGTCGACGCCGTTCCAGGTCGTGAGGACCGGCGCGCCGAGAAGTTCGAGAAGCGCTCGGGCTTCCGGAACAGCATGGGCCAGCCGGATGCCGTGCCCCAGCATCACGACAGGACGTCTGGAAGCGTTGAACAGCCGGATGCATTCCGTAAGGTCCTCATCCCGGACTTCATACGCGGGGAGCGTGACGCCAAAACCGCGGAGCGTCTCCGGCTCGACCTCGCTTGCCTGGATGTCCAGCGGCACGTCGAGCCACACCGGGCCCGGCCGCCCGTTCACCGCAAGCGCGGCTGCCTTTTCAAGCTCGTAGCGGATGTCTTCAGGCTCAGCGATCTGAACGGCGTATTTCGTGTAATTTCTGACGACAGAGACGATGTCTGCTTCCTGGATGCCGAACTGACGGACGCCAGAAGCGCCTCTTAGGTCTGCGCGTTTCGCCTGCCCAGAGAGGAAAATGACCGGGATGGAGTCGATAAACGCGCCCACGCAGCCTGTCACTGCATTTGTCGCGCCGGGGCCGCTCGTCACGAGGCAGCAGCCGTAGCCGTCCCGCACGCGTGCGTAACCCTCCGCTGCGATCGCAGCGCCCTGTTCAAAGAGCATCGCGACCGGCTTCATTTCCGAGCGCCCGAGGGAGTCGTTCATGTGCATCGCGCCGCCGCCGCTCACGTAGAAGACGTGTTCGACGCCGAGCCCGTGAATGAACTGCATGATATAATCAGAGATCTTCATTCGGAAGCCTCCGTCTTCTCTTCATTTTCTTTCTTCGGCTCATCCCAGATGCCCACACGCTCCTCTTCCACGACGAGCGGTCTCTTCATGACTCGCTGGTTGATGGCAAGAATGTACTCGCCGATGAGACCGATGAAGAGAAGCTGCAGCGACCCCAGCGCGGCGACCAGAATGATCAGAGGCGCCATGCCGGCGGAGAAGCCGTACCAGTCGGTCAGTTTGAGGATCAGATAGACGATCGCGATCACGAAGGATACGAACGCGCCGAAAAAGCCGATGAAGGTCGCCAGTCTCAGACCGATCTTCGTGTAGGAGGTGAAGGAAAGCATCGCGCCGTCATAAAGCCGGTAGAAATTGTTCGAGGATTTGCCCGCGCGGCGCTTAGGCTGCGTGTAGGGGATCTCCTTGTGACGGTAGCCGATCTCAGCCACGATGCCGCGAAGGAACGGCGTCGGGTCGTCCAGTTTCCTGAGCACTTCGATGAAGTCCTTGTCGTAGAGACCGAAGCCCGTGTAATGCATGATCATTTCCACGTTCGAGAAACGCTTGATGGTCTTGTAATAGAGCGTCCGGAGCCCGTAAATGATCGGGTTTTCTTTGCTCTTCGTCTTGACGCCGATGACGATCTTATAGCCTTCTTCCCAGCCTTCGAGGAACTTGGGGATCATGTCCACCGGGTCCTGGAAGTCTGCGGCAAGCGTGATGACGCAGTCGCCGGTCATCTGCAAAAGTCCGTAGTACGGCGAGTTGAACTGTCCGAAATTCTTGGCGTTCAGGATCCCCTTCACGTGCGGATCCTTTGCGGCCATCAGACGGATCAGGTCGCGCGTATGATCTTTGGAATCATTGTCAATGAAAATGATCTCGTAATCATACTGGGGAAGCTTTTCAAACTCCTCCGTGATCGCGTCCTTAAGCGCTTCAACGTTGGCTTCTTCATTGTAGCAGGGAATCACCAGACTGATCTTCTTCATATGATGCCTCACTGTTCAGCGGAGCGCGTCATGGAGCGCCGCCGCCATGTAGTCCAGTTTCTCCGGGGTCATGCCCGGGTACATGCCGAGCCAGAAAGTCTTCTCCATGACGTAGTCGGTCTCGGTCAGAGAGCCGACGGCCCGGTAAGCGTCTGTCCCGCGCATGCTGTCAAAACAGGGGTGCCTCAAGAGATTCCCCGAGAACAGCATCCGGGTCTGCACGCCTCTTTCCTCCAGTGCGCGGACGACCTGTCCGCGCGGCAGATCTCCGCGGATCGTCACAGGGAAGCCGAACCAGGAGGCACGGGCGCCGCGGGTCTCTTCCGGAAGTTCCAGAACGTCCGTCAGATCCTCCGTCTTTTCGTAAAAATACGCGAAATTCTCTCTCCGTCTTTCCACAAAGCCCGGCAGTTTCTCAAGCTGCGCCAGTCCGATCGCGGCCTGCATGTCGGTCGCTTTCAGATTGTAACCGAAATGCGAATAGACGTATTTGTGATCATAGCCCTTCGGCAGCTCCCCGTACTGTCCGTCAAAGCGGTGGCGGCAGGTATCATCCTGTCCGGGCGGGCAAATGCAGTCGCGGCCCCAGTCGCGGAAGGAACGGATCGCCCGGTGGAGGAGCGGATCATTTGTGTAGACCGCGCCTCCCTCTCCCATGGTCATGTGGTGTGCCGGATAGAAGGAACTCGTGCCGATGTCGCCCCAGGCGCCGGTCATGCGCTCCTCTCCGTCGATCGTGAAACGTGCGCCTAAAGCGTCGCAGTTGTCCTCGACGAGCCAGAGTCCGTGCTCCCGGCAGAATGCGCGTACCGCCTTCAGGTCGAAGGGGTTTCCCAGCGTATGGGCGATCATGACCGCCTTCGTCTTTTCGGAAAGCGCTTCCTCAAGCAGTGTGACGTCGATGTTGTAGGTCGGGATCGTCACGTCCAGGAAGACCGGAACAGCCCCGTACTGGACGATCGGCGCGACCGTCGTCGGGAAGCCGCAGGCCACCGTGATGACCTCGTCCCCGCGCTTTATGCGCCGCTCACCGAGAAGCGGGCTCGTTAAGGCCATGAACGCGTTTAAATTGGCCGACGAACCGGAGTTGACGAGGGAGACGTATTTGACTCCGAGATATTCGCCGAATGCTTTTTCAAAAGCGTCCGTGTATCTACCGGCGGTCAGCCAGAAATCCAGGGAGGAATCCACGAGATTCCTCATCTCCCGCTCATCATAGACCCGCGACGCATAAGGAATGCGGTCGCCGGGCAGATAGGCTTTCTTTTCAAGATGGTATTTTCTGCAGTAGGCTTCGACCGCCTGAAGAATCTCTGCCCTTGCCTCTTTCTCCGTCATGTTCTCAAACATCAGTATTCCGCCTTTTTGAGAAATTCTTCGATCTCCCGGTCTGTCTCGGCCTTCTTGTCCGAGGCCTTCGTCCATTCCACAGTCTTCCTGACCGCTTCTTCAATGTCCCAGACCGGCTTCCAGCCGAAAGTCTCTGTGATCTTCTCGTGGCTGAGCCTCAGGTAATTTGCCTCGTGCGGGCCGTCCGGATTGCCGGCTTCCCAGCCGATCCCTTCTCCCCAGGCCTCCGCGAAAATGCTCGCGATACGGCCGGTCTCAGCCGCGTCGCTGTCATCCGGCCCGACGTTATAGGTACCGGCCAGGGACGGATCTTCGTACGTCTTCTTTGCAATGAGAAGGTAGGCCGAGAGCGGCTCCAGCACATGCTGGTAAGGCCGCACCGAATGCGGGTTCCGCACCTTGACATTCTCAGCTTTTTTTGCTGAGCGCACGCAGTCCGGCAAGATCCGGTCCGCCGCGTAATCGCCGCCGCCGATCACATTGCCGGCGCGGAGATCGCTCACCGAAACGCCCTTCTCATCCAGGAAACTCCGCTTGTAGGAATGGATCGCGAGACTCGCGCAGGATTTGGAATTGGAATAAGGATCGTAGCCGTCCAGCCGCTCATCCTCACGGTAGGCATGCCCGTCCTCCAGATTGTCGTAGACCTTGTCTGTCGTGATCATGACGGCTGCCTTCACGCAGTCGTGCCGACGGATGCACTCCAGCACGTTTACCGTGCCGATCACATTGGTCTCATAGGTATAGACCGGTTCCTCATAGGACCTTCGGACGATCGGCTGGGCGGCCAGATGAAACACGATCTCCGGCTGAAAGAGGACAAATGCCGCCTCCAGCGCTTTAAGAGACCGGATATCGCCGATCATCGAATGGAAACGAAGATCTTCTTCCTCGCTCAGCGTATCGAAAAGTTCATGGAACAGATTCGGCTCCGTGTCCGGTTCCAAAGCGAAGCCCGTCACTTCCGCCCCCGCCTTGAGGAGCATTTCCGTAAGCCAGGCGCCCTTGAAGCCCGTATGCCCCGTGACCAGCACCTTTTTCCCTTTGTAGAAGGACAGATCCATAAGAACCCCCAAAGCCCTTTGAAGAGCATAATAATTCAAGATATGTTGTAGCATAAACCACATCTTTCCGCAACCACTTGAGGTATGGCTCGCGGGAATAAAGAAGCCGGAAATGAACGCCTCTGTAAACAATGGTCCCCCGCATCCTGACGGGATGCGGGGGACCAGGCCGATCTGTGTGATTTCCCCTTATTTCACTGTCAGTGTCACGACCTTGGTGTATACATATCCCAATGCATTCGTGATCTTTAAGCGGTACTGGTAGCCGTTGTGACGGGCTCTTGCGGTCAGGCTGTAGGAAGCGGTCTTTCCGGACGCGGCGGAAACCTTAGTCCAGGTTCCGGTACTGGATTTTCTGTAGTACCACTGGTAGCTGAGGCCCTCTCCGCTTGCCTCAGCCTCGAAACGGACTTTCTTCCCTTCTGCCACCGTTTTGCTCACGGGCTGTCTGGTGACCGCCGGCGCTTCCGTCACGACAGTGAGTGTCCTGATCTGAGTATAAGTACTGCCCAAGCGGTTTGTGACTTTGCAGCGGTACTGGTAACCATTATGTCGTGCCTCTGTCGTGAGTGTGTAAACGGATGTCTTTCCGGACGGCTTTAAGACGGCTTTCCAGCCCGCATCCGGAGATATTCTGTAATACCACTGGTACTTTGTTCCGCCGTCTGCTTTGACAGAGAATGAAGCCTTCTTTCCGACGGCGACCGTCTGATCCGCCGGCTGCTCTTTAATGACCGGCCTGGCAGTGATTTCTGTATACACAGGCAGCCCGTCGTCCACAGAAAGAGTATAATGATGATAGCATCCGGAAGCAGGCGATCCATAGGCATAAGTGAAATGACCCGGGTATTCTTCTTCTCCGCCATATGCCGCTGCCAGGCATTCATTCTGGCTGATATCCAGTCCGGACAATGGATTATACTCGCAATATAGTTCTTCAAGGAGCGGATTGCCCGAAAGGTCAAGGCTCGTAAGACTGTTATAGGAGCATTCAAGTTCCCTGAGAAGACTTAAGGCACTTGTATCCAGCGCAGTCAGGAGGTTGTCACGGCAGTATACCTTGGAAAGCGCGGTATTCTGACGGAGATCAAGCGACTTCAGTTTATTGCCGGTACAGATCAGATACTGGAGCGACAGGCACGCGCTTAAATCCAGACACGTCAGGCTGTTCCACTCACAGGACAAAGTCGTCAGTTTCGTCTGTTTTCCGATCTCCAGAACTTTCAGGCTATTGCTACCGCAATATATGGCTGTCAGTTTTCCATTCCTGACGACATCCAACTCTTTAAGCCAGTTCTCTTCACAGTTTAAATAATCAAGCAGCGGGTTTCCGCTGAGATCCAGCGTTCCCAGGTGATTGAGGCTTACATTCAGATATAGCAGCTTTGGAAGGCAAGTGAGATCCAGTACGCTAAGCTCGTTTCCGGCGCACTCCAGCTTTTCCAGCAAAGGATTATGGCTGAGATCCAGAGCCGTTAGCTGGCTGTCGCCGCAGGAAAGGATCCTAAGCTTCTTCTGACGGCTGATATCCAGCGTGCCGAAGCCGTTCCCGCCGCAATACAGTTCCTCCAGTTCCTCATTATACGTCAGATCCAGACTGGCCAGGCCGTATCCTTCACAACGAAGCCAAGTGAGCGCAGGGTTATGGCTGAGGTCCAGTTCCGTCAGATCAGATGAGTTGCAGGAAAGCGATGACAGGACCGGGTTTCCGCTGAGATCCAGGCTTGTGAGAGGATTCCCATCGCAATACAGTCCATACAACAAGGGATTTCCCCGAAGATCCAACTTTGTCAACTGGTTGTTCTTGCAGTTAAGAAATGATAATGAGCTGAAGTGTTCGATTCCCGTCAGATCTTCAATGTGGTGGCCATCCAGATCCATTGAATACACGTCCAGTTCTTCACTGTCCAGCACTCCATTTTCATCCTCGTCATACCATCTCCGGACAAGCGTTTTGAAAATGGGATCGGGGAAGTTCTCTTCGCTGATCTCCACGACCTCCGCTGCACGTACGCCTAAAGGAAACCCCATAAAAACACTGCAGCACAATACTGCAGTCATTATCAGTGAAAATGCTTTCTTTTTCAAAATGAAACGCCTTCTTTCCTGAAGATCAGTATCATTTGCTTTACTGTGAATGCCTTGAGCCCCTTCGCTTCCTTATAGGAGCTCTTCAAGAAGTGTCAGCACCTCTTCCACGCCTTCTTTCGTCACCGAAGAGAATGGAATCATGGCGGAGGCTTCCGGGAAAACTTTACGGATGACAGCCTTTTGCTTCGCGCGTTCGTTCCGCGAAAGTTTGTCGGACTTTGTCAGGATCAGGACCGGTGTGAAACCGCTCTCCAGGATCCAGCGGTACATCATTTCATCGTCTTTATTGGGCGTACGGCGGAGATCCAGGAGAAGAAAGACGTTTCTGAGCGTCTTCGAGGAGCGGAGGTATCTCTCGATCATGCCGCCCCAGGCTGAGACGGTCTTCCCGGACTTTGCAGCGTAGCCGTAGCCCGGAAGGTCCACGAGGAAGAACGCCCTGTTCACAAGATAATAGTTCACCGTCTCGGTCTTTCCGGGCGTCTGGCTGGTGCGGGCGAGGCTCTTCCGGTTCACAAGCGCGTTCACGAACGAGGATTTGCCCACATTGGAGCGGCCGGCAAGCGCGATCTCCGGAAACTCATTTTCCGGAAATGCACTGCCGGCTCCGCATACTTTATTCAGTTCTGCGCTCAGGATCCGCATGGCTCCTCTCAGTCTGCGCTTCTCTGAGTGATCTGCTCCGCATCTTCAGACCGCTTCTTAAGGACCGGTTTTCCAGTACCTTCCACGCATTCTCTGGTGATCGTGCAGACCGCGACTTCGTTGTCCGAAGGCAGGCGGAACATCACGTCGGTCATCACTTTCTCGATGATGGCGCGCAATCCTCTGGCGCCGGTCTTCAGGGAGACGGCCTTGTCCGCGATGGCCAGAAGGGCTCCGTCCGTGAACTCCAGCTTCACTTCGTCCATGTCCATCAGGGCCTGATACTGCTTGACAAGCGCGTTCTTCGGCTCCCGGAGGATCCGGACAAGTGCGTCTCTGTCCAGAAGGTCCAGTGCGACCCGGACCGGCACACGGCCGACAAATTCCGGGATGAGGCCGAACTTCACAAGGTCTTCGGGAAGCACTTCGCGGAGGAGTTTATTCACGTCGTGCTCATTCTTGTTGACGACCGTGGAGTTGAAGCCGATGGAGCCCTGCTCTGTGCGGGATTCCACGATGTGCTCCAGTCCGTCAAACGCGCCGCCGCAAATGAACAGGATGTTCGTCGTGTCGATCGGGATGCATTCCTCCTGAGGATGCTTTCTGCCGCCCTGCGGAGGGACATTGGCCTTCGTGCCTTCGATAATCTTCAGGAGCGCCTGCTGGACGCCCTCCCCCGATACGTCGCGGGTAATGGAGACATTTTCGCCCTTCTTCGAGATCTTGTCGATCTCGTCGATGTAGATGATGCCGTGGGAAGCTTCCTTGAGGTTGTAGTTGGCCGCCTGGATGAGCTTCAGCAGAATGGTCTCCACGTCTTCGCCGACGTAGCCGGCCTCGGTGATCGAGGTGGCGTCCGCAATGGCGAAGGGTACGTTCAGGATCTTCGCGAGGGTCTGAGCCAGATAAGTCTTGCCGGAACCCGTCGGTCCGATCATCAGCACGTTCGACTTCTGGATCTCGACGCCGTTCGACGGCCGCCTCAGGATCCTCTTGTAATGATTGTAGACCGCGACGGAAAGGGCGATCTTGGCTTCATCCTGACCAATCACGTATTCGTCGAGCTTCTTCTTGATCTCCACGGGCTTCAGAAGACGGATGCTGCCGGAAGAGGCGGTATCCTGCTCTTCTTCTCCCTGCTCCTGAAGAAGCTCCCTGCAGAGCGAAACGCAGTCGTCGCAGATGTAGATGCCCGGACGAATGCCCGAGATCAGTCTTGAGACCTGTGAATCCGAACGTCCGCAGAATGAGCAGACGTGGCGGTCGCTTTTCGAAGATGCCATGTATGCTCCTTAATGATGGGCGATGATCTCGTCGATAAGGCCGTAGGCCTTCGCTTCTTCCGCGGTCATCCAGTTGTCGCGGTCCGTATCCCTGTTGATGGTCTCGATGTCCTGTCCGGTGAAGCCGGCCAGCATCTCGTTCATCTTCTTCTTGATCCGGAGAATGTGCTCTGCCGCGATCTGGATCTCCGTCGCCTGTCCCTGAGCGCCGCCCATGGGCTGATGGATCAGGATCTCCGAGTTCGGAAGCGAATAGCGCTTGCCCTTCGTGCCGCCGGCCAGAAGGAAAGCACCCATGGAAGCCGCCATGCCGACGCAGATGGTCGACACGTCGCACTTCACATACTGCATCGTGTCATAGATGGCCATGCCGGCAGAGATCGATCCGCCGGGGGAGTCGATGTACAGGCTGATGTCCTTCTGGGGATCTTCCGACTCCAGGAACAGAAGCTGCGCGACCACAAGGCCCGCTGTCTGATCGTTCACTTCCTCGTTCAGGAAAATGATGCGCTCTTTCAGAAGACGCGAATAAATGTCGAACGAACGCTCGCCGCGGTTCGTTTCTTCAATGACCATTGGGACCAGGCTCATTTTACCCTCCTCAGATCGCGATGGCGTCCAACGCCTTGCGGGCTTCGACGCTCTTTTTCAGGTTTTCCTTCTCCTCGTCGCTCAGAAGTTCCTTGAACTTCTCCGCTTCCATCTGATAAGTCTTCGCCATCTCGGCGATCTCATTGTCCAGTTCTTCCTCGGACACTTCGACGTTCTCCGCCTTCGCGACCGCTTCCAGCACCAGAGAATTCTGGATGCGGGTCTTGGCCTGCGCCTTGTAGCTGTCCTTCACCTGGCCGATGGTCTGGCCGGTGTACTTTAAGAACATGTCCATGGAAAGGCCCTGGCTCTGAAGCCGCTGCGCGTAATCGTTCACAAGCTGCTCGGCCTGATAGTCGATCATGGCTTCCGGGATCTCAAGCGTTGCGTTCTCGACGGCCTTTTTCAGGCATTCGTTGCGGTATTCCTCGCGAAGGTCCTTTTCCTTCTTCTCCGCAAGATTCTTACGGACGGACTCGCGGTACTCGGCCATGGTCTCGAACTCGGAGACTTCAGAGGCAAATTCATCGTCCGCTTCCGGAAGTTCTTTGACCTTGACGCCCTTGACTGCCACTTTGAAGAGCGCCGGCTTGCCGGCCAGTTCCTTCGCGTTGTAGTTCTCCGGGAAGGTTACGTTCACTTCGACGTCGTCGCCGGCGTTATGGCCGATCAGCTGATCCTCAAAGTTGTCGATGAAGGAATGGGAACCGATCGTCAGTTCGAAGTCCTCGCCTTTGCCGCCGTCGAAAGGCACGCCGTCGATGAAGCCTTCAAAATCGATCACGGCGGTGTCGCCGGACTGGATCGCACGGCCCTCGACCGTCACGAGACGGCTGTTCTGCTCGCGGGTCTTGTCGATCTCCTTGTCCACGTCTTCATCGCTGACTTCGGCAGTCTTCTTCTCGACGCCGAGGTCTTTATACTGTCCGAGAACGGCTTCCGGCTTCAGCGCGACGCGCGCGGTATAGACGAAATCCTTGCCTTTGCCCATCTCGGTCACGTCGATCTCAGGACGGGAAACGATATCGAGCGCTTTGCCTTCTTCGGACTCCAGCGCTTCGAAATAGCTCTTCTCAATCAGTTCGTTCGCGGCGTCTTCATAGAACACGCCTTCGCCGTATATTTTCTCGATCAGCGCGCGGGGGGCATGTCCCTTGCGGAAGCCCTGGATGTTGATCCTGCCCTTCTGCTTCTGATAAGCGCGCTCGGTCGCCTTGTCAAATTCCTCGGCGGGAACGTCGATGGTAAGAAGCGCCATGCTGCCTTCCTGTTTCTCTACCTTAAGACCCATTTTTCTGATTCCTCCTGATAATTCCGGAAGCGGAAATGCCTTCGCTTCCGTGTATGTGCTCAAACTGGAAAATTATAGCAGATTTACTGCCAGTTGGCAAGTTCACGGTCAAGCGCGGAAAGGATATCTTTCTCATCGATCTTTCCGACGACTTCGCCGTGTTTAATGAGTACAGCAGAGCCCTGGCCGCCTGCGATGCCCAGGTCCGCCTCCCGGGCTTCGCCCGGTCCGTTCACCACACAGCCCATGACAGCGAGTTTCAGGTTCAGCCGGGGATATCTGTCTTTAAGGACGCTTACCTCGCGCACCAGTTTCGGCAGATCGATCTTCGTCCGCCCGCAGGTCGGGCAGGACACGATCTCGATGCCGCCCGTGCGGAGACCGAGGGTGCGGAGGATCTCCTTTGCGCAGTGCACTTCCTGCACCGGGTCGCCCGTAAGCGAGACGCGCACCGTGTCGCCGATCCCGCGCTCTAAGATCATCGCCAGCCCGACCGAGCTTTTCACGATGCCGGGCATGTCCGCGCCGGCTTCCGTGATGCCCACGTGAAGGGGGTAAGGGCATTTTTCGGCGACGAGTTCATGTGCTCGGACGCACATCAGGACGTTTGAGGACTTGATGCTGACGACCAGCCGGTCGTAGCCGGCCTCTTCGATCATGCGCACTTTGTCCAGCGCGGATTCCGCGAGTCCTTCTGCCGTGACGCCGCCGTATTTTTCAATGAGTTCCTTCTCCAGAGAGCCTGAATTCACGCCCACGCGGATCGGGATCTCCCGCTCTTTACAGGCTTCCACGACGGCTCTGATGCGCTCTTCCCCGCCGATGTTGCCGGGGTTCAGGCGGATCTTGTCCGCGCCGTTTTCAGCTGACAGAATGGCCAGCCTGTAGTCAAAATGAATGTCTGCGACAAGGGGGATGCGTATGTTCCTTTTAATTTCCGGAAGCGCCTTTGCAGCCTCGGCCGTGGGCACAGTCACGCGGACGATCTCGCAGCCCGCCTCCTCGAGGCGCCTGATCTGCGCAATGGTCGCCTCCGCATTTTCTGTGGGCGTATTGGTCATGGACTGGATGAGGACCGGATTGCCGTGGCCGATCACGCGGTCGCCGATGCGGATCTCTTTCGTCTCGTTTCGAAGCATTTTACCCTCCGTTCAGCCCCAGATCAGCTTACGGATGTCGTTAAAGAATACCGCAGCCATCAGAAGCAAAAGAAGCACGAAGCCTATGGCGGTCACGATGCCTTCGTATTTCTTGGGGATGGGCTTTCCGCGGAACACTTCCAGGATAAGGAAGATCAGTCTTCCGCCGTCGAGGCCCGGGATCGGCAGAAGGTTCATGATCCCGAGGTTCGCGGAGATCAGCACGGTGAAGCTCAGCATATTGATGAACACCCAGTAGGCGGTCACCCAGAAGCCTTCCTCTTTCGTATCGTCCACCACCTCGTCCACGATGTCGTTGACCGTGCCCGCGATGCCTACGGGTCCTGAAAGATCGTTGAAGGAAAGCTTTCCCGTCACCAGCATGCCGAGCGACTTGATGACCGCTCCGGCATTGTAGGTGAACTCGTACCAGCCGTATTTGACGACCTCCAGGATATTCAGGTTCTCCCTTCGTGGAGAGGCCTTGATGCCGATCAGGTAGCGCTGCTCTTCTTGGTTGTATTCCGGCATGAGCGTCGTGGTCATCTTCTCTCCGTTCCGGGTGTATTCGACGGTGAGTTCTTCACCCTCGTGCATGGTCATATAGAGCGTGATGTCCTTGAAAATGTGCACCCTCGTGTGGTCCAGCTTCGTGATGACGTCGCCGGCCTGAAGCCCGGCCTTCCCGGCCGGATAGTCTTCAGAGACCGCGGAGATCTTCGTATCCGTGGCGCCCACAAGGCCGATCAGAAGGCAGGCGAACAAAAAGGCCACGAGCATGTTGACGAAGGGTCCGGCAAGAACGACCGAGATCCGCTGCCAGACGTTTTTCGAGGCATAGGAATGCGTCGCGCGGAACTCTTCCTGCTTCTTCCGCTCCTCCTCGTCCATTTCCTCCTCGGCCTCTTCCTCGTCCTCCGGCACCAGGCCGGAATCGTCTCCGAGGAACAGGCAGTAGCCGCCGATCGGGATCATGCGGACCGAGAAACGAGTCTCCTTGCGCTGCCAGGAGAACAGTTTCGGACCCATGCCGATCGCGAACTCTGTCACGCCGATGCCGTTCCTCTTGGCTGCAAAATAATGACCGAACTCATGTACGAAGATCAGGAGTCCGATGATGAGGATGAATAAAATGATACTGACAACAAGAGTCATGAAAATGCCTCCCTGACCGCCCTTTCGGTCTCGAAGACGTCTTCCAGATCAGGCGCTTCGTCATAAGGGATCCGGGTCATCGCTTCTTCGATCGTCTCCGCGATGCCCGTGTAGGGAATCTTTCCCGCAAGAAATGCTTTTACTGCGCACTCATCCGCGGCGTTAAAGACCGTCGGCGCGTTTCCGCCCCGCATCCCGGCCTCGTAAGCCAGCCTGAGGGCGCTGAAAACGGCCGTATCCGGCTTTTCAAAGTGCAGGGCGGACAAATTCCCGAAATCCAGCCTTCCGCCCGATAAAGGCCTTCTAAAGGGGTAGCTGAGGGCATAGGCGATGGGCGTCCGCATGTCCGGAAGCCCCAGCTGGGCCTTCACGGCGCCGTCCTCAAACTCTACAATGGAGTGCACGACGGATTCGGGGTGCACGACTACTTCGATTTTCTCATAAGGCACTGAAAACAGCCAATGCGCTTCCATGACCTCCAGGCCTTTGTTCGCGAGCGTCGACGAATCGATGGTCACCTTCGGGCCCATTTTCCAGTTCGGGTGATGAAGGGCCTGTTCCTTCGTGACCTTCTGAAGCTGTTCTCTCGTATATCCCCGGAAGGGACCGCCGGAACAGGTGAGCAGGACTCGTGAGACATCGTTCTGTCGCTCCCCCTCAAGGCACTGGAAGATGGCGGAGTGCTCAGAGTCGACCGGGAGAAGTTTCACGCCTCTCTCCCGGACGAGCGGCATGATGATGTGGCCCGCAGTCACCAGGGTCTCTTTGTTCGCGATGGCGATGTCCTTTCCGGCTTTGACCGCTTCTACGGTGGGACGGATGCCGACCATGCCGACGATGGCGCCGACCACCAGGTCCGCCCCGGGAAGCGTGGCGGCTTCGATGAGGCCTTCCATGCCGGACGCGACACGGACCGGGAGGTCCCGTAGACGGCACCTTAGGTCCGCGGCTGCATTTTCATCGTACATGCAGACAAGCTCCGGCCGGAATTCCCGGGCTTCCGCCTCCATGAGCGCGACGTCCGAATATGCCGAAAGAGAGACGACCCTGACGTCCTCTCTCTCCCTTGCGACGCTTAAAGTCTGTGTTCCGATGGAGCCCGTGGCTCCCAGAATGGCGATGTTTCTCATAGATCAGTGCGGTAAAAAGATCTGCGCCAGATAGAAGAAAAGCGGTGCGACGAATATCACGGAATCGAAGCGGTCCAGGATGCCTCCGTGGCCGGGAATCAGATGCGAGAAATCCTTGATGCCGGTCTGCCTCTTTATGGCGGAGCCGAACAGATCCCCGAAGATGGAGATGATGCCGGCGCCGGTGGAAATGATCGTGCAGGCCAGGATGGGCGTCAGGATGTCCTTGAACCGGGTGCTCAGGATCAGTCCGTAGAGGAAACCTGCGAGAGCGCCTCCGAAAATGCCGCCGATGGTGCCTTCCCAGGTCTTGTTTTTCGAGAGATGCGGCGTCATCTTGTGCTTCCCTAAGAGGGAACCGGCAAAATAGGCCATGACGTCGGAGCCCCAGGCGGACAAAAAGACAAGCCAGATCAGCACGATGCCGTCGGATGCGGCGCGGATCCGGTAAAGATATGAGATCATGACCACCGCATAGAGGAAGCCCAGATAAGACGCAAATGCCTCCCGGAGCGTCATTTTCTCATACCGGATCACATAAAGGATCATAAGGGCGAGGAAGCCCACGATAAGCGTCGGGAACAGAAAATCCAGACGGTCCAGGGCAAGGAACAGCCAGTAGGAAGCCCCCAGAAGGTAGCCCATGATGCCCTGCGGGGACCATTCCATCCTGAAGGCCCTGTAGAACTCCCAGAGCCCGATCATGGAAAGCACGAATATCAGGCCGTAGAAGAACCAGCCTCCGAGGAAGCCCAGGCCTCCGATGACGATGATGATCACACCGGCAAAAAGCACACGCATCAGAAGATTGGCTTCGTCGATGCCCTTCCTGCCCTTCTGCTCCGGTTCCCGGGCTTCATTATTCACTTCCCCGTTCTCAGGGGCCGTTTCTTCAGTTTTGCTCATTACGCTTTTCCTTTACTCCGCCGAAACGTCTGTCTCTGGAATTATAGACCCGGATGGCTTTTTCAAGCTCCGCCCGGCTGAAATCGGGCCAGAGAAGGTCTGTGACGTAAAACTCAGTGTAGGCGCACTGCCAGAGCAGATAGTTCGAGAGACGCATCTCTCCGCCGGTGCGTATGAGAAGGTCCGGATCCGGGATCCGGGCGGTATCCAGCCGCGCAGTGACGGTATCCTCGGTGATGTCTTCCGGGGATAGGATACCTTCCTTCACTTCTTCCGCGATCTTACGGGCGGCGCGGCGGATCTCGTCGCGCCCGCCGTAATTCACGGCGATCACGAAGGTCAGGCCGGTATTGTCCGCGGTCTCACGCTCCAGCGCGTTGATGCCTTCGATGATGTCCGGCGCGAAGCGGCTCCTGTCTCCGATCGACAGGACGCGCACGTTGTTCGCCTTGGCGATCCCCAGGAGACGCTTCATGTAAAAACGGAACAGCTGCATCAGCGCGGAGACTTCATCGTCCGAGCGCTTCCAGTTCTCCGTGGAGAAGCCGTAGACCGTCAGGAAACGGATGCCCAGCCTGGCTGCGTCTTCGACGGTCTGTTCGACCACCCTGCAGCCTTCCTTATGTCCCATGGAGCGCGGCAGGCCGCGCTTCTTCGCCCAGCGGCCGTTGCCGTCCAGGATGATGGCCACGTGAGCCGGGACACTCAGTTCCGCCGTGTTTCGGATCTCTTCGCCCATCTTCGTCAGACCGTCATGATCTCTTTGGTCTTCTTCTCGTTTTCTTCGTCGATCATCTTGATGAACTTGTCGGTCGCTTTCTGAAGCTTGTTCTCCAGATCCTTCCGGTCATCTTCGGTGATCTCCGAATTCTTCTCCTGCTTCTTGACGAGGTCCATGGCGTCGCGGCGGATGTTGCGGACCGCGACCTTGCATTCCTCGGACATCTTGCGGATGTCCTTGGAGAGCTCTTTACGGCGCTCTCCGGTGAGTTCCGGGAAGGTCAGGCGGATCAGGGTGCCGTCGTCCTGCGGGTTGATGCCGATGTTGGACGCCTGGATGGCCTTCGAGATGTCGCGTAGCAGGTTCCTGTCGTAGGGCTGGATCACGATGGTCCGGCCTTCCTTGACGGAAATGTTGGCGACGTTGCGGACGGGGGTCTCCTGTCCGTAATAGCTGACCGATACTTTATCCAGAAGCTTGGGATTCGCGCGGCCTGCGCGGATCATCGAGAACTCCTCCAGGAGGTTCGAAAGAGACTTCTGCATTCTTTCTTCTGTCATTTTCACAATATCTTCCATGAATTCTCCTTTCTGAGCTATATGCTCAATCCGCGGTCACGCGGGTCCCGTCGATCTTGCCTTTGAGGGCGTCACGAATGCTGTTTTCCTTCCTCAGGTCGAAAACGGCCAGAGCCATATGGTTGTCCTCGCACATGACGGCCGCAGTGCGGTCGATCACGCCGAGTTTCATTTCCACCACGTCGTGGATCGAGATGACGTCGAACTTCTTCGCATCCGGGTTCATAGCGGGATCGCTGTCGTAGACGCCGTCGATCGACTTCGCCAGAAGGATCTCGTCTGCTTCCATCTGGACGGCCCGGAGCGTAATGCCGGTGTCTGTCGAGAAGTAAGGATGTCCGGTGCCTCCCGCGAAGAACAGGACCTTGCCTTCCGAGAAAGCCTGATTGGCGGCATCTTTGGAGAACAGTTCCGTGATCCGCCCGATCGTGAACGGGGTGAAGATCTCGGTCTTCATGCCGGCTTCACGGAAAACTTCCGACACATAGAGACAGTTCATGACCGTTGCCAGCATACCGATCTCGTCGGACTTGGTACGGTCGATCTCATTGCCCGTGCGGCCGCGCCAGATGTTGCCGCCGCCGATGACGATGCCGATCTCCACGCCCGCTTCCACAGCCTCGCGGACCTGCCGGGCCACTTCACGGACCCTTTCCAGGTCGTAGCGGCCGGTCGCCTTGTCCTGAAGCGCTTCGCCGGACAGTTTCAGAAGTACTCTTCTTTTCTTAGCCATTTTGGTCCTTTCTGATCCGGATCTTTTCGGATCATAGTCCGCCTGCCACTTCCTGACGCGGAATTGTAAACTGTAATTGTGTCCCGGATGTGATCAACCATTAAAGATGCTCAAAATGTTTCCGGGAAGATTTGCCTATACATAGTTATCTTAATTCATCCGGCTGGTTCAGTCAATCGAAAATGCATCCGTGCATGCCAAGGGCCGCCGTGCAGAACACGGCGGCCCTCTTCTTTCCGGCTTCTGTCCTCTATCGCTTCAGAAAAGCCTCAGGTGATCAGAAAGCCTGTTGTTTGATTGATCATTTACTCCGTGTAGGTCACGAAGCCTTCCATGGACTCCAGACCGGTGATCTGAAGGACTGTGTTATCCGTTACGACTTCTTCGTTGCCGATGACATAGATCCTGTTCAGCGTAAGCCCGCCGACAAATTCGTTGAGCTGAGCCGTGATCTTCTTGTTGTTGTTCGTCATGATCACCGGAGCGTCGATCGCGGCAGCAAGCGCGCCTGCGATCAGGCCGTCACAGTAACCATTGGCAGAAGTGCCATTGAAGATAACGATCTTGTCCGCAGCCGGGCTGTATGTCTTGGCGACTTCCAGAGCGGTCAGGAAACGGTCATTTCCGGCCACACGTCTGGTCTCGCCATAGGCAGCGACCTGATCGAACTTCTTCGGAATCACAGAGCCTTCACCGCCAACGACGGTAAAGGTGCAGTTCTTAGCCTTCAGACCTTCAAACAGAGCCTTCTGCTCATCCGTGAGCGCCTTGGTGTTAGTGCCTTTGACCAGAACGATCGGCAGACCGACAGAACCGGCAGACAGGCTGTCCGGGAAGTTGGCGCCATCCACAACAAGGACTTCCGCACCTTCTTCAACGCCGACTTCTTCAAGGATTGCAATGTTGGTCAGATAACGGTCTGCTCCGGCAAGTCTCGTGACATCAATACCGGCTGCGGTCAGTTCATTCGCGAATTCAGGCGAAATGGAGGATTCACCGCCGACCAGATAGACCTTGCCGCCCTTCTTCAGGTTCTCAAGGATATAGGTTTCGACCGCCTTGCGGACTGTCTCTTCGCTCTCGTCTGAAGGATCTGCAATCAGAAGGATCGGCGCGTTCTTCACGGCTGCAAGATAGCTGCCGCCCAGAGCATCCGCGAAGCCCTTCTCGCCAGTGCCTCTGGCAACGACGATGGTCTCAAATGCCTTGACGCCAAGAGCCGCTTTCATACGGTTCGCGACGACAAATGCATTCTCGTAATAGCTGTTGCCATAAGCACGGATGCCAAAAGCTTCTTCCTCTTCGGGGAATTCAACTGTGACGGTGACAGTCTCGCCGCCGATCATGTTGATGAGCGAATCAAGCATACCGAACAGGCTCTTCATAAGAGCGGTGGTATCCGCCGAGGTGTCAACCGCACGAAGTTCCTCAAGCATGGTCTCCAGAGCTTCAGTATCGATGCATTCACCGGAAATGGTGATGACCGCATCCTTCAGAAGTTCCACATACCTGCTGTTCACATCGAGCCTTGTTCCGGCCTTCAGCGTGATGACAACGTCTTCAGTAGTTTCTTCTGCTTCATGCAGGGCGATCGCGTCACGGATCGCTTTCTCAAGAGCAGCCAGATCATTGAAGTTGTCAAGTTTCAGATCTTCTTCAATCTCGAACTCAAGGATGGAGCCGCCAACCGCAAGTGAGGATCCATTAGCAATAATCGCATAGCTGTCGACTTCGCCCTTCTGTCCAGCTTCGATGTGCTCCTCATTGAAGATCTCATGCCAGACAGCCCGAGCAGCTTCAGTCGAGTCGGGAAGTGCATTGTACTCGTAACCTTCCCTGGCCATTTCGACCTTGTAGGTCACTTCCTTGTCTCCGCTCTTACCGATGACGACAGTGCCGTCAAGCGGCTTGAAGAGGTTGGCGATCACAGAGGTCGCGACATCCTGGTTGCTGTCAAAGGTGAAGTTCTTCTCATAAGAGTGAGCGCCTTCGATGCCAAGGGAAGCCACATTCTTCAGAAGGACTCTAATCGCGGCATTGGAGGTATTCACCTTCGTGCCAGTGATCGCAAGACGTGCAGCAAAGTCTGCATAGACCGAACCGGTCACTGCGCCAGTGCCTTCGGAAGTCTCAGAAGAGATCTTGACCTGGAACTTGACCTGGCTGTCGGTCGTCTTGGTGTCGGTGTATTCCTTATCCTGGAATACGACCTTTGCAGTGTAGGTACGGACGCCGGCATCCACATCATCTTCGAAGGTAACTTCAGCGTCCACGACCTGAGTGTCATCCTTCAGGATGCACTTGAAGGTCGCCTTGGCAGAGCTGTAATCTTCTGCCCACTCCCAGGTCGGCTCAGCATAGATGTGATCATGGACGGCAAATCCAAGGTCCACATACTCGACCACTTCATTTTCGTCATCTTCGTTGATATCGGAAGTGGTGATCTTCACCTGACCTGCACTCTCCTTGGAGAACGCCAGGGTCAGATAGACCTCATCCTTCTCAAATCCTTCCAGATCGACAAATGCGAAGATGATCTTGCCGGCGTTCTGGTCGTTCCAGGCCTTGAACTGCGCGTTCGAGGACCATCTGACGAGTTCGACCGTTTCCGGATACTCGATGGTCACAAGAGCGTTCTTGGTCAGTTCTTCAGCCGTGAGTTCGACCTTGACTTCCGTAGAGATCTTGTCGGGTTCGGTCTTGTTTCCGCCATCCTTGGCAGCATTCAGAGAGCCAGTGGACTTCTGAACTTTCTTGCCGAAATCAACGGGTTCGACAGTGGTCGTCATGACCATGTTCTCGTCGATCACCGCTTCACTGTGGTCAGAGGCTTTGTTGATCTCGCCGAAGTAGGGGATTTTGCCCTGCTCGTACAGGCCGCCGACCGGCCACACGCCGTCAGCAAAGCTGCCGAGGTTGTAGACGGAGCCATCGGTATAGATGTCTTTCTTCATGATGAGGTCGACCTTGTTGTCCGCCTCGACGAAACGGCTCCAGAACAGGTTCGCCCCGTCAAAGTACAGAGACTGGAAGTACGGTTCACTGACCGCGGCGCCAATCGTACCTACACTAGACGGTTTAAAGTTCGCATAGGAACCGTTGTACGGGAGGAATCCGGCATTCCAGACCGTTCCGTTCTCATCCACCAGGAATACCCAGTCCGTATCACCATAAGAAGAGGACGTATAGATTTCTTCATAAGCAATGCCGACAAGGTTCGCGCCATTCGTATAATTTGTACCGAAGTCGAACGCGGATTCATACTGGCCGGTCGTCTTATCGACGAGTAGGACATACGGTCCGTAGACAGCCAGAAGGTGATTTTCACCAAGGCTCGGCGCCTCGCAGATATCCATGAAGCCGTATGGGGAGGAACCGACCTCTTCAAAGGTCCAGTCTTCTTCGTTCACGGTGTACAGAACGGATGACAATTCATCGGTGTCTAAGGTGCAGGCATAAAGCGTGCCGTTTTCGTCATAAGCCGCGCTGGCAACTCTGGTCCTGAGCGGTGCGCTGTGCAGCTTCGTGTAGTTCGGGAGACCGCCGATGTCGAACTTGGACATCCAGACCTGGCCGTCTTCGTCCCAGACGATGCCGTTCAGATCCTGATGGAGGAAAGCAATCGTCACTTCAATACTGTCGGAGGCAGTCTCATCCTGTACGGAAGTGGCCGTAATGGTCACGGTGCAGTCGGTCGAAGCAACACTGGTCACAAGACCATCTTCGTCGACCGTCGCCTTCGTCTCATCAGAGGAAGTCCATACGACTTCTTCAGAGGCATAGCCCCAAGGCGTGACCGTCGCGGTCAGCTGAAGCGTGCCGTTGTTGATGATCTGCGCTTCCTCAGCCGTCTGGTCGATCTTGACCTGGATCGGATCATCTGCTTCATCCGGATTCAGATTCAGCTTGTAGGTGGTCAGGTTCTGCGCATAGTCGTAGATCTCGACCAGGAAGTGCGCCGGATCGTCTTCTTCGCCGGTGAGCACTTCAGAAAGGTCGAATTCATAGGTGTACGCTTCGCCCTTGGCCAGATCTGCGATACCGCCATAGAAATCGATGGTCTCACCGTCATCCGTATAGAGCGCTACAGCAGCGATCCACTGATTATCCTTCGCTTCAACAGAGATGCTCTTGGTCTCTTCGTCGAACGCGCCATTGATCAGGGTCGGAGCCGTGTTGTCCACAACGAACGGAAGCGTGAAGGAAGCGCCTTCTCCAACTTCATCCCAGCGGACGGAGCCGTCAGCATTAAGATAATACTCCGGCGCCAGCTGATAATTCAGCATATACTGTCCGTCTTCGGTGAGGTCCTTCGGTGTGAAGTTCAGTTTCTGATTGGTGACCGATCCGCGCCAGGTAGCGCCGTTTACATAGTAGTAAGCAGCATAGGAACTGCCAAAGCGCTGTTCCGTGCCGGAGGCCAGGTTGCCTTCCGCATCCGTTACGAAGAAGCGTCCCGCGCCTGCGTTACGGATCTGCGTGTACTGGATAGCATTGACAACAGAATACTTGCTGATGGCATTTCTCTCAGGCAGGTACAGGGCCGTCTCCGGATCGTCCAGATAGGCATCGTCAGCGTAGGGGTTGCCGATGAAGAAGTTGTCATCGACGATGTAGCCGCCCACATAGACCGAAGTCGTGCCGCCGGTCACATTGTACAGATAAGGAGTTCTGTCTTCCAGACCGTAGTAATAGTCAATGACAGAGCCCTTGTCGTACATGGAGCCGTCAGTCCAGTTGCCGTAGAAGCCAAGGACCGGGATGGAATGCGTGACGCCGAGAGCGCCGTCATTGGTCTCGCCTTCAGTTGCGTAGATGTAGCCTTCGATGTAGTTGCCGTTGATGGCTCCCGCAAATGCATTGTCCAGACCGGAAACGGTAAGCGTGACCGTGACGTCTTTCTTGTCCACCTGGACGGCAGCGCCGTTCAGAAGTTCGAATGCAAGGCGTGCATCATAGGTGTCAATGTCGCCGTCCTCGTCCAGATCCGCAAACTCTTCGCAGAACAGCTCTTCATGAAGCTCTGCGCAGTACTCAAGCAGATACTGGGCATCCTGGCCGTTGGCAACGCCGTCGCCGTTGAAGTCATACAGGTCGGCATCTGCCGGCTCATAGTCCTGTCCGTCGACCTTCCATGTAAATGCAAGGCTGAGCGGATCGATGTAAGGTGTACGGTAAGTGTCGCCATAGAGCCACTGGGTGAAGAATTCCGCATCCAGATAGTACTCGATCTTTTCATCCGAGAAGTTGTGCAGCGTGAAGGTCGTGGTGAAGGAATCCGCCTTCACTTCGCCGAGTTCCACTTTGACCTTGCCTTCAGCAAGAGCGTTGGCAGCGGTAAGCGGTGCCTTTTCGGCGACGCTGTCGATCGTGACGTAGGACCTGGCGCTCATCGCAGCCGCGACATTCGCAAGACCGGAGCCCTGCAGGATGACCGGGAACAGATCGCCGTATTCGTCCCAGATCGGTTCCGCAGTCGACATCAGGAGGCTCAGCGTCAGCTGGCGCTGCGTTCTGTTCGTCTTCGTGGTCAGGTCATTCTCACGGATGTACTGTGCAAAGACAGCCGACAGACCTGCGATCTGCGGAGAGGCCATGGAGGTACCGGACATCACTTCATATTCGGTATGTCCGCCGCCGAATCCGCCGCCATCGCTGGCAGATTTCTGATGATAACCGGAGATAGAGTAGATCGATCCGCCGGGAGCGGTGATCTCGGGCTTCAGAGAAAGGTTGCCCGGAACGCCCCAGGAAGAGAAATCGCTCATCGTGTAGTACTCGGGCTCGCCAGGATTGATGACGCCGATCAGTTCATTGATCGTCATCGTGCCGGTGTAATACTCGTTGCCGTTGGCATCCGTCTTCTTTTCGGAAGCTGCAATGATGCCCTCGCCGTCCGCCTGAGTAATAGAAACGGCAGGTACGGAGGAGGTGATACCGGTCAGGTTCATGTTGATGATGCCGTCCTGGTTGTTAATGATGACAACACCGATCGCGCCCTGCCCTGCGGCTGCATTCACCTTCGCGAAGAAGGACGAGGTGCCGCGGTAGCACATCGCGACCTTGCCCTTGACGATGTCTTCGCCAAGCGCCAGGAACTGGTCGCCGTCCTGTCCGACGTGATCGTTGTCGTCAACGCCGGGGCCTGCGATGATCACGTACTCTTGATCACCGGCAAGGGTGCGCATCGGATCGTTGCCGTAACCCGAGGTCTCCGTGTAGTAAATGGTGCTGCCGGCGGCCTCAAAGGAATAGGACGTCGAGCCTTTGTTGACCACAGAGGAGACGGAAAGGGTCGGGTTGTAGGTCGCCGGGCTGCCGCCGGTAGCGAAGCTGACATCGTCCGCGTACAGATAACCGGCACTCGAGTAATCCGGCCAGCTGTAGCTGTTGCCGGCGGAGTTCGCCCAGACCAGGTTGGTGGCCTGCGAGACTTCGTCCAGAATGTCAGCGTAGGTGCTGTTGTAGGCAAGGCCCGGGTTTCCGGAACCAAGCGACAGGTTGACCGCATCCGCGCCGAGGACGATGGCATCTTCGATCGCGATCATGTAGTCGGAATCATAAGCGCCGCCGCCCTTGCCGAAAACCTTCATGATAAGGAGCTGCGCATCAGGCGCTTCACCCTGAGTCATGACGGACTTCATGGCTTCCACAAAACCGCCGTTGCCGTCCGGGATGTAACGGTTCGCAGCCGCGATACCAGCAACGTGCGAGCCATGGTTGCCCTGGGTGTCATTCACATGGACGATGTCCAGATCTCCGTCGACATAGTTGACGCCGTACGGGACCTTGGTGTTGTTGTAGATTCCGTCTGCGGAGCTCAGTAACTGAGAGGCGTTCAGGCTGTCGAACACCGCCTCGACTTCCGCTGCCGTCAGAAGATCCACGTCTTTGCCTTCAAGGGCCTTCTCAAGCGCGGCACCGTCATAGCTCTGGTGCTCTTTGTCGAGACCCGTGTCGACGATGGCGATCTTGGAACCTGCGCCGGTCAGACCGGCTGCCCATGCGTAAGCGCCGCCGACCATGTCACTCGCGGTGGCCATATTCGGATCATTCTCCTCAGTGGAGACGACGTCGGGCTCATACCTGGTCTCCAGAACGACGTCCTTGACGCCCTTGACCATACGGATCGCATCCAGTTTGGCGTAAGGGATGTTCGCGGAGATGATGTTCGCTGCCAGGGTAATGTGCCAGACAACGTCCAGTTTTTCGCCGCCGAGGGCTTTCTTGGAGATGGTTTCAGCAAGTGCATCCTGCTCCGCGCGAAGAGCATTTCTGTAACTCTTGGCGCTCGCATTCGTCGCAATGCCGTCTGCAGAGTACTTTTTCAGAGTGGCTTCTCCATCCAGAATGATGGAAGCACGGACCATGCCGTCTTTGACATAGTTCTCTTCAAAGGCTTCTGCATCCTCCACCACCTTGTTGCCGGCCAGCCGGCCCTTGCCGTTGTTCTCGACCTTTTCCCAGGTCAGCCGGCCATTTTCGCCGGTTTCAGCGGCGCGGGCTCTACTGACGGACATTCCGTTCGTAAGAGACAGCACCATAATGGCAGCCATCACTACGCCCAGAAGTCTGCGGTAAAACTTGCTTTGCTTCATTGGTTTCTCCTTCCTTGAAAAAGATTTTTGTATAAAACGAGCTCACGGCCCGTTCCTTCCCGGGCAATGAGAACATTTTCGAAATCGTTTAAGCGGAGACGCTGTTCAATGCTTCACAATTTGATCATACAAGTAAATAAAGGTATTAAAACTTATACCACAAACAAGGGGCATTCTGCAATAGACCGATAATAAAAAATGAAGGACATATCACATGCGGAATTGTAGATTTTTCACAAAAAGACATGGTAATGCCGTGATGAGCGGATCAACAGGCACTTATCTCCCGCTCAGATAGCCGATCATCTCCGGCAGATAAGCGATAAACTGATAAAATCCTTCGATGTAGACCATCACAATGAGCGCAATACCCGCGATGGGGATGAAGGAGTCCAGAAGGCGGTGCTTGTGCCTTCTTGTATAGGAGAAAAGAAGCATGACCGGCGACAGGAGGAGAAGCCCCAGCGACTGGCCGATACCTAGCGAGTTCATCCTGGCGAGGGTCTCTGATGCGTTTTGAAGAATCTCCGGATCCCTGATCCATAGGGCCAGCATCCCGACGAACAGGCACAGCAAGTCGAAAAGACCCGCAAAGGCCAGGATGATCGCGGCGAACCTGGAGAAATGGAAGGAGTTCCGGTTGGTCTGTAGGAATTCTTGATAATCCTCGAGCGAGCGGTCGTGCCTGAGGAAGCGCCGCTCCCGGTTCTTGATGTAGAGGACCAGTATGATGAAGACAAGGAAAGTGACCGGCGGTTTCACAGTGAGGAAGGGGAAGACGATCATCGGAAGTCTTATCTTCCCTTCGATCGACAGGACCTTCAGGACGAAGGAAGCCACTTCATACAGGATGGGAATGAGTGAAAACAAGCGGAAGATCACGAGCCCCCTGCCTTTGAAGACATGCTTCGGCCGGTAATTCATGAAGAACATCAGGAGCGCGCAGAGGAACAGATCAACAAAAAGGTTGTAGGCGGCAAAACCGGAGGGCACGCTGATCCTGAAAAGGATCTCTATCGCGGACTCGGCCATTTCCCGGCTGCCCAGGAGGACCGCGGCCGATCCGATGATATAACGTTCATAAAGGAAGATGGACAGCGCGGCGACGCCGCTCAGTGTCAGAAGATAACGAATGAGCTGCCTGTGGTAGCCTTCGCTGGCATTCAGGATCAGCGCAAAGTTCGCGAAGAGCATTAGGGGGACCGACATTCCGGAAACTGTGGACAGGATATTGATCGGTGTCTCGAAAGTCCCGGACATCGACGGATCCATCCGGACGTCCAGCCGCATCAGGATGACGACCTGCGAAGCCACGATGCAAAGCCACCCGAGAATCTTGAAGGCTCGATAAGACAGAGGACCCCGGTACCGGATGTCCTCACGTCCTTCGGTGTAGATCCTCGTTTTCACTTTTTTAGGCTGCTCCAGCAGGGTCTCTTCCTCATCGCACCCGACCTGTGCAGGCAGCGTATCCTTCTCTTCGCTCATCGGACTCTCCTCTTCCGAACCTGAGGTCATTTTATATCCCCCGGAGGGCTCCGTCAACGGATACAGGGAAGTGAAAATGCAGCTTTTCAGAAATCTTGAAAAACATTTTTCTCTGTGATAATATTTGACGATAACAGATCCAAAGGCAACCGGATCCACAGGAGGTTTTATGTCAGGTCATTCGAAATTTGCCAACATCAAGCACAAAAAAGAGAAAAATGACGCCGCGAAGGGCAAGATCTTCACGATCATCGGGCGCGAGATCGCCGTGGCCGTGAAGGAAGGAGGCCCCGATCCGGCGAATAACTTTAAGCTGGCCACCGTCATCCAGAAGGCGAAGTCCAACAACATGCCGAACGACACGATCGAGCGTTCTATCAAAAAGGCGGCGGGCGACGGCAATACAGCGAACTACGAAAGCATCACCTACGAAGGCTACGGCCCGGGCGGCACCGCGATCATCGTCGAGACGCTGACCGACAACCGGAACCGCACCGCGGCTTCTGTCCGCTCCGCCTTCTCCAAAGGGAACGGCAACATGGGCCAGTCCGGCTGCGTTTCCTTTATGTTCGAGGACAAAGGACAGATCATCGTGGACCGCGAGGAATGCGAGATGGAGTCCGACGATCTCATGATGATGGCGCTGGACGCCGGCGCGGAGGATTTCAGCGAGGAGGAAGACTCTTTTGAGATCCTCACATCGCCGGATGATTTCCAGGCGGTCTATGAAGCCCTGACGAAGGAGAACGTCCCCATGGTCTCCTCCGAAGTCACGAAGATCCCTTCCACCTATGTGTCGGTCAACGATCCGGCGGACCGCAAGGGCCTGCAGCGCATTCTGGATCTTCTGGATGAGGACGACGACGTTCAGAACGTCTGGCACAACTGGGACAATCCGGACGAGGAGTGACCTCTCCTATCCGGCAATCGTACAGACTGAAAGGACCCGGCGGAATGCCGGGTCCTTTTGACGTCCGTCTGAACAACGGTCAAAGTTTCTCAATGAGTTCCTGAAGCACGGGCTCGAATTTGACGCCGTACCAGTGGTCCGGATAATTCTCCTGGGTGTAGCCGATGCAGCGCGCCGTGAAGTCCGCCGCGATGCGCGCCGCGTCATGAAGCGACTTGCCGCGCATGAAGGCGCCCGTAAACGCGCTGGAGTAGACGTCTCCCGTGCCATGGCAGCCCTTCGGATACTTGATGTGATGATAATAATACGTTGCGCCGCCTGTCGAGGAGGCCACGCCCGTAGAATGATCCGTGAAGGAAACGCCCGTCAGGACCACCTGCTTCGCGCCCAGGCCGCGCAGGGAATCGATGAGGCCGTTCACCCAGCGGCCGTTGAAATCTTCCTTGTACGGCGTATCCGTCAGGAAGCAGGCCTCGGTAAGGTTCGGGAGCACCACGTCCGCGATGGCCGCAAGCTTCTTCATTTCCGCCACATAGGCTTCGTCAAAAGCCGGATAGAGCTTGCCGTTGTCCGCCATGGCCGGATCGAAGATAAACACGCCGTCTTCCGAAAGAAGTGTCTCTTTGATCTCCTTCACGTAAGCGATCATCTCGGCGCTTCCCAGATAGCCCGTGTAAAGCGCGCGGAAGCGAATGCCTTCCTTCCTCCAGTGCTCAATGATCTTCGGCATCTCCTCCGTAAGATCCTTGACCGTATAATCCTGGAAACCGGCTGTATGAGTCGAAAGGACTGCACTCGGCAGCACCGCCGTCTCAAGGCCGCAGGCCGAAAGGATCGGCAGCGCGACGGTCATGCTGCACTGTCCGACACACGAAATGTCCTGGATCGTCAGGATCCTGAAATCATCCATTGAAGTTTCCTCCTCTGTCATTCCTCTTTAGTATCTTCCTTCGAAGTCTTTCTTTTGTCAAGTTTTTTATCGATCACATTGAAAAGCATCGGGTAGAGTCCGGCGACCGTAAAGGTCGTTACGGCATAGCGGCCGGCGCGGATCAGATGGGCCAGAAAATCGTTCGCTTCTCTGATCTCCTTCGGGAAAGGAAGTTTCAGAAGATTGCTGAGCCCGAGGTAGATGGCCATGCCGCCGATCACGCGGAGAATGCCGTAAAGCACGTTTTTCGTATCCTTGAAACGGACGAAGCGGTCGTCAAAGAGCATGCCGCAGAAGAAGCCGACCTGGATGCCGAAGCCCGTGAAGAAGTCGTTCGAAGCGCAGAAGAACCAGCCAGGGACGAGCGCCAGCGTCAGGATCAGGAACAGGAGCCATTTCTTTTTGATGACCTTCTGAAGCATGGAAACGACCAGGATGATCAGAAGACCCAATGCCCAGCCTGCCATGACGTCCGTCGGATAATGCACGCCGACGGCGACGCGGGAGAATCCGACCAGAAACATCAGAAAAGCCGCCGCTATCCAGAGCCACCATTTCTTGAAGAAAGCCGCGACGCTGCCGTACATGGCGGCGGCGTTGCAGGAGTGGCCGCTCGGGAAGGAATAGCCCTGCGCGGCGAAATCACTGAGGGGCGCGTCCGGGTCTACCGGTTTCAGGCACTTGATCTCACTGTTCACCATGTAGGGACGGTAGCGGAGCATTATATTCTTGATGAAGGGGTTCCAGTTGAGGCACGACACGAAGTTGATGCCGATGTAGCGGCCTGCCTCCTTGTTGAGCCAGAGGTAAAAGACCGCAAAGATCGCGATCATCGCGTACTCTTCTCCCAGCATGGAAAAGATCGGGCATACCTTCTCGGCAAAGGATCCCAGCACACTTTGAAGCCAGATCATGAAATTCGGCTCCCAGTCGAAATAAAACACATTGCCCTCGGCTCTCACGTCAGTGATCAGCATGTTTCACTCCTTATCGTTATTTGTATGAGATGAACAGACGGTTCAGCTCCTCGAAGTAGGACGCGCCGTCCTCCAGTTTCATTTCCTTCTGGCTGTCGGAACCGGGATCGAAGAAATATACGTTGTCGGTGTCGTAGCCGGTGATGACGACCGCGCTCCGGTTGCCCGTGACGGCCAGCACCGGATGCCCCTGGTTCACGAAGTACAGGACTTCCGAAAGGGAGCAGCCGTACAGGTTGATTGCAGAGCCCTCTCCGATCGCCGAGTCGATGATCTCCAGGGGGCTCAGTCCCTTTTCGAGATCTCCTTCCGGATCCTGGAGCCGGATTCCTTCCTGCGCGCAGACGATGCGGAGCGACGCTGCCAGCGTGGAATTATTCGCGTCCTGCCGGTATTTCTGGATGGAAATGGTCTTCACAAGATCCCGGGTGCCTCTCGTCCACATGTAGTTCAGATGGCCGTCCAGCACTGTGCCGAACAGATCGTAAGCCTCGGAAATGGCCACGTTGATGGCCGATTCCACCGCTGCGACACGTCCGTAGCCATATACGTAATAAACGTCGGTCTGCAGGTGCTCGAGCGCGATCACATTGGCCTCAGAGTGCTGGAAACGAGGTGTGACCAGCGAGAACTGGGAATCCGTGTTCGTCGTGCGCCCGATCTGGATGTAATACTCCTTCTTGAAATCGTCGTTTACGCGGCCTGCGACACTCGACCGGCCTGGATCGTCATCGATGAGCTGGGTGGTGAGAAGCACTTCCGGATCGATCTCCAAAAGGTCTCCATTTCTCTGCTTCACGACGCGCCGCATGACGATCCTGGTGTCATAGACGTTGACGGAAAGGATGAAGGAATCCGGATCCATGTAATCCTTCTGGACCGTAAGCCTCTCATCCGTCGAGGCGATCAGCACGCGGTACATGAGCTGGTTGATGTCGATGTTGGCGGAGATGACGGAGTTCTCGCCGCGGCCGAAGCCGTAGATGATGTCGTCTCCGACGAAGTCCATGATCTTGATATACTCTCCCGCTTCCGCGTTGACGACGGCTGTCGTCTGGCTGTCCATGTTCAGAATGACCAGGCGGTCCGGATAGGTCAGGTCCTCGCCCTCCTGCCATGCAACGACGTTTCCCTTCCGGTTCTTGGCGTACATGCCCGGGTAGGCGCGGATGGTGACTTCGACGGATTCGCCGGAGTTCAGGTCGATGGAATAAATGCCGTCGCCGTAACGGAGGTAGCACACGTCGTCCGAATTGACGTAGGCCAGTGTGCCGAGATCCATCATCAGGATCTGTTCGGACTGGTTGACCGGCATGTAGAAAAGACGCGAGATGGCGTTGTTCTCCGGATGGAAGCGGTAGAAACAGATGCCGACGGTGCCTTCGTAGACACCGCGGTTCATGTAGCCGTAGACCATGAAGTCAATGGTGCCGTCGTCGCCGACCTTGACCACCTCGATGTCGTGATGGTCGAATGAAGAGCGGTTCGAGCCGTCCGTATCGCTTGAGAAGCTGAAGACCAGCGCCATCGTGTTGCTCTTGGCGTCATAGGACCACAGCGAATGGTCCTTCACGAAGACGGTATAAACGTTGTCTGAGGAGTTCGCGACCTTGACGTCCCCGGAGCCGCTGCCGAGAAGCACACGGCCCTTTTCCTTCGTGGAGACCTCCGGCCGGAAATGCTGCTCCAGCGTCCGGTTATAGTCCAGAAGATACACTTTTTTATTGCGGTAGCGGACGACGAAAAGTTCGCGCACGCTGTATTCGCGGGTCTCTCCGCCCGCGCTCATCCGAATCTCGTATTCATAGGTGAGCGACATCTGCGTCGGTTCAAGTTCCGTGATCCGAAGAAGCACTTCCCTGCCGCGCTCCACCGCAAGGCTCCCGTAATGGAATACCACGAATTTGCTCGTCATGTCCGTATAGGAGTAGTCCGAGGTCGTGGCGTCTTCCGAGGGGTTCAGATAAGGCACGATGTAGTCTGCCTTTTCATGGTCGCAGGTCGCCTCGGAGAAAGCGTCCGTAAACGCCAGAAGCTCTTTGATGTAATTCGTGCGGGAATAAAGGACACGGGTATAATAGCGGACGGTCCGTTCTCCCTCCGAGACTTTCAGGATAAGGTGATATTCCGTCCCGCTCTCCAGAAGATCTGAAAAATGCAGGTCCAGGTCGATCACGCCCCGCTCGTTCTGCTGAAGGTCTGTGACCGTCCCGTTGTCCAGAAAGGCCGTGCCGTCCAGCGAACGGATCTCGTAGGAAAGCGCGGAAATGACATTTCCGTAAGCGTTCAGCCTGACGTGTACGGACTTCTCTTCCGAAAGCGGCACGATGACGTCGCGCATCGCCAGAAGGTCCATGTCGTTCACGTAGCCGTGGAGTTCGGTCTCATGCCCTTCCTCATAACGGAGCGTGATGGTCGGAAGCGTTGCTTCGCCCATGGGAAGATAGGACTCCTCCGTGGAAGCCTTGTGCACGATCGCAACTGTGATCACGACGCCGATGATGACCAGAAACAGCACTAAAAGCAGAACGATCCGAAGGACCTTTCTGTTTCGTTCCTGTTTCTTCTGTTCTTCTCTGTAAGTGGCCACGAAATGTTTGAACTCCGCTCTGCATCATAAAACAAAGGGGCTTCTTTGTCAATTTTCAGCGTCTTTCTCCGGAAGGACGGAAACGCCGCCTGCCTACGGAAAGACCCGGCGTCCTGACAGACGCCGGGCCCTGTATGTCCTGAGACGTTCCGGTTTTATTTTTCCGCCTTCGCTTCTTCCGCCTTTTCTTCTTCCGTCTGAGCTTCTTCTTTCTTCTTGCCCAGGTTCACGACCAGGTTCACGACGATGCCCAGGATCAGCGCGCAGGCGATGGCGGTGAGTTTCACCTGTCCGATCAGAAGCGCCATGCCGCCGATGCCGGCAATCAGGATGACAGAAGCCGTGAAGAGGTTCCGGTTGTCGTTCAGGTCAACCTTCTGAAGCATCTTCAGACCGGAGACCGCGATGAAGCCGTACAGGGTGACGCAGACGCCGCCCATGACGCAGCCGGGGATGGTGGCCAGGAAGGTGACGAAGGGTGCGAAGAAGGAAGCGATGATGCAGAGAACTGCCGTGCAGAGGATCGTGACGACGGATGCGTTCCTGGTGATTGCGACGCAGCCGATGGATTCGCCGTAGGTGGTGTTCGGGCAGCCGCCGAAGAATGCGCCCGCGATGGAACCGATGCCGTCGCCGAGAAGCGTTCTGTGGAGGCCCGGATCTTTGGTCAGATCCTGTCCGATGATGGTGGAAAGGTTCTTATGGTCCGCAAGGTGCTCTGCGAAGACGACAAATGCGACCGGGATGTAGGCCACCGCGATGGAGGCGATATGCTCGCCGGTAAGGTCCTTGAAGCCCTGGAAGGCTTTCAGGAAGGTGAAATCCGGGATCCACTTCATGTCGCCAAACTTGGAGAAGTCAATGATCTGAAGCGTTTCATTGGCGGTCCACCTGCCGATGAGCGTGAAGACCGTAGCAACGATGTAGCCGGCCACGATACCGATGATGAAGGGGATGAGCTTCATCATTTTCTTGCCGTAGACCGAGCAGATAATGACGACACAGAGCGTGACAAGCGCGCAGATCAGGAAGATCCAGGCCTTCGGATTCATGGCCCAGGCGGATGCGTCCGCGTCCCAGACCGCACCGTTCGCATTCTTGCCGACGGCGTCGCCGATGGCGTTGCCGGCAAGCGAAAGGCCGATGATGGCGACCGTGGGGCCGATGACGACCGCGGGCATCAGCTTGTCGATCCATTTCACGCCGGCGACCTTCACGACGAGGGCAATGATCACATAGACAAGGCCTGCGAACACCGCGCCGATGAGAAGGCCTGCGTAGCCGCCGACTTGTCCTGCATATGCGCCGCTGAACGCAGCTGCCATGGACGGCAGGAAGGCGAATGAGGAGCCCAGGAAGACCGGGCTTCTGAACTTGGTGAACAGAAGGTACACGATGGTGCCGACGCCGGCGCCGAAAAGCGCTGCGGACTGGCTCATGCCGTTTTGGACGATAGCCGGGACGGCGATGGTCGCCGCCAGGATCGCCAGAAGCTGCTGGAAAGCAAAGATCAGCATCTGGCCGAACTTCGGTCTGTCTTTCACGCCGTAAACTAAATTCATTTTCTTATCCTCCCGTGATAAATTAAAAATGCAGAAAAAGCGCTGAGCGCTTTACTCCCGTGTTGAAATGACGGCTTCGTTCACGCCGTCGTACTCCTTGACCCGGACCGCGACAAATTCCCGCCGCGAGGTCGGCACGTTCTTGCCGACGTAGTTCGCGCTGATGGGCAGTTCTCTGTGTCCGCGGTCGACCATGACCAGAAGCTGGATCCTTGCGGGTCTCCCGAGCCGGACCAGCGCGTCCATGGCTGCCCGCACGGTGCGTCCGGTGTACAGCACGTCATCGACCAGGATGATGCGCTTCCCGTTCACGTCGAAGGGGATGTCGGAGCCTGAAAGCTTCGCGTCCGGATACCGTTCGCTCAGATCGTCGCGGTACAGGGTGATGTCCAGCGCGCCGAGCTCCACCGGGATGTCCGAGTACTTTTCAAGATTGTCCCGGATCCTTTTGGCGATCGGGACGCCCCTCCGCCTGATGCCGACGAGGTACAGTGCTTCTCCGTCCGGATCCTGCTCGATGATCTCATGCGCAAGACGCGCAAGCGTCCTTTCCATCGTCTGTTCATCAATGATGAGTTTCTCTGTCATCTCTCTCCCGATTTTCACTGTTTCTGAGTCTTCACAGAAAACGGGCCTCGCCGTATGGATACAGCAAGGCCCGGAATTCTCCCTTGTATGACCACCTTGCCGGTATCTCGTACCGATTTAAAGGTTTTCTGTTCTCAAAGACTATACCACAAAATCTGGATATTGCAAGCAGAAAAATGCACAAAATACTGTGGCCGCATGAAAGCGCCTCCTGTCATTTTTGACAGGAGGCGTTCTGTTCTGATCATTTGGTGCCGAAGATCCGGTCGCCCGCGTCGCCCAGACCGGGGCAGATGTATGCATTTTCATTGAGTTCCCGGTCCACGTGCCCGATGTAGATCTCCACGTCCGGATGCGCCTCGTGCAGTTTCTTGATGCCTTCCGGCGCCGCGATGATGCAGACGAACTTGATCTTGCGGCCGCCTCTCGCCTTGATGAGGTCCACGGCGTCGCAGCCCGAGCCGCCGGTCGCAAGCATCGGATCCAGAACGACGATCGTGCGAAGCTCGATCGGGGACGGAAGCTTGCAGAAATATTCCACCGGTTCATGCGTATCGTGGTCGCGGTACATGCCGATATGGCCGATCTTGGCCGTCGGAGTCAGCGCGGTGATGCCGGAGACCATGCCGAGGCCTGCACGGAGGATCGGGACGATCGCCAGCTTCTTGCCCGCGATCATCGGGGTCATGCATTTCTCGATCGGCGTTTCGATCTCTACGTCTTCCAGCGGAAGATCATGAAGGGCTTCGTAGCCCATGAGCATCGCGATCTCTTCCACGATCTGGCGGAACTCGTTCGTTCCGGTCTTCTTGTCTCTTAAAAGAGAGATCTTATGCTGGATCAGCGGATGATCCATGACAAAAACATTGTCTTCCGGTCCGTAAATATTCTGAATCGCCATCTGATTCCTCCCTTTTTGTAAGCAGTCCGCACGGGTCTTTTCTCCCGCAGCGATCTTATTGTAGCCTTTAGCTTGTCCGCTGTCAACGCCCCGCCCGGATATCCCGGATGATCGTCTTGAAAGAAGATTCTTTTTCTGCTTGACGGCTTGTTTTTTTCGTGTTATATTATCGCACGTCCCTCAAAAATGGCTCGGTGGTCAAGGGGTTAAGACGCCGCCCTCTCAAGGCGGAATCACGAGTTCGATTCTCGTCCGAGCTGCTCCAAAAAACAGTCCGCTCCTGCGGACTGTTTTTATTTCTTCTGTGAGACGATGGAAATGGCTTCCCGGATCGAATGGACCGGCATGCAGTATTTCCGGAGTTCTTTGGCAATGCTCCCTGCGTTGGCCGCCGGGAAAATGATCCTCTTGTAACCCAGTTTCACCGCTTCCTTCACCCGCGCGTCCGCCTGGGAGGCGCCGCGCAGCTCTCCGGTCAGACCAACCTCGCCGAAAGCCAGCGTATGTTCGTCGATCGGCACGTCGAAAAGCCCTGAAGCGACCGACATGACGATCGCCAGATCCATCGCAGGCTCGGTCACCTTCATGCCGCCCGTCAGGTTTACGTACACGTCGGATCCCGACAATTCTTCCAGATTTCCTCTCTTCTCCATGACCGCAAGGATAAGATTCAGGCGGTTCAGGTCGATGCCGACAGCCGTGCGTCTGGGAAGTCCGAAACTGGTCTTCACCACGAGGGACTGGATCTCAAGAAGCATGGGCCGCGTGCCTTCCAGTACGCAGGTGACCGCAGAGCCTGAGGCTTCCGCCGGACGCCCTGTCAGCATGTATTCCGCAGGGTTCGGCACTTCCTTAAGCCCTTCTCCCGTCATTTCAAACACACCGACCTCGTTGGTCGCGCCGAAACGGTTCTTCACGGCGCGGATCACGCGGTAGGACTGGAAGCGGTCGCCCTCGAAGTACAGTACGGTATCCACCATATGCTCCAGCATCCTGGGGCCGGCGACCGTGCCTTCTTTCGTGACGTGTCCGACGATGAAAATGCTCACGCAGTCCCTTTTGGCGATTCCGAGAAGCGCATTTGTCGACTCCCGGACCTGCGTCACGGAGCCGGGCGCGCTGTCCACATTTTCCCGGTACATGGTCTGTATGGAATCGATGACGGCCACTTCCGGCTTCTCTTCCCGGATCAGCTCCTCCGCCCGGTCGAGATCGGTCTCTGAGGCCATCCGGACGCCGCTCAGGTCCGCGCTCAGCCTCTGGGCGCGCATTTTGACCTGCTGAAGGCTCTCTTCCCCGGAGATGTACAAGACTTTACGTCCTTCTGCGGAGAGGTTCCGGAGCACTTCTAAAAGGATCGTGGACTTTCCGATGCCAGGGTCGCCGCCGATGAGAACAAGGGATCCCGGCACGATGCCGCCGCCGAGCACGCGGTCAAATTCCGCCATGCCGGTGGGGATCCTCCGGCTCTCTTCCATTGAGACTTCCTGCATCGAATAGGCGCGCGCAGGCGTGAAAGAGGCGCCGGACGTGCGGCCGTTCTCTTTCTTCGCTGCCTTCGGCGCTTCCACAAAACTGTTCCACGCCTGACAGCCCGGGCACTGTCCGAGCCATTTGCCGCTCTCATAGCCGCATTCTCTGCAGTAAAATGCTGTGATCTTCTTCGGCATCCTGCTTAAGCCTCCGGCTGTTCCTTCCCGCTCTTCTTCCTGAACGTAAGACCCTTTTCATCCGCGCCGACCGAGACAAGGTCTCCTCTTCCGTACTCTCCGCTCAGAAGTCCGTCTGCGAGCCGGTCCTCGACCTCTGTCTGGATCGCCCTTCTCAAAGGCCTCGCGCCGAACTTCGGGTCGTAGCCCTTCTCCGTCAGGAAATCCCGGGCCTTCTGGGAAAAGCTGAGTCTGAGTCCCATGGATCCGCGAACTCTTTCCTGAAGATCCCTGAGCATGATCTTCACGATGGAGGCCATATGTTCCTTCGTCAGCGTGCGGAACACGATGGTCTCGTCGATACGGTTCAAAAACTCCGGTTTAAAGGCCCGTTTCAGGGCATCCATGACCTTTTCCTTCATTCTGCGGTAATCCGCCGCCTCATCCTCATGAGCCCCGAAACCGAGTGTTTTGGGCGCTACGATCGATTCTGAGCCGATGTTGGAGGTCATGATGATGACTGTGTTCTTGAAATCCACCCTTCGGCCCTGCGAATCGGTGATGATGCCGTCGTCCAGGACCTGAAGCAGGATGTTGAATACGTCCGGATGCGCCTTTTCGATCTCGTCAAAAAGGATCACGGAATAGGGATTCCTGCGGACTTTTTCGGAGAGTTGGCCGCCTTCCTCGAAACCGACGTAGCCGGGCGGAGAGCCGATGAATTTGCTGACGGAGTCCTTCTCCATGTATTCGGACATGTCGATGCGGATCATGGATTTCTCGGAACCGAACACCGCCTCCGCCACAGCCTTGGAGAGTTCGGTCTTGCCGACGCCTGTCGGTCCGAGGAACAGAAATGATCCGGTGGGCCTTCTGGGGTCTTTCAGACCGACGCGGCCTCTCCGGATGGCTCTCGCGATCGCCGCGACCGCTTCGTCCTGAGCGACGATGCGCTTCTTGATGGTTTCTTCCAGATTCCGG